>Ga0256833_1003059_pt1 | contig 11552 bp, 14 predicted proteins | sample 356284metaG_FD_190535 | JGI IMG/M metagenome (GOLD analysis project Ga0256833, IMG submission 190535) | Hydrothermal vent microbial communities from Mid Atlantic Ridge, Atlantic Ocean - 356-284 | ecosystem: Environmental > Aquatic > Marine > Hydrothermal vents | place: Atlantic Ocean: Mid...
GTTTCGCCCACCCCGACGAAATCGCAATGTCAAAATTTTGACAAACCATAGACTACGCTGGCGGAAGCCATCGTGGATCAAATTGACGGATTTTTGACACATGGGAAAGCGCGGGATGGGCGACTCTGGATTTAGGAATATGCGCCAGGTAGAGGCGTACCTGAAGGCACAGGGCTATAAAGGATCGCGATCCACCATAAGCAAGCATAAGCGCCAGGGTAAGATCAAAAAGGTAAATGGGAGGTATAGCAAGGAGTCTGTAGATAAGTATGCCAGGACGTTTTTGCAGGTAGAGGGCGGAATAGAGGGGCGCATCGCGCTGCCGGAAGATGATCTTGATATGGCTGGCCTCCAGGAGCAGAAGCTCCGAGCCGAGATAGCCATCAAGCGCGCCCAGGCCAAAAAGGCCGAGCTCCAAAACGAGATCCTGCTCGGGAAATATATCAAAAGATCAGACCATGAGCGCAGTATCGCGGCGGCGTGCGGAGTTCTGGAGGCAGGCCTGAAGCATTTTTTTAAACTCCGGGCGCAGGACATGATAGAGCTCGTCAACGGCGACCTGGCGGAGACTACCGCCTTGGTTGTCTATCTGTGCGAGCATCTGGACCTTGAGCTGACAAAATTTGCAAAAATGGCACCGGTCGAGGTCGAGATTGATGCGTAAGCTCAAGATCAATGGCAAGAGATACTTGGACGGCCTCATAGAGCCAGGCACAACATGCACGGTCAATTTCCAGTGGCCTAAGCCGGCAATCTCAGTGATGCGCAAGCGAAAGCGCGTCAGGCCGTCAATCTGGACCGAGCAGCACCGTGTTGTGACAATGTCAAGCATCCCTGGCCAGTGGCGTAATGACGTTGCCCCGTACCTGGCCGGGATAATCGACGTGGCGTTTGTAAAAAAAACGCGCAAGGTGATCGTGTGCAAGGCACCGCAAACCGGGATGACCGAGTGCGGCATCAATGCGGTCTGCTATGCCATAGACCGCGCACCTGGGCCAACCCTCTTTGTTTTTCCTGACCGCGACATGGCACGCGAAAACGCCATGGACCGCATAGCTCCTGCTATCAAGGAGTCCCCCATAGTGGCCGAGTACCTCACCGGAGATGCAGACGACGTCTCCGCCAACAGGATCAACCTGATCCACATGCCCATTTACATGGCATGGGCCCACTCGGCATCAAAGCTCGCCAACAAGCCGATCATGTACCTGGTCCTCGATGAGGTGGACAAGTACCCGGCAACGAGCGGCAAAAAGGAGACGTCGCCGATCCTGCTGGCAGAGGCCAGGGTGACAACATATCCTGACGACCACAAGGTCTTTATGTTTTCCTCGCCAACCACCGAGGACGGCAATGTCTGGAGAGCGATGACAGAGGAGGCCCAGGTAGTCGGCAGGTATGAGGCCAGGTGCATCCACTGCCGGCACGAGGCGCCAATGGAGATCGAGGACATAAAAATCCCGGAGAACGAGCGAGATCCAGGAAAGGTAAAGTCTGAGCTGCTGGCAAGGTATGTCTGCAAGCATTGCGGTGGCGAGTGGAACGACCAGGAGCGCAACCGGGCTGTACTTGGCGGAAAATGGGTGGCATGGCACATAGACGTAGACCCGGACACCGGCGAGTGGGAGTGGTCGCGCGACGAGCTTGGCCGCGAGCTACGCCGGTATGTGCTCGATGAGGGCGTGGAGAAGGTGGGGTTCCACCTGCCATCGTGGCTGTCGCGGTTTGTGTCGATGTCAACCGTCATGGCGTCGTTTCTGACCGCCCAGGGCGACAAGACGACGCTCAAGGACTTCAACAATAAGCACTGCGCCGTCCCGTGGCGCCACATGGTTGCAGACCGGCCAGATGAGGCCATACTCTCCCTGCAGGACGACAGGCCAAGATCCTTGGTGCCTGGTGGCGGCAAGGTCGCGGCCCTTGTCGCCGGCATCGACACCCAGGACAACGGCTTCTATTACACAATCTGGGCTGTAGGATGGGCGGTATCGAGTGGAGGCGTCCCAACGTCTGATTTCTGGCTTGTCAGGGAGGGCTTTGTCCTGACTTTTGAGGATTTGTCGCAGGTCCTCTGGGGGACAACGTACCGGGACGCGTCCGGCGTGCAGTACCCGGTGCAGTTGACACTGCAGGATTCCGGGGGGCACCGCACGGGAGATGTTTATATGTTTTGCGCCGGAAATCCTGGAATCATGGCGGCAAAGGGCGAAAGGACCATGGCGCAGCGGTACTCATTTACCGATCTCGAGTTTTTGCCTGGGACACGCAAACGCTTGCCAGGGGCACCAAAACTGGTGCGGATAAACACAACGCTGTACAAGGACGCGCTGGACGCAAAGTTGCGCATCGTACCGGGAGACCCTGGCGGGGTGCACTTGTACAACGGCGGCGACGGCAAGCAAAACTCCCTGGCAGACTTTGCAGCCCAAATGTGCGCCGAGGTCAAGGACGAGCAGACCGGCTACTGGGCGCAGGTGGCGAGCCGGGCCAACCATTATTGGGACTGCGCGGTACTGGCCCTTTGCGCGGCAGACGTGCTGCGTGTAAGCTCGTGGCAAAAGCCGCCTGAGCGCAAGCAGGCTCCGGCCGCGCGTAAAGAGCAAAAAAAAGCGGAAAATCCATATACCGGCGGAAGGAAACTGTGGGGGTGAAGATGAATGATGCGGCAATGGCCTTGCTGATAAAGTGCAAACAAGAGGCACAGGCAGGTGTTGATTACTCTCCTCGAGATGGGGCCATCTGCCCGTGGTGCGGATGTAAGGCCAAAATATACCGCACAATGCCATGGGTAGGCGGCGTGCGGGTGCGGTATCACAGGTGCCACGAGAGCGGATGTGCAATGCACGCGCTCAACATAACCATTAAATCTGTCCAGGAAGACCCGACAATATAGCAAATTGCCACCAATAGCAACAACACTGTTGATTTTGCAACGGCACGGCATAACATAGCGACATGGCGACAATACCGGAAATACAGGAGCGGCTGGCGCTGTACAAGGCGGCGGAGCAGGCAATACTCGAGGGCGGCCAGGAGTATCGCGCCGGATCGGTGCGCTTGTCCAGGGCCGACCTCGGCATGATCCGCGCGGAGATCGAGGCGCTTGAGCACAAGCTGGCAATCGCGCAGGCATCTGGGCGGCTATCATATTCCTCGGCAGTTTTCCAGGGGCGCAGATGAAGCGAGTCTACGATGCTGCGACCGCGCTTGTCGCTGGCACAATCTCTGTCTTTTCCCCAGGGCGGGCCGCGCAGTACAGGCTCCACCGTGACATCTACAGGTCATACGTCGCCGGTGAGAAGTCCGGAGCAAACGCAAATTTTCGCCCGCGCCCAAAGTCTGCAGACGCCGACATCAGGAGAGGCATCAAACTGATAATTGGAAGGTGCAGGGACCAGGCGCAGAACAACCCTTATATCTCCGGCTCAATCAGGCGCATCTGTAATAATGCAATCCGCCGCGGGATCAAGCCGCAATTCCGGTTCATGGCCGGAGACCGCCTTGACACCAACGCCAACAGAGCGTGGGAAAAAATGTTCGGGCGGTGGGCCAGGTACGCCGATGTCACTGGTCATGATTCGTTTTGGGCTCTCCAGCGCTTGGCACTGGCGCACATGTGGTTTGATGGCGAGTTTTTTGTGCACCGCACCTGGGACACGAGCATTAACGGCGTCGTCCCTTTGCGGCTTGAGCTCCTGGAGCGTGACCACCTGGACACCAGCATCCATGGCGAGCTAAATAACGGCAACATCGCCAAAAATGGCATTGAGATCGACCCATCTACCGGCAAGCCAGTAGCATACCACCTGTTTCCGGTCCACCCAGGCGATACAACTCCAGGAGCGATCACGCAAGATTCCGTGAGGGTTCCGGCTGAAGACATCATCCATGTGTTCGACCGGCAGCGTATCAGCCAAACAACCGGTGTCCCATGGATTGTCGCCATTGTGATGGAGTCATATGACCTGGAGGACTACAGGGCGTATGAGCGCATCGGGGCAAAGCTGGCTGCCGCCTTTGGCCTGTTTGTCAAGTCATCATATCCAGAGCTTGCTGGCGGCGGCATAGGCCAACAGCCTGGCACGCAAAACAGCGACGACAGCCTCCCGGATTATATCGAGCCAGGGCGGATACAGACCCTGCCGCCAGGGACAGACATCACGATAGCAAGCCACAACAGGCCAGGCACGCAGTACGAGCCTTACGTCAAGGAGTCGCGCCGTGCCCAGTCAGTTGGCGCCGGCATCAGCTATGAGTCATATGCCAACGATTACACTGATGCGTCATACGCCGCTGCAAGATCAGGGGCGCTTGAGGAGCGGCTGTCGTACTCAGGCATGCAGTTTTTTATCAACGAAAAACTCAATGACCGGGTTGCCGCATGGTTTGTCGAGGCGTCATGGCTGGCAGGAATGAATCCGTCTCCGCTCGACAACTTCCGCTTTGATCCGTATCCATACCTTGAGGCGGTGACACACCAAGACCCAGGGTGGACCTGGGTTGACCCGCTCAAGGACGGCAAGGCAAGCCAGCTCAAGATCCAGGAGGTCTTGTCCACCAGGCGCAGGGAGGCAGCGGCCCAGGGATATGACTGGGATGACCTGCTTGATGAGGCGATAGACGAGGAGCGCAGGCTTGGGCCCCTAATTGAGCTGAGGCGCAAAAACGAGGAGAGAGATGCAGCGCAAAAAGCATGACATCATCAGGGACGAGCTGGCAAGGGCCGGGGTGTATCACGGCCTCACTGTGAGGGCATTGTCCGTGCGGTCCGCGTCTGAGGATGACGGTATACGGTGGGTGCTCACCACGGAGCAGCCGGCAACGGTATGGGACTGGACACGGTTTGACTTTGTGGACGAGGTGCTGGTGGCCTCCGGGATGGAGGTCCCCGCAAGCAGGCAGGTGCCATTTCTCGACAGCCACTCCCGCCGAAGCGTTGATGACATCCTCGGGTCAGTGACAGATTTTGGCGAGGTCACGATCTCCGGGCACAAGGCCGTTGACGGCCTCGTAAAGTTCGCAGCGGACGACAAGGCGCAGCGGACAAAGCAAAAAGTGCTCGACGGGCACCTCACGGACGGATCGGTAGGATATGAGGTAAAGCGGTCCGTATGGATTCCGGACGGCGAGGAGGCGCGAGTCGCAGGCAAGACGTACAGCGGACCTCTGAAAGTGAGCTATAAGTGGGTGCTCAAGGAATTTTCCGGCACCCCAATCGGCGCAGATGCTCTGGCAAAGGTAAGGTCCCTTTGCCGGCAGCCCGAATAATCAAAAAGCAGGAGAAAAATCATGCACGAAAAGCTGAGGAAGTTTCTGGAGGCCAACGGGCTCCGCGCCGACGCGAGCGACAAGGAGGCGTGGGACTTTTATGCAAAGCTGAAAAAGGACGGGATCGAGTATTCCGGCCCGGAGAAGGCCGATAGCGGCGCCACGGAAGGAGCACGGTCAGTCGCAACCGGCAACATGCACCGCGGCAGCGACGGTGACGACGATGATGGCGTTGACGGTGATGGCCAGCGTGGCGATAACTCCGCCGGAGGCCGCGACATGGACGTTGATGCGCTCGTGGCCGACGCGATCCGTCGCGAACGTGAGCGCTGCACAGCCATCGAGGACGCATGCGCCGTTGCCGGTATCGGTGCCGAGCAGGCACGGGAGATGGTTGATAGCGGCATGACAATCGACATGGCCCGCGAGCAGATATTCAACACCCTGCGAGAATCAGGCCGCAGCTTCGGCGCAGGCGCATCGGTAAGCGTCGGGGTCGAGAGCCGCGACAAGTTCCGCCGCGCTGTAGAGGATGGCATCTCCCTCCGTGCTGGCATCAATGTCGAGGATCCAGCCGATGGCAGCCGCGAGTTCAGGAGCCGGGCCCTCCATGAGATCGCCCGCGAATGCCTGGAGCGCGCAGGAGGGGGCACGCGCGGAATGAGCCGCCTGCAGGTCGTCGGCCGTGCCCTGGCGTCCGGCTCGACATCGGACTTTCCGCAGCTCATGTCCGCGGTGGCAGGAAAGACCCTGATCCGGGCATACAATGAGTGGCCGCAGACGTGGCGTCCTTTCGTCGGCGTGACAGACGCCAACGATTTCAAGGACATCCACGCAATCAAGATGTCGGAGGCCCCGGATCTGCAGGGCATGGACGAAAATGGCGAGTACAAGACCGCCAAGTTTTCCGACTCAGGTGAGACGTACCGGGTAATCACCAAGGGCATCAAGGTACCGCTCACCCGTCAGATGATCGTCAACGACGACCTCCGCGCCTTTACCCGCATCCCGCAGCTCTTTGGCACGGCCGCCCGCAGGATGGAGGGTGATGCGGTCTACTCCCTCATCACCAGCAATCCGACCATGAGCGACGGCGTTGCCCTGTTCCACGCCGACCACAGCAACCTGGGATCCGCGGCCGCTCTCGACTCCACAGGCCTCGCAGCCGGCCGGGCCATGATGCGCCGGCAGAAGGGAGCCAACGGTGCATCCCTCGATGTTACCCCGGCATTTCTTCTGGTTGCGGTCGAGGACGAGCTTGACGCAGAGATCCTGCTCAGGTCCGCAGCCCTCCCGGACGACAACAAGTCCGCCGGCGTATACAACCCGTGGGCCGGCAAGCTGACGCCGATCGCTGACCCGCATCTCTCCGGAACCAAGTGGTATCTCCTGGCCCACCCGAACCAGTATCCGGTCATCGAGGTGGCTTACCTGATGGGCGAGGCGCAGCCGTATGTCGATGAGCAGCTTGATTTCAACAGTGACGCTCTGGTCATCAAGGTCCGCCACGACTTCGGCGCCGGAGTCGTCGATCATATCGGAGCCTACTTGAACCCTGGCGCATAATCTGACACCACGAACGCCGGCCGGTATTGCCCGGCCGGCAATCAAACTATATCGGAGGAAGAAAAGATGGCACAGAACCATATCCAGAAAGGCGCGGCCATGCCGTGGACCAATGGCACCGGGGCAACGGTAACCTCTGGCACGCCGGTTATCGTCGGCGACATGATCGGTGTAGCCGCCGGCGACATCGCAGACGGCGAGTCCGGCATCCTGCTTACCGAGGAAGTTTTCGAGCTGCCGAAAACCGCAGCCGGAGCGATTGCCCAGGGATCGCAGGTATACCTGGACGCGACGAGCGGCGAAATCGGCACCGACAACACCGATACCCCGGCCGGGAAGGCGTTTGAGACCGCGGCCGATGGAGCGACAACCGTCAAGGTGAAGATCAACGCCTGATGGCAACCTTCAGCGAGCACATGGCGGCTGATGTTGCCAATATCATGTCTGGCGAGTTCGCGGAGGCGGCGAATTGGGACGGGACAGACATCAACGTCGTCCGCGTTTATGCCGACATTGGCGACGAGGACCGCGGCCGCCATGGCGTACACGACGAGCTTGACCTGCTCGTGTCGGTAGATGATGTCCCGGCGCTGTGGTATCGGCAGCAGGTGACTTTTTCCGGCGCTACCTGGACAGTGCTCAGGTGGCGCCGTGACAGTCATGCTGCCTGGCGCGTAACCCTTCGCAAAGAGGACAGGCCGGTTATATGAGCCAGATAGCGGCAAAGTTCGCGGTGCGTAACACGCGGGAGTTTTTCCGCGAGTTGGAGCGGCGCGGGCAAGAGATCGAGCGCGCAGCGTCCACTGCCGTAAAGGTAGAGGGCTTCAGGCTGATGCAGCAGTTGCGCAAAGAGATCCGGGAGGGCGCCCCTGGCGGGAAAAGGTTTGCGCCGCTCTCGGTTGTCGCCGCATACAGCAGGAGGCCGTACAATCGGACAGCATATCAGCGCCTTGCGACGGCAGTAAGGTACGACCAGGTCGGCAAGGGCGCTGATATGACATTCAAGGTCGGATTCATCTCCCGGAAATCTAGCAAGGCGTGGGTCAAGATCGCTGAGCGTGCGCAGGGCGGAGCGTCGTTTGAGATCACGAGCGCAAGGCGCATCGCCCTGGCAAGGCACGGCGCGAAGCTGGCTGAGGTGTCGGTGGCGTCAGGCGACCAGAAATACTTTTTCCTGCGCAAATCGACTACAAAGGCAAATACGCCGGCAAGGCAGATCATCACCCCATTTTGGCGGGCACATGAGATGGCGGCGCGGGAGAATATCGTCGTCAACTTCCACCGCAAACTGCGAGGCGAGAGGATAGGATGACGCCGACAACGATGACAGGGCTCCGCTACCTCATCCGCGACGCAATATCCGGCAGTGATGCCATAATGGCATGGGCCGGGATCAATTACGACCGCGAGGTATCCGTTTTTGTCGGGCTGGACGAGCGTGATCCGCCAAGGAGCGACCAATACCCTGCGGTGCATATTCTGCCAACCTCAAGGGGCGGGGACATGACCCCTGGCGATGACACCTATACCGTCTCAATTATCTCCGGTGTCCATGATGAGTCGCCGATGGTGCTTGTCCCTGGGACAGATCATGTCTACGAGATGCAAGGGCCTGTCAGGCTCGAGGAGTTTGTTGATCTTATCGTTGCGGAGCTCAGGGATGTCGGCGCAGACGATCTGTTTCTGCGTGGCGTATCAGTGGAGTACGAGACAGTAGAGTTTTTCCCGTTTTTTCTCGCCGAAATTACGGCGATTTTCGACCGGCCGCTTGAGCCGGGGCATTACACATAAGGAGGCCAGCACATGGCAAACAGGATAGGCAAGGCCAGAGAGCAGCAGGTATTCGCCGTGCGCGAGGCCACGCGCGGCACATTGACGGCGCCTGCGGCAACGGACCTTATCGTGGCGGCCGGGTTCGCCAAGATCAACCAGCAGCCGAGCTTCACGGATTCTCCGGAGATCGTCAACTCTCGAGACCTGCTGGCGGATTTCCAGGACAAGACGCCGGCCGGGCAGTGGTCATGTCCTATCATTGTCCGTCCGTCCGGGTCGCTCGGGGTGGAGCCCAACGCGAGCATCTTTTACGAGTCGCTGCTCGGGAAAAGGACTGTCAATGCAGGCGTGTCCGTGGCTTATGATCCGGAAATGGAAAAGCCGAGCTTTTCGCTGTGGGTTAAAAAGAGCCACAGCGTGCTGTTTGCGTCGGGGTGTACAGTCGGCAAGGCATCCGTAACTACCGGCCCAAAGGGAGGCCTTACCTTGGAGCTGTCAGGGCAGTTTATGCGCATGGGCTGGGCAGGTGAGGACGAGCTGACAGCAGATGCAGCGGCATCAGATACTGTCCTGCATGTTGCCGACGCCAAAAAGTACACGGTTGGCGCCATGGTGCAGCTTGCCGGGGACGACAATGGCGGGGCCGGGTATGAGGTATCAGCGGTTGACACGACTGCCAATACCATCACTCTGGCCGCCGGGCTCGCGGTTGGCGGGTCAACTGGTGATGTTGTGTCCGGGTGGCTCCCTGCCGGGACGGAAACGTCCACGCCGCTCGAAAACCGCAAGTCAACCGCGTCCATCGGAGGGGCCTCGCTGCCGATCAAAGGCATGACGATCAACATTACAGATGATCCTCAGTATCTTGAGGACGAGATCACCACCGACGGCTACCCGGTTGAATACGTCGAAAACCAGCGCGTGATCGACGGAGAGCTTGACATCTATTTCCGGCAGAATGATCTCAGATATTTCCAGGACGGCCTCGACACCAACGAGCAAGCTATATCGCTCAACTGTGGGGACACGGCCGGGACACGCGTAAAGTTCGCCATGCCGCGCACCAGGTTGAGCGTCCCGACGGTTGAGGAAACGGACCCGACCGTGGCGCTCAAGATGGGAATCAAGGCGCTTGGACAGACTGGCGAGGACTCAATATCAATTATTTTTGATTGACAGGCTGGCGCCCCTGAGCTCTTGCTCCCTGTGTCGGGCAAGCAAGGGCGATGGGGCGCCATTTTAAGCAAAACCGACACAGGAGCCACAAATATGAAGCTGCACACCAAAAAGAGAAGGATCACCATCAAGATCGAGGACGTGACCGTTATCGCTGAGCCGATGACGCCGCGCGAAATCGCCAAGCTGCGGTATGACTGCACCGACATTGTCGGGCGCGGAGACGGAGCGGTCCAAGAGTTTGATGGATATGAGTTTTCTGCCCGCATGTTTGAGCGGATCGTTGTTTCTTGGGACGGCGCGACCGACGAAGATGGTAGACCTTTGGAGTGCACGGTCGCCAATAAGAGGGCCGTCTACGACTACGACCAGGGCTTTGCCACGCAGGTCCTCACTGACGTCAAGGACAAGATGTCGGCCAGAGAGGAAGCTGAAGAAAAAAACTGATTGGCTGGGCCAGGTGGAACCTGAAGCCGGGGCGCGTCACCTCGTGCATGGAGTGCTCTGAAAACTGGCCCAGCGGAACGCCATGCGATGACTGCGAAAAGCCAGCATCAGTTTTGCCAGGGAACGCCATCGCAATTGAGGCATGGATGGCCTGTCACTCGTCGATGGCAGGCCGTGATGGCCAGACCGGCCTGATGCGGATAGAGGCAATCATCGCGACGCTATCAGCCATCAACGGAAGCGAGCAGGATCTTGGCAAAGTCCTGCTGATCGAAAAAATCTACCAGGAGTTTGTAAAAGAAAATGCAGACCGCGCTTGAATTTGCATTGCAACTGGTAGACCACGCCACTGGCCCGCTCAAGCGGTCAATGCGCGAGTCCGAGCGAGCCGTTGTATCGCTCGACTCGCGCATGGGCAAGCTGTCTCGCACCGTCTCTGCCCTTGGGGCAGCATTTGGCGGCTGGCAGGCCGCAAAGCTCATCGGCGACATTGTGTCGCTGTCCGATAAATACACCCTCCTTGACAATCGTCTCGCGCTTGTCACCACATCGTCGGAAAATCTCGCCGACGTCCAAAATCAACTATACAGGCTGTCGCTCGAGACCCATGGTGCATACGAGGCGACCGTCTCAATGTACACCAGGTTTGCGCGGGCGACAAAGGACGCTGGCGTCTCGCAGGAGGACCTGCTTGGCGTTACCAGAGCGCTCAACGAGGCCCTCATAGTCTCTGGTGCCAGCACGCAAGAGTCTGAGGCTGCCCTCCTCCAGCTATCCCAGGGCATGGCGTCAGGCGTATTGCGAGGCCAAGAGCTCAACTCCGTGATGGAGCAGACGCCGCGTATCGCCAAGATGATAGCCGACGGCATGGGGATCACTATCGGGCAGCTCCGGCAGTACGGAAAAGAGGGCAAGATCACCACGGAAGAGGTGATTAACGCCCTGAAAAAAGAGGCGGCGACCGTCCATGACGAGTTTGGGCAGATGTCAACAACCGTCGGCCAGGCATGGACTGACCTCAAGACGGTTTTTGCCGCCATTATCACGGACGGAACCGATGCCGCATCAGTAACGGAGACGTTAGCCGGGACAATAGAAGATTTTGCTGCATACCTTAATGACCACAGGGATGATATAGCAAGTTTCTTTAGGGCCGGCTTAAACGCTGCGAAAGAGCTTGATGCCTTCCTGAGCGGCAAGTTGTCAACATCAACCAGCGATTATGTCTATAACCAGACCATTGAGAGCCTGCGAAAGGTCCAGGATGCTATAGACGAGTGGGAGCGCAGCAACGCACCTGGAAAAGACATGGTGCTCGAGAC
>Ga0256833_1003060_pt1 | contig 11551 bp, 6 predicted proteins | sample 356284metaG_FD_190535 | JGI IMG/M metagenome (GOLD analysis project Ga0256833, IMG submission 190535) | Hydrothermal vent microbial communities from Mid Atlantic Ridge, Atlantic Ocean - 356-284 | ecosystem: Environmental > Aquatic > Marine > Hydrothermal vents | place: Atlantic Ocean: Mid...
TCATCCCCCTTGCCCAGCGGCTCGGACTGAGCAGTGCCCTGGATCGGCTCATCATGGAGAAGGTCCTGGCGCTGACACCGGCAAACAACCCCCTTGCCGTCAACCTGTCACCGCTCTCGCTCCGGGACCGGGAATTTTGCGCCTGGCTTCTCGCGGCCCTGGAACAGCGGCCGGCCGGGACCGCCGCGCTCAGCTTCGAGTTTGCCGAGTTCGGCGCCGTGGCCCACCTGGAGCTGATCCGGGAATTCGGCCGCGAGGTACGGCGGCTCGGCCATGGTCTGGGTATCGACCACTTCGGCCAGGGCCTGACCAACTTCGGCTACCTGAAATCGCTGCACCCCGATTATGTCAAGATTGACAGCGCATTTACCAGCGATCTGGCGGAACGGGAAAGCGATGCCTTCTTCTTTGTCTGTTCCCTGTGCAGCGTGGCGCACAGCCTGGATATCGAGGTGATGGCGGAGGGAGTGGAAAACGAGAAACAGTGGCGGATGGTGCGGGAACTGCACATGGATGCGGGCAAGGGATTTTTCATCGCCCGGCCGCAGCCGGCAGAGGAGCACGCCTGACCGCGGCCGGCGGTCCTGCCTCACGTTACGAGGCTGCTTCCCGCCGATCGCTGAGCAACCGTACATGTGCTGTTTTTTTCAGGTTATTTCCGATAGCGGTGAACTATTACGAGCAACCATCCCTGTGACGGAATCCGCTCAGAGGATATCGTCCACCATGAACTGGTCGCTGCCGATCTGCCGCCGTACCTTCTGCCGCTGCCGGATCTTTTCCTGGGCCTCGGCAGGCAGATCGGTGAAGAGGATGACATTCTTCGCCACCAGCACCTCGATCAGGTCCTCGAGGACGCGGATGATCGAGGCATCGGACATGGAGAGTACATGGGCCAGGGCATCGATCTCGCCCGAGCCCCGGAGGAAGGAGAGCACTTCCTCATCCAGCAGGGATGCCGGCTCCATGCCCTCCTCCGGTCGTCCCTGGCGGATGGCGACGATACAGCCATCACGGTCCCGTTCGACGTACAGCATAATTCCTCCGGAGAACTTGCGATTGACCGTAAACCTCACGGCATGAAAATGGAGTTGCCGGTAGCGGTGAGCTGTTACGATTGACCCGCAAGGTGTTTCTGTGATTGTATATACTCAGAGTCGGCGCATGCCGACCGGGAAACGGACCGGTGCCTGTTGCCTGTTAACTGAGACCCGGTCTACCCTCACCTTAGCACAGATGCATCTACCGCGACAACACCGCACCCGGACGGATACCCACCATGACCGCACCCCACCCTGCCAGGGACTGGACACCGGGCAGTGATCCCGACCTCCACCACGATCCCCTGGCCGACTGTCTCGAGCTCCTGACCAGGCTGCACGGCCGTCCGGTCTCGCGCACCGCCATCCGTGCCGGCCTCCCCCTGGTGGAGAACCGACTGACCGTGGAACTCTTTCCCCGGGCAGCCGAACGGGCCGGCATGTCCTCCAGGGTCCTGCAACGGAAGCTGGACGCCATCGCCTCCCTGGAGCTGCCGGTGATCCTGCTCCTCGACGACCACCGGGCCTGCGTTCTCATCTCCATCGAAAACGGCACCTGCACCCTGCTCCAGCCCGAGTCGGGAATGGGCGAATCCCACCTGCCGCACCAGGAACTGGCCGCTCTCTACAGCGGCTATGCCATCTTTGTCCGGCCCCGTTACCGTATCGACAGCCAGCCCATGGAAAAGGCCACCCGTGCTTCCGGCCACTGGTTCTGGGGGCCGCTCCTCTCTTCCTGGCGCATCTACCGCGACGTGCTGGTGGCCTCGTTTCTCATCAATGTCTTCGGCCTGGCCAGCCCCTTTTTCACCCTCAACGTCTATGAACGGGTGATCCCCAACTCCGCCTTTTCGACCCTGTGGGTCCTGGCCACCGGCGTGGTGGTCATCTACGGATTCAACCTGCTCATGCGCGGCCTGCGCGGCTACTTCATCGACGAGGCGGGCAAGAAGACCAATCTCCTCATCTCGGCCAGCCTGTTCGAAAAGGTCCTGGGACTGCGCATGGAGGTCCGGCCCACGTCCGTGGGCGCCTTTGCGCGTAACCTGCAGCAGTTCGAGGCCATCCGTGATTTCATCACCTCCTTTTCCGTCACCGCCCTCATCGACCTGCCCTTTGTTGCCATCGCCATGGTGGCCATCTGGTACCTGGGCGGCGCCATCGTCCTGATCCATATCTGCGCCGTGCTTCTGCTCGGACTCTATGCCCTGGCCATCCAGGGACCGATGAAGAGGGCCATTGAAAAGAGCTTTCTCGCCTCGGCCCAGAAAAACTCCATCCTGGTGGAAGGGCTCAGCGGCATCGAGACCGTCAAGATGCTCGGTGCCGAGAGCCAGCTCCAGCGCGCCTGGGAAGAGGCCGTGGGGTATATCGCCCGCTGGAGCGCCCGCTCGCGGCTCTTTTCCGCCTCGGTCAGCCATGTGGCCAACCTTGTCCTCAACCTGAGCGTGGTGGCCGTGGTCATTGCCGGCGTCTACCGGATCACCCGGGGCGAGATGTCCCAGGGCGGGCTGATCGCCCTGGTCATGCTGACCCGGCAGGCAGTGGCCCCCATGTCCCAGGTGGTCAGCCTGGCGGCCCGTTTCCACCAGGCACGGATGGCCATGCAGACACTGGGCGGTATCATGGCCCTGCCGGTGGACCGGCCCGAAGGCAGGGACTATCTCCATCGCAGCCGCTGCCGGGGCGGGATCATGATGAAGAATCTCTCCTTCAGCTATCCCGACCAGGCAAGCGAGGCCCTGCACAACATCAACCTGGTCATCAGGCCCGGTGAGAAGGTGGCCTTCATCGGCCCCATCGGCTCGGGCAAGACCACCCTGGGCCGGCTGATCCTCGGTCTCTACCAGCCCACCGCCGGCATGGTCTGTCTGGATGATACCGATATCCGCCAGATCGACCCGGCCGACCTGCGCCGTTTCATCGGCTGCGTGCCCCAGGATATTGTCCTCTTCCGGGGCACGATCCGGGAGAACATTATGCTCGGCGCCTCCCATGTGGACGACGCGAGCCTGCTCCGCGCCGCCGCTCTGTCCGGGGTTGCCGATTTCGCCGGCCAGCACGCCATGGGCTATGACATGCCCGTGGGCGAACAGGGCCGGGGGCTTTCCGGCGGTCAGCGCCAGAACGTGGCCATGGCCCGGGCCATCCTCCAGGATCCGCCGATCCTGGTCCTGGACGAGCCCACCAGCGCCATGGACAACCACAGCGAATCGCTGCTCAAACAGCGGCTGCAGGAGATCCTGCCGGACAAGACCCTTGTCCTGATCACCCACCGCGCCTCCCTGCTGGACCTGGTGGAGCGGGTGGTCTTCATCGACCAGGGCACCATCATCGCCGATGGTCCCCGCGACAGGGTCCTGAGCGCCCTGCGCAGCGGCCAGATCAGGACCTGACGAAATCTTGCCCCCATGACAGAACACAAGACCGACACCCGCAGCCGCCCGGAGAGGCGACAAAAATCCCGGCCGGGACTGTTCCGGCGCCTGCCGGCCGCCGATCCCGACCTGGCCACCGACATCCGCTCCGCCATCCTGGCGCAGTCGCCCCGGGGCGGGCGCCTCATCCTCTGGCTGGTCTTTTTCCTGGTGCTGTTCTCCATCTGCTGGGCCGCCACCTCCGAGATAGAGGTGGTCACCCGCGGCATGGGCAGGGTGGTTCCCTCCCGCCAGGTCCAGGTGGTGCAGAACCTGGAAGGCGGCATCCTGGCCGAGATCCTGGTGGAGGTGGGTGACGTGGTGGAGCAGGGGCAGCTCCTGCTCAGGATCGACCAGACCAGGTTCTCGGCCCCGTATCGGGAAAGCCGTGCCCGCTACCTGGCCCTGCTGGCGAAAACGGCACGCCTGGAGGCCGAGATCCATGACACGCCCTTTACCGTTCCCGACGAGGTGGCCGGAGAGAAGCCGGAGATCGGCCGCAGGGAGGAAGAGCTGTACAACTCCCGCAAACAGGAACTGGCCGCGTCCCTGGATGTCCTGGAACAGCAGTTTCGCCAGCACAAACAGGACCTGGCCGAGAAAGAGGCGCGCCTGGCCGAGCTGACCAGGACCTACAGACTGCTGGAAAAGGAACTGCAGATGACCACGCCGCTGGTGGCCGACGGTGCGGTCTCCGAGGTCGAGCTGCTGCGGCTGCAGCGCCAGGCCAGCCAGATGAAGGGGGAGATCGACACCACCCGGCTGGCCATCCCCAGGCTCAGGTACAGGATGACCGAATCCAGGCAGGCGCAGAAGGAGACACGACTGGCCTTCTTCAACAAGGCCAAGGCGGAACTGGCCGACGCCTACGCGGAGCTGGAAAGCCTTTCCGCCACAGCCGTCGCCCTGGAGGACCGCCTGGAGCGGACCCAGGTACGTTCACCGGTGCGGGGCACGGTGAACCGGGTCCTGGTCAACACGGTGGGCGGTATCATCAGGCCGGGCATGGACCTGGTGGAGATCGTGCCCCTGGAGGATACCCTGCTGGTGGAGACCAGGATCAGGCCGGCGGACATCGCCTTTCTCCGGCCCGGCCAGCCGGCCATGGTCAAGTTCACGGCCTACGACTTCACCATCTACGGCGGCCTGAAGGCGAAACTGGAACATATCAGCGCCGACTCCATCGCCGACGACAAGGACAACAGTTTCTACCTGGTGCGGGTCAGGACCGAGAGAAACTTCCTGGGCAGCACCACTCATCCCCTGCCCATCATCCCCGGCATGGTGGCCTCGGTGGACATCCTGACCGGCAAGCGGACCATTCTCTCCTATCTGCTCAAACCGGTGCTGCGGGCCAGGAAGATCGCCCTGCGGGAACGCTGAGACGCAAGCCCACACCAAGGCCGTTACCAATATTCGTCTTATCCATTGGGCGGGACATAACTCAACGCAACTTCAATACGTTATCGTCTACCTTGCCAATCGCCCCTGTCAGGTACATCTACCGAATGGCACGCAAAAGAACCGATAGGTTAATCTCGCTAGTTATCAATAGCCCTCCGAACAACATTGGCGATATCCCCGGTTATAAATGGCTTCTTAATAACTTCCCGGATGCCAAGACTTCTTGCTTTATCCAGTGTAAGTGCCTCGCTAAATCCGGTGCAAAGAATGATCGGCAGATTCGGCCTGAGACGTAACAGTTTTTTTGTCAGCTCAATACCTGTCATGATAGGCATGGCCTGGTCAGTGATGACCAGGTCAAAATATTCTGGCTGATCTCGGAATAACTCCAGAGCCCTGACACTGTTTGTCGCGACTACAACGTCATAGCCAAGATGAGTCAACATTTGTTCCGCCAGTTTGACCAAGCTTTCCTCATCGTCAACAACAAGTATCCGTTCTTTCCCCTCCGGCGGCAACGAGGTTTCTATGGTCGTTTTCATGTCGTCAAACGCATTGATCCGGGGAAAGAAGAGATGAAAAGTTGTCCCCTTGCCGGGCTCACTATGGACTGTGATGGCACCCCCATGATCTTTTACTATTCCATAGACAACGGATAACCCCATACCCGTTCCCTTTCCCGCCTCTTTAGTCGTGAAAAATGGTTCGAAGATACGCTCCATAACAGCACGATCCATACCATGACCGGTATCTCGGATGCTAAGCCTCAAATACTGGCCTGGCGACAGGTCCAGGGTAAGTGCTGTCTTCTCGGCATCAAGGTCTGCCTCACTCACATCAACTTCAAGGATTCCTCCTCTTTTTTCCATGGCATGAAAGGCATTAATACATAGATTCATCAGTACTTGATGGATCTGGGTCGGATCCGCCATGATCTTATCCGCTCGGGTGTCGACATTTTCACGGATTTCAACATTGGGAGGCAGGGACGCGCGCAGGAGCTTCAGGACTTCTTTAACTATCAAATGCACCGGTACAGGCTCCTTGTGAGTTTTATTTTGGCGGCTAAAAACAAGGAGCTGCGACACCAAATCCTTGGCTCGTATTCCCGCACGGATTACCTGCAAAAGATCATCATACAGCTGGCTGTCCTTCGGTACGCCCTCCTTTGCAATATCGGCGAACCCAAGGATCGCCGCAAGGATATTATTAAAATCGTGAGCGATACCACCGGCCAAGATTCCCAATGCCTCTATCTTCTGAGCTTGCCGTAGCTGTGCCTCAAGTATTTTTTGTTCCGTTATATCTTTTGCTGTATGGATAATGCCGATAAAATTGTGTTGATCGTCAAAGATGGGCGCTGCAGAAACATGGAAGGTCTTTCCCAGACGAACATGCTCAATCTCTGTAGAATGACAGGTAAAATCACGAGTAATCAGAGTGGCCGGACAGCCGCTACAAGGACCGGATACCCCGCGAAACACCTCGTAACAGTATTTTCCCACAAGTTCCTCGGGCTCAGCCTTTAACGTCATGCACCCTACCCTATTGATGCGGATGATCCTCATATGCGGATCCTGAATTGTAACTATATCACCAATGGCGTCAAATGTTCTTCTCCATTCCTCCTTGTCTTTTTTTATTTGCCTCACCAACTGTACTTGCTCTGTGATGTCACTCATGATGGTCCGATATTGTCTAAAACTACTATCATCACCATCATTGTTATGAACAACGACGCTTTCAAGTCGAACCGGTACTGTCGTTTCATCATTTTTTACCACCATCACTTCACAATATTGACGTTTCCCAGTCTCAAACACCTCTCTACTATGCCTGTACAGAATGTCCTGATCTTCACTACAGACAAATGAAGACAATTTTTTCCCGATCAACGTCCCTCTTTCCATCCCAAGCATGGCAGCACCCCTGAGATTTACCTCCTGAATCACGCCGTTCTTCCCAAGCGTAAAGTAGCCGACAGGGGCAAAGTCATATAGATCCTGATACCTGTCCTTGGTGACCTCCAGCTCCACCTGAGCTAGGCGAAGTTCTTCATTTTGCAGCTCCAGCTCTACCTGATGCACGCGTAGTTCGTGTATCAATTTGCGGGTTTCCCAGGCCAATGTCTCATCTGGAACAACGTCTTCTTCCTTTATCACATCTTCTGCCCGTTGGCGAAGAGCGATGGCCACAGGCTTCCATTCACGGAATTTGGACTTCATTTATTGCTCCCCTCTGAAAAAAGAATACGGAACCCGACAGACAGGGCATTGGTCAGCTTTTGTAGAAGCAAAACTTCCCGATCGTCAAAGGCATCCATATCAACAGCACAAACGCGCAACACACCGATCACCTTATCACCTCTCATGATCGGCAGAGCAACAGAGGAAGCATACCCATAGCTGCTTGCTTCTGCCCGCAACGGCAGCCAAAATGAATTGGAATGGATGCGACGCATCACAACGATTTGCCCTGTACGAATCACATTCCAGATAGGGCTATGTTCCTGTTCAATCTCGTCAGAAGGAAGATCCGTTAACCTCCCCTTTCCCCTCACAAAACCGACATGAGTGCCCGCCTTGGGCGCCATACCTGCACCATTCTTGATCATCATAGCATGGGCCATTAGATAACTGGACTTCTCGACGAGAAGACGACACATTTCACCAAGCAACTGTTGTTTGCTTATGGTAGTTGTAAGTGCCCCGTTCCACGCACAGAGTACTTCGAATAACTGATTGGCCCGCAGAAACACTTCACCGACTTGCTTAAGCTCGGTGACGTCCTTGAAGTCCTCAATAATGCCCAAAAGTTGCCCGTTCGGCCCCCGGTAGGGCGTCGCTGTTACAATACAAGGGATTTTGCTGCCATCCAGCCGTTCTTTTTCGACTTCGAACTCCAGCCGCTTCTCTCCGGAGAGAATCCTAGTCAATGGACAATCCTTTGTATGACAAAGTGGACCGAGAAACGTTTCATAGCACTTCTTACCGACCAGTTCTTCACGGTTTAACCCGGTCAAAGTGGCAAAGGTGTCGTTAACCCTCAGGATCTCAAATTCCCTACTAATCACCCGCATACCATCTGCTGCGGTATTAAATATCTGATTTAATTCTTCATGTGAAACCCTGACAGCCTCTTCCGCCTGCTTACGCTTGGTTATATTTTCAAAGGTTATCATCGAACCCTCAATGACATTTTCAGTGGTCCGATAGGGCAGGATGCGAACTAAATACCACTGTCCATCTTCTGCTCGAACTTCACTTTCTCTGGGAACAAGGGTATCAAAAACATCTTCGACGTCCCGAAGAAGATCATCATAATCCAAGTGAATAACAATATCAGCGAGAGGTCGGCCGACATCAGTGGGGATGAGGCTGACAACACGGGTAGCTGCCGGGGTAAAGCGCTGAATACGGAGATTCTCATCAAGAAAAATGGTGCCGATTTCCGTACCGGCCAGCAGATTGATCATGTCATTGTTTGTCCTGGACAACTCATCAACTTTATTCTCAAGCTGCGAATTTAGAGTCACCAATTCTTCGTTGACTGATTGTAATTCCTCCGTGGCAGTCACCAATTCCTCGTTTGCTGACTGCAGGTCCTCATTGGTTGCCCTGAACTCCTCCTTGGCTGTTTCCAGTTCTTGGGTGATGGCTTGGACGTATTCTTTGGTAGAGCGTAACTCCCGCTCCAGTTCCGCCACTTTGCGACCATTTTTCTCAAAGGATTTTGGCGAACCTGCCGAGCGGGCGACTTCCGGAACCACGGCCTCCTCAAATATGACCATCAACAAACCCGATAAAGAAGCCGATTCCGGCAACGGTGTGACAATAAGGTTAAAGTACCTGAATTCTCCATTGGTCTTTATGCGAATCCCGTCTCGACGAACCACCTCCTTGCCTGACCTTGCCCTGCGAATGGCGTTTGACAGGTCAAGCCGCAACCCCTGGCGCGCCATTGCCACAATATTCAAGCTGGCTTCCCCAGCAGCCGGTTCCAGATAATGGCCAGTCTGGCCATGGATATAAAGGATAGTTCCCTGTTCATCAATGACCACACCGGCCGGAGCAAAGAGATCCAGCAAGATCTTCTCGGCCAGATCACGAAAACGATATTTCGACACATCATTCAATTCTCTCACTTTACGGACGGCTGTGCTGGCAGCCAAGGACCAAACGGGCAGATGCGGTGTTTGCATATGTACATAAGGAGCCTCTTTACGCCGAAACAGTTTCCACTTCCGGTCGACAACGGCAAAAAGATCGGTAAAATCTCCAATGCTCTCCGATGTTCCCAGAAAGAGAAAGCCATTCCGGCTCAGGGAATAATGGAAAAAAGGCAGCAGTTTTTTCTGCAATTCTGGCCGCAAGTAAATCAAGAGGTTACGACAACTTATCAAATCCATCTTGGAGAAGGGAGGGTCTGTCAAAACGTTCTGGGTGGCAAAGATCAACATATTGCGGATGGTTTTCCTAACACGGTACGTATCTCCCTCTTTGCGAAAAAAACGCTGCAACAGCTCGACCGGAACATCATCACTGATACTGAGAGGGTAATTCCCCAAGCGGGCAGTCTTGATAACCTCGTTGTCAAGATCAGTGGCAAAAACCTGGACCTTGAACTCCTGATTCAATCCATCCATCCGCTCCTGGACCAACATTGCTATGGAATAGGCCTCTTCTCCAGTGGAACATCCTGGGACCCAGATTCGCAGTGGCTGGTCTAAAGACCGGTTCGCCAAGAGCGGCAATATTATTTTTTTCTTGAGAGCCTCAAATGCCTCAGGATCCCTAAAGAAACCTGTCACCTTTACTAGGACATCTCTGGTAAGAGCCTCTGCCTCGGATGTATCCTGTTGAAGATAACGGAGATAATGGCCGATGGTGTCAATCCTATTCGCCTCCATTCGCCTCTTGATTCCGCGAATAATTGCGTTGGACTTATAGAGGGAAAAATCCCGACCTGTCTGGGCGCGGAGCACAACGAAAATCTTCGGCAGGTAATCGCCTTTCGGAGACCCTGAGGATATGCTTTCCTCCAACCGAGATTTGGAAAATCGGCCATCTCCATATCCTTGCAGGAGTACCGACATTCGATCAGGCGGAAGGATATAATCGGCCAAACCGGCGGAGATGGCGCTTTGCGGCATTCCCTCATGTCTAGCCGACAGGGGATCCTGTACCATGGTCATACCGCCTTGATCTTTAATCGCCTGCAGGCCTTGTGTACCATCCGTACCCGTGCCAGAGAGCACGATACCTATTGCTCTGGCCTGTTGTTCCTGAGCAAGGGAGCGGAAGAAAAAATCTATGGGGAATCTCTGACTACGCGGCCGGCTCGGTTCCAAAAGGACGAACGCCCCCTGCAACAGAGCCATATCCCGGTTGGGTGGAATCACATAGACACAATCCGGTTGAACCTTCATGCCGTCTTCTACCTGCAAGACACGCATGCTTGTATACCGTTTGATCAAATCGGCCAATGCGCTCTCTCGTGTGGGATCAAGATGTTGAACCACAACAAAGGCCATACCACTGTCCGCGGCTATGTTGACAAAGAACCGGGTCAGCGCATCCAGGCCGCCAGCGGATGCCCCCAAGCCCACCACAGTAAAGAAGAGACGCCCCGGCGTATCATTATCATTACCTTTTTCTCTGACCATCGCGAAGGACTCATTTATACCTTTCAAAAAAGGTATCACATCCCGCTTGATTATATACCAAGGTTCACAAATGACCGGTTTAAAAATCTATTATTTCAGCATGTTATACCAGAACGACCTGCCAACCACGTATGCTTTTGGGGTAACGACTTGATTAAATGTACTTGTTGAGAGGTCTGCTTGAGCCGGGACAAACCAGTACCCTCTGTATCAATGGAAGTAAGAGACATACCCTTTGCCGTAGGCTACCGGGAAACATTACGCGGGCAAAAAAAGCCGTGGGGCCCGAACGGCAGACGAACAATATAACCTAAAAGGATGGCATGGACTGTACATACCGAATCGTGCCCTTCCTGAACAAATGAGCAGCTCCCTGTTCTTGTAAAGAAAATAGAATATGACACCTTTTCACTTGAAAAAATCGTATTTTCATAAAAATATTTGATATACTATATAAGAATTTTAATGATATAACAAGGAAAAAGCATGCTAGATGAATATCATTCTCAACAACATCAACGAACTCATATGGATATATGAGAATGGTTTGCCGAGAAAAAAGGAAAATGCTATTGAACAGGCGCAGACACCGTGTGGTACGTTCAACAACGTACACTGAATTCCACAGACAATTCTCTCGCTCAAGGCCTGTCACCTACCGTGGTGAATTGTAACAATAAATAGTCACGGCCCAAGGGAGGCGGAAGTGAAGGGAGAAAGAGAACAAGATATCCTGAGCCGGGAAACAGCGCACAAACTGAAAAACATCTTCGGAACATTGATTGCCAATGCCGAGCTTCTCCTGGAATCCTGCGAGGGCCGGGACACAACCCGCATTGAACGTATACTGAATGTCTGCAACCAGGGGGTCGCCTTGCTGGAGCGAATCCGGGAAGATAACCTTTCTGACGCTACATTTGTCCCCGAGCCGGAGCAAATACCAGCAGGGGGGCATATCCTCGTGGTCGAAGATGAGCCAGCCATGCTCGAGCTCGAAACCAGGATCCTGCTTGGGCAGGGATATC
>Ga0256833_1003061_pt1 | contig 11548 bp, 6 predicted proteins | sample 356284metaG_FD_190535 | JGI IMG/M metagenome (GOLD analysis project Ga0256833, IMG submission 190535) | Hydrothermal vent microbial communities from Mid Atlantic Ridge, Atlantic Ocean - 356-284 | ecosystem: Environmental > Aquatic > Marine > Hydrothermal vents | place: Atlantic Ocean: Mid...
ATTGGCAAGCGGCGGGGGCTGCTGGGATGGAGCGATATTCACGCCCTTCGGGTTAGCCGGATTTTTTGTCCTGGCAGTGTTGCAACCCCTTGAAATAGCCCCGCTATTCCTGCGGGGCTGCGCCTTGCCAGAACAAAAATCCGGCTAACTGGCGGCGCGGGGTTTATGGGTCTACGCCCCGGGATTTGCGCGTGACAGCACAAGGGAGGAGCAATCATGAAACAGATCCTGACCGCTCTGGTGGCTGCCTTCATGGCATTGAGCGGGCCGCTGGCGGCGGAGGAGGTCACCATCCGGCATGGGCAACTGGTGCTCAATGCCAATCTGGAGCTGGCCGGCGGCAAGGGGCCGGGCGATGGCGTTCTGGTGATGACCCATGGCACCTTGGCGCACAACCGCATGGAGATCATGGCCAATCTGCAGGAGCTTCTGAAGGCGCGCGGCATTTCGACCCTGGCGATCAACCTTTCGCTGGGCATTTCCAACCGTCACAACATGTATGATTGCAACCAGCCCATGCGCCACCGCCACGCCGACGCGGTGGAGGAAATCGCCGCCTGGGTGGAGTGGCTGAAAGGGCGTGGCGCGCGCACCATATGGCTGCTGGGGCATTCGCGCGGCGGCAACCAGACGGCCTGGTATGCGGCCACCCGGGCACCGGAAGAGGTGACGAAAGTGATTTTGCTGGCGCCCATGACCGATGATGAAAGGCGCGCGGCGGCGGCATACAAGGCGCGCTTCGGAACGCCCCTTGCGCCCATGGTGGCCCAGGCGCGCGATTTCATCCGCGCCGGCCATGGCAACGAGCCCATGGAGCTGCCCGGCATCCTTTACTGCAAGGGCGGGCGGGCCACGCCAGAGAGCTTCTTGAGCTACCATGGGCCAGACGTGCGCCGTGACACGCCCTATTGGCTTCCCAAGATCAAGATTCCGGTGCTCATCATCGCCGGAAGGGAAGACAAGATCGCCGGCGATCTGATCGCGCGGGTCAAACCCCTGGCGGACGGCAGGCATATTCGCCTGAAGGTGATCGAGGATGCGGATCATTTCTTCCGCGATTTTGCCGCCGAGGATGCCGCGGACGCCATGGCCGCGTTCCTGAGCAGGCCATGATAGCCGGTTCACGGCGCATGCGACAAAAAACGGGAGCCTCGAGGGCTCCCGTCCTTGTTGAAAACAGGCAACCAGACTTCAGCTGTTGACCGCGTCCTTCAGGCCCTTGCCGGCCTTGAACTTCGGGACATTGGTGGGCGGCAGCTCCTTGGTGTCCTTGGTGCCGGGGATGCGCACGGTGCGCGCCGGGCGCCTGGTGACGGAAAAGGTGCCAAAACCGATGAGACGCACTTCGTCGCCTTCCTTCATGGCGCCGATGACGGTCTCGATGGCCGCTTCCAGGGCAGCCTGGGCCTGGGCCTTGGTCAGACCGGCCTTCTCGGCGACCTGGGCAATCAGTTCCTGTTTGTTCATGGTGTCCTTCTTTCCTTGTTTATTCCATCCGGTGGCAACGTGCAGATGCGCGCCCCCATATGTCCTCTTCCATGCAGGCATGCACACACAGATCTTCAATTTTTCAAATCTGGAAGTTCACAAACCGTTTCGCCTGAAAAATCATCATGGCGAATCATGCCCCCATGCACTGCACGGCTCCAAGCCTTGCCGCGCTTTTGCGATTCTGGCAAGGGACAGAATGACGCCTGGGTGACTTTTTCACAATTTTCGGCCCGGCGCAGACAAATATTCCTTGATCTGGCGCAAAAAAGGGACGGCCACCCATGTGACCGTCCCTCCTGCTGTCATTCGTCCGCCAGGCTTTCAGTGGGCGCGGGGCTGATCCGTGGCGCTGGCGGCCTTGGCGGCAGCCGCCTGGGCGGCCTTCTCGGCCTGCTCGTCCCATTCGATGGGCTCGAGCTTGCGAGTCAGCGCCCTGGCCAGCACCTCGTCCACGTGAGACACCGGGACGATCTCCATCCCGGACTTCACGTTGTCGGGGATTTCCGCCAGATCCTTGGCGTTGTCCTGAGGGATCAGCACCGTCTTGATGCCGCCGCGCAGGGCCGCCAGGAGTTTCTCCTTCAGCCCGCCGATGGGCAGCACCCGCCCGCGCAGGGTGATCTCGCCGGTCATGGCCACGTCATGGCGCACCTTGATGCCGGTGAGCACCGAGACGATGGCGGTGACCATGGCCACGCCGGCCGAGGGGCCATCCTTGGGCGTTGCCCCTTCGGGCACGTGCACGTGGATGTCGCGCTTGTCGAACAAGGGCGGCTTGATGCCGAAGTCCGTGGCGCGAGAGCGCACGTAGCTGGAGGCGGCGGAGATGGATTCCTTCATCACGTCGCGCAGGTTGCCGGTGACGGTCATCTTGCCCTTGCCGGGCATGTCCACCGCCTCGATGGTCAGCAGCTCGCCGCCCACCTCGGTCCAGGCCAGACCGGTGACCACGCCCACCTGGTCCTCGCGCTCGGCCTCGCCAAAGCGGAAGCGCGGCACGCCGAGAAAATCCTCCAGGTTCTTCTCGCTCACGGAGATCTTCGTCTTCTCCGTGGTCACCAGCTCCTTGACCGCCTTGCGGGCGATCTTGGCGATCTCGCGCTCCAGGGAGCGCACCCCGGCCTCGCGGGTATAGCGGCGGATGATGGTCAGAAGGGCGGCATCGGAAATGCTCAGCTCGCCCTTCTTGAGGCCATGGTTCTTCACCGCCTTGGGGATCAGGTGGCGCTTGGCGATTTCCAGCTTCTCATCCTCCGTATAGCCGGCGATGCGGATGATCTCCATGCGGTCCAGCAGGGGCGGCGGGATGTTCAGCGTATTGGCCGTGGTCACGAACATGACGTTGGACAGGTCGTATTCCACCTCCAGGTAATGATCCATGAAGGTGGCGTTCTGTTCCGGATCGAGCACCTCCAGCAGCGCCGCAGAGGGATCGCCGCGATAGTCCATGCCCATCTTGTCGATCTCGTCGAGCAGGAAGAAGGGGTTGATTGTCCTGGCCTTCTTCATCGACTGGATGACCTTGCCCGGCATGGAGCCGATATAGGTGCGCCGGTGGCCGCGGATTTCCGATTCGTCACGCACCCCGCCCAGCGACATGCGCACGAAGTTGCGCCCCGTGGCCTTGGCGATGGACTTGCCCAGCGAGGTCTTGCCGACGCCGGGCGGGCCGACGAGGCACAGGATGGGGCCGCGCAGCTTGCTGGTGCGCTGCTGCACCGCCAGGTATTCGATGATCCGCTCCTTGACCTTCTCCAGGCCGTAATGCTCGGCATCGAGCACCTTGCGGGCATAATCCAGATCCTTCTTGACCTTGGTCTTCCTGCCCCACGGAATGCCCAGCAGCCAGTCCAGATAGTTGCGCACCACGGTGGCTTCCGCCGACATCGGGCTCATCTGGCGCAGCTTGCGCAGTTCGGCCTGCGCCTTCTCGCGCGCTTCCTTCGAGAGCTTCGTCGTCTTGATGCGCTCTTCGAGCTCGGCCAGCTCGTCGCCGTCCTCGCCGTCGCCGGAGCTGCCCAGCTCCTTCTGAATGGCCTTCATCTGCTCGTTCAGATAGTATTCGCGCTGGGTCTTCTCCATCTGCTGCTTGACGCGGCCACGGATGCGCTTTTCCACCTGCAGGACGGAAATCTCGCCTTCCATGAGGGCAAAGGCCTTCTCCAGCCGCGCCGCCACGTCGGCGATTTCCAGCAGCGCCTGCTTGTCGGGCAGCTTGATGGCCAGATGCGCGGCGATGGTGTCGGCCAGCCTGGAGTTGTCGGAGATCTGGCTCAAGGTCTCCATGGCCTCCTGCGGCACCTTCTTGTTGAGTTTCACATAGGCCGCGAACTGATCCACCACGGTGCGCGCCAGGGCCTCGGTCTCCGGGCCCTCGGTGCTGGTGTCCGGCATGGGCGCGATCTCGGCCTCGAAAAAGGCCTGCTCGGGCGTGAAACTCTCGATGCGGGCGCGCTCGACGCCCTCGACCAGCACCTTGACGGTGCCATCGGGGAGCTTGAGCAGCTGCATGACCGTGGCCACGGTGCCGACGGTATAGATGTCCTGCACCCTGGGCTCGTCATCCGCCGGGTTCTTCTGGGCCACCAGAAGGATGCGCTTGTCGGCCTCCATGACCTTTTCCAGCGCCTTGATGGATTTCTCGCGGCCCACGAAGAGCGGCACGATCATGTGGGGAAAGACCACGATGTCGCGCAATGGCAAAACGGGCAGACGCGCCTTGTCCACGCCGGTATCCGGGTTGGCAATGGTTTTGTCTGTCATGTGCTTGTCTTCCTTGTCTTGTGGGCGCCGCGGCGGGCGCGGGATGTCACCGTGATGACTTCACGCGCATTCATTATGAAGAGATTCTGCCCTTTTGGCCAATGGAGCGCAAATCTTCGCGCCCGGGAGGGTAAAAAGACAGCCCCGCCACGGCTCGTGTCAGGATCAAAATGGGAACGCCCGGGCGCTTTTTCAAGGCTTTTGCAAACGATTCGCATGGCTTTCCACAAGGCAAAAGCCCCTGCCCGCCATGCAGAAAGGGCCACGCCGGCAAGGCGCGGCCCGGACAGCCATGGGCACCGCCCGCAGGATCAGGCGGTGTCCTTTTCCTCGTCCTTGTCGGCATAGATGAGCAAGGGCTTGGCCTCGCCCTCCACCACCTCGGCGGAGATCACCACCTCCTGCACGCCTTCCATGGAGGGCAGATCGAACATGGTGTCCAGCAGGATGCCTTCCAGGATGGAGCGCAGGCCGCGCGCCCCGGTCTTGCGCTTGATGGCCTTCTTGGCAATGGCGGTGAGCGCATCGCTGGTGAAGGACAGCTCCACGTCCTCCATCTCGAACAGACGCTGATACTGCTTGACCAGGGCGTTCTTGGGCGTGGTGAGAATCTGCACCAGGGCGTCCTCGTCCAGATCCTCCAAGGTGGCGATGACCGGCAGGCGGCCGACGAACTCCGGGATGAGGCCGAAGCTGAGCAGATCGTCGGGCTCCAGGTCCTTGAGCAGCTCGCCGGTCTTGCGCTTGTCCTCTTCCTTGACCTCGGCATTGAAACCGATGCCCGACTTGTCGCCGCGCTTGGCGATGAGCTTCTCCAGCCCGGCGAAGGCGCCGCCGCAGACGAAAAGGATGTTGGTGGTGTCCACCTGCAGGAACTCCTGCTGCGGATGCTTGCGCCCGCCCTGGGGCGGCACCGAGGCAATGGTGCCCTCCATGATCTTCAAGAGCGCCTGCTGCACCCCCTCGCCGGAAACATCGCGGGTGATGGAGGGATTGTCGGACTTGCGCGAAATCTTGTCCACCTCGTCGATATAGACGATGCCGCGCTGCGCCTTCTCGACGTTGTAGTCGGCCGCCTGCAGCAGCTTGAGGATGATGTTCTCCACGTCCTCGCCCACGTAGCCGGCTTCCGTCAGGGTGGTGGAATCGGCCATGGTGAAGGGCACATCGAGAATGCGCGCCAGGGTCTGGGCGAGCAAGGTCTTGCCGCAGCCGGTTGGGCCGACCAGCAGGATGTTGGACTTGGCCAGCTCCACGTCGTCGTTCTTCGAGGCGTGCTTGAGGCGCTTGTAATGGTTGTGGACGGCCACCGACAGGATGCGCTTGGCGCGGTCCTGGCCGATGACGTAATCGTTGAGCACGTCGTAGATTTCCTGCGGCGTGGGCACACCGTCGGCCGATTTCACGAGGTTGGTCTTGTTCTCCTCGCGAATGATGTCCATGCACAGCTCGACGCATTCGTCACAGATGAACACCGTCGGCCCGGCGATGAGCTTGCGCACCTCGTGCTGGCTCTTGCCGCAGAACGAGCAATAGAGGGTGTTCTTGCCGTCGCTGTCCTTGTTGTCCTTGCTCATGAAAACTCCTTGAGGGACCTTGAAGGGCCATTCGGGTTGCCCGCCCTTGCTTCAGAACCTATCCCGCCAGCGTGCGGGTTTCAAGCCATCTTGCGCCGCCTTGGGCCGCAAATCGCCGCAGGGGAGCGGCTCTCTTCAGTCTGCGCCCGTGAGGTTAAGCAAACCTTATTGCCTCGCCTTGCGCCATCTGAAGGGCCTTTTCCGCCCGCCGGGACGGATCAGTCCGCCGCCGGGACGGGGCGTTTGTCGATCACCTTGTCGATGAGGCCGAAATCCCTGGCCATTTCGGCGGTGAGGAAATTGTCGCGCTCCAGGGCCTCCTCGATCTTCTCCAGCGGCTGGCCGGTGTGCTGGACGTAAATCTGGTTCAGGCGGTGGCGCAGGTCGAGAATCTCCTTGGCGTGACGCTCGATGTCCGAGGCCTGACCCTGGAAGCCGCCGGAGGGCTGATGCACCATGATGCGCGCATGCGGCAGGGCAAAGCGCATCCCCGGCTCGCCGGCGGCCAGCAGCAGCGAGCCCATGGAGGCGGCCTGGCCGATCACCGTGGTGGACACCGCCGGGCGGATGAACTGCATGGTGTCGTAGATGGCCAGCCCGGAGGTCACCACGCCGCCGGGCGAGTTGATGTACATGGCGATTTCCTTCTTGGGGTTTTCCGCCTCCAGGAAGAGAAGCTGGGCCACCACCAGGGTCGCCATGTGATCCTCCACCGGCCCGGTGAGGAAGATGATGCGCTCCTTCAAAAGACGCGAGAAGATGTCATAGGCGCGCTCGCCGCGCGAGGAGGTCTCCACCACCATGGGCACAAGGGCGCTCAAGGTCTCGATCGGGTCTTTCATGCATGTCTCCAGAAAAATGTCCGCCGCGAGGATCGCGGTGATTCGCCTTCTTGTCTCATAGATAGACAACTTGTCCGTCCGGCGCAAAGCCCCCATGCAATTCTTCCGCCATTGGAAATGACCGCCGCCGATGCGGGCGCCTCGCGCGAGCCGGATGAGAGCTCACGCAACTGGCGCGGGGCTTGCGGTTTTCATTCCCGCCCTATATGCAATGGCGGAATTCATTTCCGGTTTCAGGTCATCCATGAACGCTCTCGTCGTCGTCGAATCGCCCGCCAAGGCGAAAACCATCAACAAGTATCTGGGCAAGGATTATCACGTCCTGGCCTCCTATGGCCACGTGCGCGATCTGCCGCCCAAGGACGGCTCGGTGGATCCTGACGCCGGGTTCAAGATGAAGTGGCAGATGGACGCGAAATCCGCCAGGCGGGTCAACGAAATCGCCCAGGCGCTGAAGGATGCCGACAAGCTCATCCTGGCCACCGACCCGGACCGCGAGGGCGAGGCCATCTCCTGGCACGTGCTGGAAATCCTCAAGCGCAAGGGAGCGCTGAAGGACAAGCAGATCGAGCGGGTGGTGTTCAACGCCATCACCCCGGCGGCCATCAAGGCCGCCATCGCCGCCCCGCGCAGCATCGATACCGCCCTGGTGGAGGCCTATCTGGCGCGCCGGGCGCTGGATTACCTGGTCGGGTTCACCCTCTCGCCGGTGCTGTGGCGCAAGTTGCCCGGGGCGCGCTCCGCCGGGCGGGTGCAATCGGTGGCGCTGCGCCTGGTGGCCGAGCGCGAGCTGGAGATCGAGGCCTTCACGCCGCGCGAATACTGGAGCATCGAGGGCGCCTTCAGGAGCCTGCGCGACGAGGCCTTCACCGCAAAACTGGCGGCCATCGGCGGCGAGAAGCTGGACAAGATGGCCATCGGCAAGGCCGAAGAGGCCCAGGCCATCGAAAAGGCCCTCAAGGGGGCAGACTTCACCATCACCTCGGTCACGGCCAAACCGGCCAGGCGCCACCCGGCCGCGCCCTTCACCACCTCCACCTTGCAGCAGGAGGCCTCGCGCAAGCTGGGATTCTCCTCCCGCCAGACCATGCAGGTGGCGCAAAAGCTCTACGAGGGCGTCTCCTTGGGCGGCGAGACGGTGGGCCTGATCACCTACATGCGGACCGATGCGGTCACCATGTCGCCGGAGGGCATCAAGGCGGCGCGCGAGCAGATCCTGCGCGGCTTTGGCGAACAATACCTCCCGCCCAGCCCGCGCATGTTCAAGACCAGGGCCAAGAACGCCCAGGAGGCCCACGAGGCCATCCGCCCCACCGATGCGGCGCGCACCCCGGAACAGATGAAGCGCTACCTGACGAAGGAGCAGCTGGCGCTCTATGAGCTGATCTGGAAGCGCACCCTGGCCTCGCAGATGGCCTCGGCCGAGTTCGAGCGCACCACCGTGGATCTGGAAGCGAAAGGAGAGGACGGCAAGACATATGCCTTCCGCGCCACCGGCCAGGTCATGCGTTTCGACGGCTTCCTGAAGCTCTATCGCGAAGGGCGCGACGACGGCGAGGATTCGGGCGAGGATTCGCGCCGCCTGCCGGTGCTCAACGAGGGCGAGGCGGCGCAGGCGGAGAAAATCGAGGCCAGACAGCACTTCACCGAGCCGCCGCCGCGCTATACGGAGGCCTCCCTGATCAAGAAGCTGGAGGAGCTGGGCATCGGGCGGCCTTCCACCTATACCGCCATCCTGACCACCCTGCGCGAGCGCGAATATGTGCGCATGGAGAAAAAGCGCCTCATCCCGGAGGACCGCGGACGGCTGGTTACCGCCTTCCTGGAGAGTTTCTTTCCGCGTTACGTGCAATATGACTTCACCGCCGCCCTGGAGGAAAAGCTCGACCAGGTGGCGGCCGGCAAGGCCGAGTGGAAGGCCCTGCTGCGCGATTTCTGGGTGGAGTTCAAGGAAACGGTGGAAAAGACCGCCGGGTTGCGGGTGTCGGAGGTGCTCGATGCTCTCAATGACCTGCTCGGCCCGCACATCTTCCCCAGGGGCGAGGACGGCAAGCCCGACCGCACCTGCCCGTCCTGCAAGGAAGGGCAATTGTCGCTCAAGGTGGGCAAGTTCGGCGCCTTCGTGGGCTGCTCCAACTATCCGGACTGCAACTACACCCGGCCGCTGAGCGACAACGGCGATGAGCAGGCCGCGCAGGTGGTGCCCAGGGAGGGCATCGCGCTGGGAACCGATCCCGAAACCGGCCAGGTGGTGACCCGCCACGAGGGCCGCTTTGGCCCCTATGTGCAGCTCGGCGAGGCCGTCAAGGGCGGCGAAAAGCCCAGGCGCGCCTCCATTCCGAAGGGCATGGACCCGCAGGCCATCACCCTGGACTATGCCCTCAAGCTGCTTTCGCTGCCGCGCCAGGTGGGCACGCATCCGCAGACCGGCAAGCCCATCGTCGCCAACATCGGCCGCTATGGCCCCTATGTGCAGCATGAGCGCACCTATGCCAACCTGCCCTCGGTGGAGGATGTCTTCAGCGTCGGCATCAACCGCGCGGTGGATCTCATCGCCGAAAAGGACGCCAGGCGCGGCGGCGCGCGCAAGGAGCTGAAAGCCCTCGGCGAACATCCCGATGGCGGCGAAATCCTGGTCATGGATGGCCGCTATGGCCCTTATGTGAAATGGGGCCGCACCAACGCCACCCTGCCGAAGGATGTCACGCCCGAAACCGTTACCCTGGAGCAGGCCATCGCGCTCATCGACGCCAAGAAACCCAAGGGCCGCAAGAAGGCGGCGGGGAAAAGGAAACCGGCGGCAAGAAAGAAAAAGGCGGAGAAAAGGGCGGCCAAATAGGCTGCCTGGACCGTCACGAAGAGGCTTTTTGTTCGTCTTTGCGCGCCTTGGGCGTGGCTTGTGCTTTCGTGATCCTTTGCCCCGCCGCTTTGAAAAGTGCGCGGGGTGTCTCTATATAGGGGCCAATGCTCAGGAAAACGATTGGAACACATGTGACCAGAAAACAGGCGGCGGGACACTCCGCGCCCATGCCAAGCGAGGCGCAGATCCTCGAATATATCCGCGGCCAGGAGGGCAAGGTGGGCAAGCGCGAGATCGCGCGGGCCTTCGGCATCCGTGGCGCGGAGCGCATCGAACTGAAAAAGATGTTGCGCCGCATGGCGGACAAGGGATTGATCGAAAAACGCGCCAAAAGGCTGGTCAGGGCCGGGCAGATGCCGCCGGTGGCGGTGCTCGATGTCATTGGCCCCGATGACGAAGGCGAGCTGGTGGCGCGCCCCTCCGTCTGGGACGAGGACATCCATGGCCAGCCGCCGCGCATTCTCGTCCGCGAGCGCAACAGGCGCGGCTCTCACGAGGCGCTGCCCGGTGCGGGCGATCGCATCCTGGCGCGCATCGAGCCGCTTTCATCCGGCCCATATCCCTATTCGGCGCGCGTCATCCGCAAGCTCGATCACCGGGCCAACGAGATCCTCGGCGTGCTGCGCCGCGATGGGCGCGGCAATGCCTGGCTGGTGCCGGTGGAGAAGAAGGCGCGCGGCGAAATCCGCATCCGGACCGGCGATGGCGGCGATGCGCAAGATGGCGAGCTGGTGCGCGCCGCCATCCGCCGCGACCGCAGGCACGGAACGAGCCAGGCGCGGGTGCTGGAGCGGCTGGGGGATGTCGGTGACATTCGCAACATCTCGCTGATCGCGGTGCACGAACAGGGCATCCGCGATGCCTTCCCGCAAGAGGCGCTGGAGGAGCTGGAGCGGCTGCCCGCCTGGCGTGAGGAGGGCCGCGAGGACATCCGCCACATTCCGCTGGTCACCATCGATCCGCCGGATGCGCGCGACCATGACGATGCCGTCTGGGCCGCTCCGGATGACGATCCGGCCAATCCGGGCGGGCACAAGGTGATCGTGGCCATCGCCGATGTCTCGTGGTACGTGCGGCCGGGAACGGCGCTGGACGCCGAGGCGCGGCTGCGCGGCAATTCCACCTATTTCCCCGACCGGGTGGTGCCCATGCTGCCGGAGCGCATCTCCAACGATGTGTGCTCCCTGCGCGAGGGCAAGGACCGCCCTGCCCTGGCCTGCTTCATGACCTTCGATGCGCAAGGCAACAAGCGCTCGCACCGCTTTGCCCGCGTCATCATGCGCTCGGCGGCCTTTCTCTCCTACGAGCAGGCGCAGGCGGCCATCGACGGACGCCCCGATGAGGCCACGGCGCCCCTGCTGGACAGTGTCCTGAAACCCCTGTGGTCGTGCCATGACACCCTCATGGCGGCGCGCCGGCGGCGCGGGCCGCTGGAGCTGGACATCCCGGAACGCAAGCTGATCCTGGACGCCACCGGGCTGATCGAGCGGGTGGTCTCCCCAGAGCGGCTGGAAGCCCACAAGCTCATCGAGGAGCTGATGATCCAGGCCAATGTCTCGGCCGCCGAGCAGCTGGAGGCCAGGGGCTCGCCGCTGATCTACCGCATCCATGACGCCCCGGCGCCGGAGAAGATCGAGGCCCTGGGGCAGTTCCTGCGCACCATCGGCCTGTCCGCCCCTGTCGGGCAGGTGATGAAGCCGATGCACTTCAACCAGATCCTGCAGAAGGCGCGCGGCACGCAGTTCGAGCACGTGGTCAACATGATGGTGCTGCGCAGCCAGTCGCAGGCCATCTATTCTTGCGAGAATCACGGCCATTTCGGCCTCAACCTGCGCCGTTACGCCCATTTCACCTCGCCCATCCGGCGCTATGCCGACACCATCATCCACCGCGCCCTGGTTGGTGCCCTGGGGCTGGGGGACGGCGGGCTGTCGAAGGGCGACATCGCGCACATGGAGGAGACGGCGGAGATGATTTCCACCGCCGAGCGGCGCTCGATGATGGCGGAGCGCACC
>Ga0256833_1003062_pt1 | contig 11548 bp, 13 predicted proteins | sample 356284metaG_FD_190535 | JGI IMG/M metagenome (GOLD analysis project Ga0256833, IMG submission 190535) | Hydrothermal vent microbial communities from Mid Atlantic Ridge, Atlantic Ocean - 356-284 | ecosystem: Environmental > Aquatic > Marine > Hydrothermal vents | place: Atlantic Ocean: Mid...
GGAGAGAAGTTTGTGATCAACATCCAAGCTATCAAGATCAACAAAGTCAATGCCGAGTACTTGTGCGAACTTTTTGAGTATCTTCTCTTTCGTTTTACCGCCACTCTCTTCGAGATCGTCGATACTGATCTTACCCTCTCGAAGAGCGTTGGCAAGAACATCGACGATTTTTTCTTCTTCAACGATATGTCTATTGAGCAAAAAATTGATGATATTTTTATTTTGTGTCAGCTTTTGTTGTAGCTCTTGGCTTATGCTTGTATCGAGTGGTATGTTGTGGAGAATCTGGTTGAGGACGTTTTGACTCATAGCTCTACCTGTACCTGTGTATGTATGTTTTTCCTTTGCGTGTCTCCTCGATGAAGACCCATTTGCTCTTTCCTACTCTTTTTGTATAGAGTTCGTATCGCGCGAGATCATCTTGCATGATGTATCTATTATCGGTTTTTTTGTATTTTTTTTGAAAGAAGAGCGTAAAGACCCTCGAGAGCACGTAGTCTGTGTTGGGAACGCTGAGATTGTGAAAAGGGGTGCCGTCCAAAAGGGCGGAGACGAGGATGTTCTTTTGAGCGAGAATGAGGGAGAAGTAGGCTCGATTCTTCCTTGATGCTGGGGTTTTTCCAAGAACGAGGATAGGAACTGCCAAACGGTCGATCTTGTCGATATGAAGGCATGAAAAGGCGTACATGGTGACTAGGTTTTCGTCTCTTTTGATCTGGTCGAATATTTTAGTGCCTTTCATACAGACATCGTAGTAGTTTTTCTCTTGATATGCGTTGATAAGCTGCTTAAGTGTGGTAGCGTTGAGTGTGAGAGAGAGCGCGATTGCAGCTAGCCATACTATTTTCATCGAAAAGCTCCTGTGAGGATATCTTTGAGCAAGATTTTCGCTTGAGGCGAATGGCTCTTTCGTATATAGAGCTGCAAAAGACGGATGGCCTTGTTCCTTTTACCGGTTTTGACTAATGATTTGGCGAACAAGAGCCAGCTCTCTTCGCTTTTTTTGTCCAGTTCGTTCGCTTTCAAAGACCAAAGAAGGGATTTTTTATACTGCTTTTTATCGTAGTAGTACCTGGCAATAAAGAGAGCTTTGCTTGGTTGGGGATTTTTTTCGAACTCCTTTTTTATGCTCTCTATGTCGAGAGTGTTTTGTGTCAGCAGGATCTCTTTTTTGGGCTTTGGCAATGGTTTTGTTTTATGTTGTTTGTGTTTCTTCACTTTTTTGTACGCTTTTTTTGGAAGTGTGGTAGAGAGTTTTTTTTCGAACTCTTTTGATGGAAGCAGGATGTCCTGGGTGTAGTTTTGTTTAGGCTTAGTAAGTTTTGTTGGTTTTGTGGTCTTGAGATAGAGATAACTTAGTAAGGTTGTCGCAAGCACTATAAGGCTCAAAAAAAGGAGTTTTCTTTTGAGTCTGTATCTCTTCCAGCGAATATAGAGCTCTTCATACTCATGCATCGATATATCCTAAATGAATGGCGCTCATCTCGAGAAACTTTTTATCAATCTTCGTAGTATTGGTCAAAGAGGGATGGTTGGCTTCAAAATATTCGAGCAGATCGAATAAGGTGAAGAGGAATTTGTTGCTCAGTCTCAAGTTGCCATGGGTGAATCGATAGATATAGTCACTTTGCGTTTTAGTGATGGTATTGGCTAGCTCAACAAGTTCATAAGCGAAAAGCCGTTTGTGGATATAGATGAGCAGTTCTTTTTTCGTCGGTGGTTTGATCGCTATGTTTTCGTAGATTCTGGTTTTGAAATGCTCTTTAGCCATCAACTCTTCATCTTGATTCTGATGCATCACCAAAATGAATCGCACTTTCTTCGTATCGGCGATGACTCGTATGAATTCGAGTATCTCCACATCGTAGAGTTGAGCCTCGTCCAGGATGATCGTCTTGGAAAAGTCTTCCAGTGTATTGAGACTGCTTAGAAGATCGATCTCTTCATTTCCAAAGAGATCTTTGCAAAAGGCTCTCTCCATCTCCTCTTTGGAAAAAAAAGGTTTGAAATAGGGGATCAGTTTGGTATCACCCTTTTCGTGTACTACTCTTTTAAGGAGCATCGTCTTGCCCACGCCTGGTTCACCGTAGACTACGACGAATTTGAAGGGTTTTTCTAAGAGCTCTTTGAGCTTTTCGAGATAGAATATATTCGTATCGAGTTTGACGAAATCCTGCGCCTCGTTGCTGTCTATGAAAGCCGTTTTCGCTCTTTTGTAGATACTACTCATCTATTTTTAGATTTTTAAAACCCAGATCTTTGATACCGAGATTATCCAATTCGTTCTCTCCGATCACTTTCGGTCGGATGACGAAGATCAGCTCGAAACGCTGGTTGTCCCTGGCTTTGCTACGAAAAAGATTGCCAAGAATTGGGATATTTTTAAGAACGGGTACACCGTTGACCATGAAATTTTTGGTGTTGGAGATGAGTCCGCCTAGAATGAGTGTCGCACCATCTTTGACCTTTACGACTGTGGAGATCTTTTTCTCTTTCGTATCGGGAGCGATCTCTCTAAAACCAGAAGCAAACTGTTTGTTGGCATCTTCCGGATTTCGAAGTTCAGAGATGGAAGGGTTGATGCGCAAGATTACATTGTTGTCACGAGTGATTTCAGGTGTGATGTTGAGCAAAATGCCCACGAAGATGGAGGATGGTGTATAGGATTTCTCGCCGAGACCGTTGCTGTTCGCGCCAATGGTGATCTTCGTGGGGACATTGTAGTTGAGAGTGTCGCCGATGGTGATGATGGCTGGCTGATTGTTAAGGGTGAGGATCTTTGGATTCGAGAGCGTCACCACTTTTCCATTTTTTTGCAAAAAGTTGATGAGTCCCGAGAGATTGAAGGCAGCGTTGATGATCGTAGTGGCGGTAGATGTGTGGACAAGATTTTTAAAATTGGTTCCCACACCTATATCGCTATACTGGGCATAAGGGTTGGTGGTGACGAAATTGCCTGTCCCGTCGATATTGCCGTTGAGTGCGATGTTGAACTGGCTCCAGTCTATTCCGGATGTGAAACGGTCGTTGAGGAAGACTGCAAGGATGGAGACATCGATGAGAACCTCTTTATGGAGTCTGCTTTCTATCATGTTGAGATAGTTTTCTACACGTTGGATCTGCTCTTTTGTAGCGGTAATCGTGACGAGGCCCGCCTTTTCATTTATGATAGGTTTAGGTGCTTTATAATTATCTTCGGGCCGATTGAGAATAGCATAGATCTCGTTTTGAAGATTTTTCCAAAAATCGAACTCCTCTTTGGAAGTGATCTGATTGACATCTCTGGTTTCTTTGACGGTAGATCCGTTTTGGGAGACTCCTCCCACATCCACGGATGCATCGGTGGTGGCTTCTCCGGTGCGTTTGGATGTGACGTAGTCTACATGGAAAGTTCTTGTTTGGAGATAGCTGATTTTGAGTATGTTGTCGTCAATGGCGTAAGAGAGATCGTTTTCACTAAGTATAAGATTGAGCAGCTCGTCGAGAGTGGCTCTTTTGAGGACGATTTTGCCAAGTGGTTCGTTGAGTTTTCTTTTTGCATATCGATCTTTGACGATGACGGTCAGGCCACACTCATCTGCTATGTTTGATATGAACTCTTTGATTTTGACGCCAGGCTGACTCTTGAGAGTAAAAAGTCTGCTTTCACAATTACTGGAGGCATAGATCAGACCTACGAGGAAAATCGCCAAAATAAGTACTTTTTTCATATATGTTCTCCATTGGTGAGTTTGATCAGTTTCACTCTTGGGTATTTTCGTTTGATAAAGAGGCGAAGATATCTTTTTTTGGAACGAAGCAGTACAGACTCATCACCTATTTGAATGATTCGGTATGGCCCTATTTTCGATCCTCTCTTATACCATCTACCATTTATTCTTGCTCGGTCGTTGAGAATGGAAGAGAGTTTCAGGATAAGCTTTTGTCTCTTTTTCTCTTTTTTTATCTTTTCCACTTTGATGATTTTGACCAGTTTTTTCTGACTGACAAAAGGATTTTTGAGTGCTTTGATCTGCTCTTGTTTGAGCCCCACTCTCGTCACTTTGACTTTTTCGATCAGCTGATCGATATCTGGGTATTTACTGCTGGCAAAAAGTGCCAGTGGCAGCAAAAAGACTATAAATTTATTCCCCATACCGATACCTTAAATTGAAGTTGGATTGGATTTGCGTCTGCCATACGGAGTGCATAGACATCGACAACGAGGTCGCTCTGTTCGATAGAGTTAAGATAGGAGATCAGGTTTTTGAAATCCCCGCTGCATCCTACCTCCACCTCAAGGACATGGCCGAAATTTTTCGTGATATCCAAGAAGCGGTTGGATATATAGGTGATGTCAACCCCGTTTTTATAGGCTTTTTGCGTGAGCGAATTCAAAAAAGAGGCCCAGCGCTTTTTGTTGTAGAGCAGATAGGAAAGCTCCTTGATCTTTTGATCGAGATACTCTTTCTTGTCAGCATAGTGCAAGAATTTCTTCTTCTCGTCATCGATCTTTTTTCTATAGAATTTTACATAGTACTCTTTATCACCGTTGACGGTCATCGCCTGGAGGTAAGATTTGTCAATATTGAGTTTGGCTTCTATCTGTTCCTTATTCGATTTTTGTATTTTCAAAAATTTCTGCGACATCGGCAGGAGATATTGATAAGAGATCGCAATGATCCCAGCAAAAATGGTGCCGTAGATGAGATATTTCTCACTTTTTTTTCTCTCCTGAAAAAAAACGTCGATCTTTTTGACTATACTCATTGCACTCTCACTTTGATATAACTGTTATACACACTGCTGTTTGGATCCGTTTTGTTGATCTCTTGGGTAGTGATATCGTATCGCCCTTTTGTATCAGCTATATATTTGATGAACTTGGTGATCGCCTTGTCATCAGTGGCGGTCACATTGAAATCGAATTCTGTGTTATTATTTTCAATATTCGTTACTAAAATGTTGTATTTGACAAGATCTTGCGTCAGGTCTGCTAATGTGACACCTTTCATCACATAGTTGACCTTCTTATCGTAGATGGCGTTGAGAATTCTCTGGCTCTCTTGTAGCGCTTTTTGTTTGATGGCTACTTTTTTCTGAATCTCTTTGAGCTCTTTTTTGAGCTGGTTGATCCTATTTTCGAGACTGACTCTTTGCGCATGGATCGTAGGGTACTGCTCTTTAAGTAAAGATGCTTCATATTTGTACTTATATCCTTGGAAATAGTTGTACGCTGGGTAGGCGAGTCCTAAAAGCAGACTGGCTGCAGTTACCATCAGCAATTCACCACTCGGTCTTTTAAAAAGTGGTGCGGGTCTGGGAAAGATAGAGAAGTTGGGATATTCAATATTTTTTTCGATGATGTCTTTTGCGGTGAGGATGAGAAGGTAGTGGATATCCTCTACATACTTTTCATTGGTTTTGATACCATAGTCGAAGCTAAAGTCGTAGGCCTCTTGGGAGAGATAGGTCTGTGAATATTCGTCGATACCGGCGATGAACCCTATCGAACTACCAAAGTATATATTGTCGATGATATCGAGATTATTGGCCCGTTTGGCATAGATCAACACATCGTTGATATGCATGAAGAGCTCGCTAAAAAGCTGCATATAGTGCTGCGCCTTATCAAGATCGGTGATCTTGAGTCCCTCTTTGGAGAGATCTTGCATAATGTCTTCCGCGCTCGTATCTTCACCACTGAGCTCGCTGAAGCGCTCTGCCAGGTCGTTGAATGAGTATTTGAGTGATTTGGAATAAAGAAGCGAACCTTGTTGATAGATAGCAAGCAGAGTATCCTCTTTTTGCATGTAAATAAAAAGATCGACATAGTTGCTCTCAAGTATCTCGTTGGTGTAGAGAGTTTTGAAAAGATAGGGAGTAGGGACGATCTGATCGATATAAGGAATTTTCTTTATTATATTCTTAAAAATATCTTCTATGATCTTAGGTTCAGTCACGAAGACATGGAAATGACGTTCCTTATCGCTAGGGAAAGAAGGTGTTTCATAAAATTCTATCTTGTACTCTATGGTCTGATCGAGGTCGAGTTCCTCGTAGGCTTTGAGCTCGATCACGTCTCTGAGGTCGTCTGGCGGGATGTTTTTGCTTATGTCAATCTGTGTAACGATGATATCTCTATTATTAATGTATGAGATGTAGTAATTGTTTGGATTAAATCTTGGAGTGAAACGTTTGAGCAGATCGTTTTGGTAGATGAAGGACTCGAGATTGTAGGGATTTATAGAAACGTATGACTTTTTTTCCGAGCGTTTCATATGACTCCACTTTTGGTTTTAGTTTATTTTATCAAAGAAAACTTAATTTATGACTTAAATATATTGAATTTAGAAAATATAACCTATTTTTTCAAGTTCTTTTTTATTTTTTGTCCATCCTTTTTTCACAACCACGAAAAGTTCGAGGTAGATCTTTTTGCCACTGAACTCTTCGAGACGTTTTCTGGCAAGTTTACCGATACGTTTGATGGTCTCTCCTTTTTTGCCTATGATGATCCCTTTTTGGGAAGGTTTTTCCACGATGATCATTGCGTGGACACGATCGAGCGCAGGGGACTCTTCGATTTTTTCTATCACCACATCGCTCTCATAAGGGATCTCGTCGCTGACATTTTCGAAGATCGCTTCCCGGATGAGCTCTTTGTAGATGTCACGGATGTTTTCGGTGGTGAGGAGTTCGGGGTCGTAGTAGTAGGGGTGTTCGGGGAGGTATTTGACGATAGTCTCAAGGAGCTCTTCTTTGCCGATATTTTTTTTCACGCTCACAGGAACCAGCTCCAAAAATCGATCCTGATACTTCTGATACTCGGCTATCTTTTGAAGGAGTTGGGCGTTGGAGACTGTATCGATCTTGGTAAGTACGAGGATATGGGGTTTGGAGCTAATCTCTAAAAATCGCTCGTAATGAACGAGTGGATCGCTCACAGGAGCTAGAAAGAGGATAAGATCGCAATCCCCGATGGCTTTGAGGGCCTCTTCGAGCATGAACTTGTTTAAAAGTCGCTCTTTTTCATGCAGACCCGGAGTGTCTATGAAGATGATCTGAGCATCTTTATGCATCACGATAGCGTAGAGTCGTTTTCTAGTAGCCTGCGCTTTATGGCTTACCATCGCTATCTTTTCACCTAAGAGCCAGTTGAGTAGTGTGCTTTTACCAGCGTTCGGCCGCCCTATGAGCGCGACGAACCCGGCTTTAGAGGATGTATTTTGCAAGCTCATCATTGGCGACGATCTCTCCTAGCTTTTCATCCACGAAGGCTTTTGTGATGGTGATCGTTTCACCTCTGTGCTCTTCAGCTTCGAAACTTATATCTTCAAGGAGGTTTTCGATAACGGTATGCAGACGCCTCGCACCGATATCCTCGATCTTTTGGTTGGCGTTGTGGGCATATCTGGCGATGGCTTTGAGGGCTTCGTCTTCGAACTCCAGCCTCACATCTTCCACGCTTAGAAGTGCTTGGTACTGTTTTACAAGAGAGTTTTTCGTCATCGTGAGAATTTTGTAAAGAGCCTCTTCGTCCAGACTATCCAGCTCCACTCGTAGTGGAAAACGACCTTGAAGCTCTGGGATCAGATCACTTGGTTTGCTTAGATGGAAGGCTCCTGCGGCGATGAAAAGTATATGGTCGGTTTTCACAGGTCCCCATTTGGTGCTTACCGTACTACCTTCCACGATAGGGAGCAGATCTCTTTGCACCCCTTCTTTGCTTGGGTCCTGGCGTCCTTGTGAACCGCTCGAGACCGCAACTTTGTCGATCTCGTCTATGAAGATGATGCCTTCTTCTTGTGCTTTTTGAAGCGCCTCTTGCTTGATGGCTTCCATATCGAGGAGTTTTTCGCTCGCTTCGGTTCTGAGTAGCTCTTTCGCCTCCTTGACGGTGACCTCTTTTTTGATGTTTTCCTTATTGAGCCCGAGGGTGAAGATCTTGGCGATCGACTCCTGGGCGCGGGCGAGCTCCGGAGGGAGGTTGGTATCTTCCAGGCTTACGGCGTTTTTGGCGATCTCTATCTCGATCTTGAGATGGTCGAGTTCACCTTTAGCGAAGCGCTCTCTCATTTTCTCGTAGCTCTTTTCGTATTCCGCTTTTTTTTCAGCACTGGCCATCTTTGGAAGAGGGGGCAGCAGTTTTTCGAGGATCTTCTTGGTCACATACTCCTCGATCGCCTCTTTGTTCTTCTCTTTGTGGATCTCTTTGACAAGTACGATGGCGTTGGCGACAAGATCTCGTACCATCGACTCCACATCGCGCCCCACGAATCCCACTTCAGTATATTTGCTCGCTTCCACCTTGACAAAAGGAAGATCGAGGCTTTTGGCAAGGCGTCTTGCGATCTCGGTTTTACCGACGCCGGTGCTACCGATCATGAGGATGTTTTTGGGAGTGATCTCCTCTTGAAGCTCTTTTGGTAGTTTCATCCTTCTGTAGCGGTTGCGAAGAGCGATGGCGATCACTTTTTTGGCCTCTTTTTGTCCGATGATATATTCGTCCAGGTATGCGACGATCTGTTTTGGAGTGAGATCCATCAATCCTCCAGTTTCAGTATTTTGATGTTTGTGTTGGTATAGATGCAGAGTTCCCCCGCGATCTGCAAGGACTCTCGCACCAGGCTCTCAGGATCGAGCGATGCGTGGCGATCCAGGGCTCGTGCAGCCGAGAGGGCGAAGTTGCCTCCGCTCCCGATAGCCGCGATCTTTCCATCTTCTGGCTCCACCACATCCCCCGTTCCCGAGAGGATGAAGATGTTCTTCGTATCGAGCACGATCATCATCGCTTCAAGACGTCTGAGGTATCTATCTTTTCGCCACTCCTTGGAAAACTCGATGACACTTTTGACAAGATCACCCTTTTTATTTTCCAAGATCCGCTCGAACATATCGAAGAGATTGAAGGCATCGGCGGTACTGCCGGCAAATCCTGCGAGAATCTTGCCGTTATAGAGGGTGCGTATCTTCGTGGCGTTCCCTTTGAGGACGGTGTTGCCGAAGGTCACCTGGCCGTCACCTCCAATGACAGCCACACCCTCACCTTTGTAGCCTAGGATCGTGGTGGCTTCGAACATCACTCGGCCTCTACGATGAGTTTGAGTTTGGCGTGGATACCATGTCCGAGCTTCACGTCGATCTCGTACTCTCCGGTCTGTTTGATGGGAGGATGGATGTCGATATGCTTCTTGTCGATATCGATTCCCTTTTCTTTGAGAGCTTCGGCCACTTCTTTATTGGTGATGGCACCGAAGAGAGCTCCGTTGGCTCCAGCTTTATGACGGATGGTGAGGGTTATATTCTCGATCTTTTCTTTTAGTTTTTTGAGTTTATCGATCTCTTTTGCCTCCTCTTCAGCCCGTTTTGCCTGTTCTTTCTCCCATGCCTCGATCACCTCTGGTGTGGCCAGTTTGGCAAAGCCTCTGGCTATGAGGAAATTTTTGCCATATCCGTCCTTGACCTCTTTGACTTCACCTGCTTTTCCTAAGTTTGGAACGTCTTTTATGAGTAATACTTTCATTTTTTTCTCCTTACGTGGCCTTCGATGATGAATCGAAGTGCGTTTAATTTGATGAATCCTTCGGCATCTTTTTGGTTGTAGACCTGATCCTCTTCGAAGGTGCTAAATTCTGGAGCAAAGAGTGAATTTGGCGATTTTCGGCCCACGACGAAGACGTTTCCTTTATGGAGTTTGAGCCGTACCGTGCCGTTTACGTTTTGCTGCGTTTTGTCGATGGCCGCTTGCATCATCTCTCGCTCAGGAGAGAACCAGAAACCGTTGTAGATGAGCTCGGCGTATTTTGGCATCATCTTATCCTTTTCGTGCGCCTCCTCACGGTCCAGCGTGATCGACTCGATCGCTCTATGGGCCTTGAGAAGGATCGTACCACCAGGTGTTTCGTAGCATCCTCTTGACTTCATCCCAACGAATCGGTTTTCGACGATATCGATGCGCCCGATCCCGTGGCGTTTACCGTAATCGTTGAGTTTTTCTAGCAGTTTGGCTGGAGTGAGAGACTCGCCATTGATGGCGACGGGATCGCCTTTTTCGAAATCGATCGTGATGTATTCAGGCTCGTTCGGAGCCTCCTCGATGGAGTTGGTCCAGCGCCACATATCCTCTTCGGGTTCGGCCCATGGGTCTTCCAGGATACCTCCTTCATAAGAGATATGTAAGAGATTGGCGTCCATGGAGTAGGGGCTCTTTTTGCCGTGTTTTTCGATAGGAATTCCGTGCTCTTCGGCAAATTTGAGGAGTTTTTCACGGGAGTTCAGATTCCACTCTCTCCATGGTGCGATGACGATGATATCAGGATTGAGGGCGAGATAGGCGATCTCGAAGCGCACCTGGTCGTTTCCTTTTCCGGTGGCCCCGTGAGCTACCGCATCGGCTCCCACTTGGCGGGCGATCTCGATCTGTCTTTTTGCGATCAATGGACGAGCGATGGAAGTACCGAGCAAGTATTCGCCTTCGTAGATGGCGTTGGCCCGAAACATAGGAAAGACGTAGTCTCTTACGAACTCCTCTTTGAGATTCTCGATGAAGATGTTTTCTGGTTTGATGCCCAGTTGCAACGCTTTTTGGCGAGCGGGTTCGACTTCTTCACCCTGTCCTATATCGGCTGTGAAGGTGACCACTTCGCAGTTGTAGGTCTCTTGGAGCCACTTGAGGATGACGGAGGTATCGAGCCCTCCGCTGTAGGCTAGAACCACTTTATTGACACGTTTTGCCATAGCCGTCCTTTTTTGATTGAAATTGTACCCTAAATTTCTTTATGTTAAAATTTTATTAAAAAAGGAACGGCAACTTGAAAAAGCGACTCTCCACGAGGATCATCGGCGGTAGATTCAAAGGCAAAAAGCTCCTGTTGCCTGATAAAACAGTCACAAGAAGCTCGAAAAACATTTTAAGAGAAGCGCTTTTCAATATCTTGCAGTTCGACATTGTGGAGAAAAATTTCGTTGAGGTCTTTGGAGGAAGCGGAAGCGTCGGGCTCGAGGCTCTGAGCAGAGGTGCCAAAAGGGTCTATTTCATCGAAAAGGATCGAAAAGCCTACGAGGTGCTGAGGAAAAACTGCAAGAGTCTTGATGAGAACTCTTGCAGCGTGCGCTATGGTGACGCTTTTGAGCTGCTTTTCGATGTAATAGAGGATCTAAGGAAAAAGAAGGAGAGGGCCTATTTCTATTTCGATCCTCCGTTTTCCATCAGAGAGGGTTACGAGGAGATCTACGAGCAGGTGATCGAGGCGATCAAGCAGATCCCAAAAGAGGTGGTGGAGGCTATTGTCGTCGAGCATATGAGCAGCTACGAGTTTCCTGATGGTATCGGAGTCTATGAACGCTATAAAAAGCGTAGGTTCGGAAAAAGTACGCTGAGTTTCTATCGATGAGACGTTTGAGTTTTTATCTGCTTGCGGGGATCGTGCTCTTTAGTTTTTTTGGAGATCTCGTCTACCATAAAAGTCCCTATCTCTTCGACAAAAACGCTATCTTACTCCCACCTTCAATCGATCATCCTTTCGGTACCGATAGACTCGGACGAGATCTGCTCGCGCGGGTGATC
>Ga0256833_1003063_pt1 | contig 11548 bp, 17 predicted proteins | sample 356284metaG_FD_190535 | JGI IMG/M metagenome (GOLD analysis project Ga0256833, IMG submission 190535) | Hydrothermal vent microbial communities from Mid Atlantic Ridge, Atlantic Ocean - 356-284 | ecosystem: Environmental > Aquatic > Marine > Hydrothermal vents | place: Atlantic Ocean: Mid...
TCCTTCTATTCCTGCACCGGTGGGTTATTTTGTTGGTAATCGCCTTGCCTTTGCCTCTGCCAGAATATGGTACTGGCAGGGCACCCCTGCATACTGGGAAGGTGGTGGAAGGAAATTGTACTCATACTCCCTATCAGGCTCTAATTTTGGACAGGTGAGTGAGTACAGAATTTACCGTGGCCAGAAAAGTGGAGAGGAGCGGTTAATTGCCAGGATATCTGGAAAAATATTGGAGTATGTGGATCATAATGTCACCAATGGGCAAACATATTACTATTATGTCACGGCTTTAAACTCATATGGTGAGAGCGGAAAAAGCAACGAAGTAAAGGCAACACCGCAGAATTATTCGGGATTACTATCCAACAAGATACTGTTTGTGGATGATGATGGGGGAAGCATGGTGAGTGATTACATTAAAAAAGCGCTTGTTGATTCAGGTATTGCAAAGAGTTTTGAGGTTTGTGTGTGGGATGTCTATCAGATTGGTTACACTCCAGATCTCAACACCTTGATGAAGTACGGTATAGTGATATGGAGTACAGGATATGAATACGAAAACACATTGACAGGCGAAGATCAGGAGAATCTGGAGAGATATCTGAACAATGGAGGGAGGTTATATCTGAGTTCGCAGGATCTGCTATGGGAGCTTAGCGGAGGGTACGATGGAAAGATAAACAATGAATTTGTGAATGATTATTTGGGTGTAGAATCTGTGAAGAACGATGTAGGGTACACGAAGGTATACGGAGTGAGTGGAAACGGCATAAGTGGCACGCTGGGCACGGTGAAGTTTGATTATCCGTATCACAATTATGCAGACGAGATAACGCTGAGTTCAGGAGCGGTAGGGATATTCACGGATTACAATGGTGCATACACAGCGAGCAGTTACGAGCATGGTAATTACAAGGTTGTATTTACAGCGTTCTCGTTTGAAGCGGTGGAGAAATCCAATTCTGTGAAAGGTGCAAATATGATGCGTGCCATAATCTCATGGTTGGGGTCTTGAGGATGAGATGCGAAAGTATTATCAGGTCCATTGAAATCCATCTTAAGGAGGGTTTAAAATGATCTCAAAGTTAAGGTTGATAACAGTAATATCTGTGGCTGCTATAGTGTTAATTGCCTTTGCAATCGTATTTCTGTTTTATCATCCATGGTGTGCTTGCTCAGGTGGTGAGGAAAATTTAAAACTTGTTGATTACTCAGTTACTGCCGGGGATATTTCTCCCGTGTTAAAATTGAAGTTCTCCCGCTCTCTTGACATGTACACCAGTGTTAAACTCCTTGATGGATTTTTTAAAACCGTAGGTGTTTGGACGGCGCATAATACCACTCCAGGTAGCACCATTCGTATGTTTAATATCAACCCTCCGAACTTAATAGGTCTTTACCACCTCGTGGTCCTCTGGAAAAATACCGAGATTCTGAATACCTCGCTCTCATTTAAATCTCCAGAGCTGGACGTGATGAATTTTTCAGTGGTCAAGGATGAAAAAGGGGATACAGTGTATCTGGAGTTTGTGAATCTCACTTTATCGGAAAGTGGAGAATCTCCCTATTATTTCAACAGAATTCGCTGGACTCTTGATGGTCAGGGATCAAGCGAAAAGATACCTCTGGATCATTTCATTGTGGGTAAGGAGAAAACAATAAGATTGAACCTTGCTCAGTATGTGAATAAGGGAAGCCACGTGCTGGTTGTTCATTTTGATTACTTTGATTTCAATACTGTAACTGTGGTTGTCAATCTATCCGTTTGATTCTACTTTATTCTTTCCATTATTATTGCTGGACAAATGTCTTTCACGCCCCTGAACTTTCCAATCTTTTTAGTTATCAGTGAGAAGAGTTCCTCGCCATCCTTTGTCCAGATTTCACACATTATCATGTGGTCTCCTGTGGATGTGGCAACCCATTGCACCTCTTCCATCTCCGCCAGTTTTTTTGCCACATCCAGGAGATAACGGGGCTCTGCATCAAGGCCCAGAATGGTTATCGTCTTATATCCCAATTTCTCTGGATCAACTTCTATCGTGTATTTTTTTATAACACCACTGTTTTCTAATTCAGAAATTCTTTTCCTTATGGTGGCTTCTGTAACTCCCAGTTTTTTAGCTATTTCTGTGTAAGGCAACCTTGAATTTTCACGAAGAAGCTCTATGATCTTTTTATCTCTCTCGTCCATTATAATACGCTATTGCGACATCATTAATAAAGTTTTTCGTGATGGACAGTTTTGTATATCGTACCAAAAATTTATATAGTTCGTACTCATTACCATGAACGATGTCAAATATAAAGTTTGGATTGCACAAAATAACTTACGGGATGTACGTGGTCTCATCGATGAGCAATGGCCGTTTAAACGGGCAGATAGCGAATACTGTGTTTCAGTTAACACCAGATCCCATTAAAATTGCAACCAGCATAAACAAAGAGAATTTGACGCATGAATTCATTGAGAGAAGTGGTGTGTTTACCGTTTCAGTACTTTCAACGGAAGCTCCGTTTAAGTTCATAGGTTTATTTGGATTTCGCTCTGGCAGGGATGTAGATAAGTTCTCGCAGGTGAATTATAAAATTGGTAAAACAGGCGCACCCATAGTTATGGATTATTCGCTGGCATATCTTGAGGCCAGGGTTGTTGATAAACTGGATGTTGGTTCTCACACCATTTTTGTTGGAGAGGTTGTTGATGGTGATCGCATTTCTGATGGTGAGCCCATGACTTATGATTACTACCATCGTGTGATAAAGGGAAAAACGCCCAAGAAGGCGGCCACGTATATGAAAGAAGAAAAGGAGGTGAAAGAATGAAGTATAGGTGCACAATATGTGGGTATATCTACGACCCTGCTGTGGGTGACCCGGACAGCGAAATTCCTGCGGGAACGCCCTTTGAGGATCTGCCGGATGACTGGGTCTGTCCCATATGCGGAGCAACGAAGGATCTCTTTGAGCCGGTGGAGGAGTGAGCATGATTCGCAAACTGGCGGAAGGGGTATATAATGTGGGGGCGATTGACTGGGAGCGTGTTCTTTTTGACGAGATTGTATCCACACCCCAGGGAACCAGTTACAACTCGTATCTTATCCTTGGTAAGGACAAGGTTGCTTTGATAGACACCGTGGAACCGGAGAAGGCAGATCAGCTCTTTGCGAATCTTGAAGAACTGGGAATTGAGAGAATTGATTACATTGTTTCCAACCATGCCGAGCAGGATCATTCAGGCGCAATTCCCGAGCTCCTTGAAAAATATCCCGAAGCGAAGGTGGTGACCAATGCAAAATGCAAGGGATTTGAGAAGGATCTGCTTCATCTGAGGGATGAGGATTTCATCGTAATAAATGAGGGGGATACCCTTGATCTTGGGGGTAAAACCCTGAAATTCGTGATGACTCCCTGGGTGCACTGGCCTGAAACGATGAGCACATTTCTGCTTGAGGATAAAATCGCCTTCACCTGTGATTTCTTCGGTTCTCATGCGGCCACCACGCATACCTTTGCGGAGCAGTACGATCGCATATATCACGAGGCGAAGAGGTACTACGCTGAAATCATGATGCCCTTCCGCCAGATAATCGCGAGGAACATAACGAAAATTGAAGAATTCGGCCCGAAAATAATTGCGCCCAGCCACGGGCCTGCGTACAGCGATCCGAAGTTCATAATTAACGCTTACAAGGAGTGGATCTCGCCAAGCACGAAGAATGAAGCCCTGATTCTCTATGTGTCCATGCATGGTTCAACCAAGAAGATGGTTGATGCCCTTGTGGATTCCCTCGGAAAGTACGGGGTTGAAGTGAAGGTCAGGGACCTTATTCGTTCGGATATGGGCGAAGTTGCAATTGATCTCGTGGACATAACCACTCTTGTAATAGCGACGCCCACCATGCTTGCAGGACCGCATCCTCAGGCGGTTTATGCGGCATATCTGGCGAATGCTCTTAAACCAAAGGTGAAGATTGTTGGCATAATTGGATCCTATGGCTGGGGTGGAAGAACGGTGGATATTCTCAAAGCGAATCTTGGCGCTTTGAAGGTTGAATTGCTTGAACCACTCCTAATCAAAGGTCTTCCAAAGGATGAGGATTATGAGAAAATAGATGAATTTGCGAAGAAGATTGCGGAGAAGCATAGGGAACTGGGGGTGATGAAATGAGTCGCGAAGCTCCAGATTTCTGTCTTCCAGATTATCGTGGCGAGGAACATTGTCTCCATGATTTTCGTGGCAAGTGGGTTGTGCTCTACTTCTATCCCAAGGATAACACATCCGGATGCACCAGAGAGGCGAAGGAATTCACCGAGATGCGGGAAGAATTTGAAAAGTTGAATGCGGTGATAATAGGTATAAGCAAGGACTCGCCGAAATCACACGAAAAGTTTATAAAGAAGCACAATCTAAATATATTGCTGCTCAGCGATGAGAACCATGAAGTGATTGAGAAGTATGGTGCGTGGGGCAAGAAGAAGAATTATGGCAGGGAATATTACGGCACGATTAGAAGCACATTCCTGATAGACCCTGAGGGGAATATAGTGAAGGAATGGAAGAAGGTTCGTGTTGCGGGGCATGTTGAAGAGGTGCTTAAAACTTTAAAGGAGGTGGTAAAATGAATCTGGAAAGTTATAATTTAAAAACGCTGTTGCTCGCCGCCATAAAGAGCGAGATTGACAGCGGGGATGTGTACAGGAATCTTGCAAACAGGGTGAAGAACGCCCTTCTGAAAGAGCGTTTAAACTTTCTGGCAGGGGAAGAGGATAAGCATCGCGCGTTTCTTGAGGCGCTTTACAGGCAGAAGTTCCCCGGGGAGGAGATAGTGGTCCCGGAAAAAACGCCGGTTCCTCTTCCAGAGGTGGATGCCTCTGAGGATCGTTTGCTTAGCGAGATAATTGAAGATGCCATGAAGGCGGAGCTCGCTGCGAAGGAGTTTTACGAGTCCCTGAAGCCGCTTCTCCAGGACGAGGAAAATCGCAAGATGCTTCAGGTCCTTGCCAACATGGAGCAGGGCCATTACGACATTCTTGCCAAAGAACTGGAGAACCTGAAGAATTTTGAAAATTACGATGAGTACTGGCCAATGATGCATGTGGGCCCCTGAGGTGAAGAGGTGAATGAAAATGAGAAAGATGGTTAAGAAAAGCTTGGAGGAAGCGTTTGCGGGAGAGAGCATGGCGCATATGAAATACTCAATCTTCGCTGAAGTTGCCGAAAGAGAGGGAAAGAAGAACATTGCGCGTTTGTTCAGGGCGATTGCTTACGCTGAGTTCGTGCATGCGAAGAACCATGCTAGGAATCTGGGATATATCAAAAGCACGCCTGAGAATCTTCAGAGCGCTATAGATGGCGAGACATTTGAAGTTGAAGATATGTATCCCGCTTACCTGGAACTCGCAAAATATTTCGGGGAGAAGGGCGCGGAGATGTCCTTCCACTACGCAATTGAAGCTGAGAAGATACACGCAAATCTTTACGGCGAGGCGAAGAAGAAGGCGGAGAAGAACGAGGACATTGAGGAGAAAAGCATCTACATATGCCCCGTGTGCGGATACACCTATGTGGGTGAGGATCCCCCAGAGAGATGCCCCGTTTGCAATGCGCCGCGTGATAAATTTGTGAAGTTCTGAGGTGAGCACATGGAAATAATAGTGGATGTTCGGAGCCAGCACGAGTTCGTGAAGAACCATATCAAGGGAGCGATAAACATCCCAATAATGCATCTTGAGATGTACGAATCATTCCTGAAGAAGATGTGCATGGAGAAGAAGCTCAAACTGTACTGCAACACTGAGTTTCGGGCTGAAATTGCAAGGGAAAAACTGGAGAAGATGGGCATTGAGGCGGAGATAATTACGAAGGATGAATTGAAGGATTACGAATGGGAAGGCAAGGATGTGGTCTGCGCCATGAACTTCGTTGTGGTGCGCCCCGGGCACGAGGAGGAGTTTGAGAAGCGAGTCAAAGAACTCTGCAAGAAGACAGAGAGGTATCCTGGATTCCTTGGCTCACAGTTGCTACGGGTGGATGGTGTTTCCGCCATCGGCTCCGGGCTTCCCGGCGAGATGCGAGAACTCAAGATCAAGCCCCTGAAATATGTCATACTCACATACTGGGAATCAAAGGAAATACATGATAAATCGCATCTTGAGGAGGATTTCAGGAGGGCATTTGAGACGATGCCCGCGCATCTCGTGCAGATGCCGTATGAGGAATTCTACGAGATATTGAGATAAGGAGGTGAAAAAGATGATAGATAAGGAGATAGAAGAGGCGATAAATAAGCAGATAAACGAGGAGATGTACTCCGCATACCTGTATCTTTCAATGTCTGCATACTTTGAATCTCTTGGACTAAAGGGATTTGCCAACTGGATGTATGTGCAGTATCAGGAGGAGATGGACCACGCAATGAAATTCTACCGCTATTTGATTGAGCGCGGGGGAAGAGTGAAATTGTATCCAATAAAGGAGCCGCCGCATGAGTGGAACTCGCCATTGCATGCATTTGAGGAGACCCTTAAGCACGAGAGACATATAACAGAGTGCATAAACAACCTCGTTGACCTTGCTGAGAAGAAGAAGGATAGGGCGACATTCAATCTTCTGCAGTGGTATGTGGATGAGCAGGTTGAGGAAGAGGCGAACGATGAGGAAATAATTCAGATGCTCAAAATGATAGGCGATAAGGGTCAGGGCTTGTTAATGCTTGACCGTGAATTGGCGAAGAGAACTTACGTTCCTCTTGTGAATGAGGAAAAATAAAGGAGGTGATTAAAAATGTTGAGTGAGACCATAAAGAGTGGTGACTGGAAGGGCGAAAAGCATGTGCCTGTGATTGAGTACAAGAAGAATGGCGAGGAGATAGAGGTGGAAGTGGGCGTTGGAAAGGAGATCCCGCACCCCAACACGCCGGAGCACCACATTGCGTGGATTGAGCTGTACTTCAAGCCCGATGACGGACAGTTCCCCATACTGGTTGGCAGGGTGGCATTCACTAACCATGGCGACCCGCTGAGCGAGCCAAAGGCAAAGTTCTACTTCAAGACAGGGAAGAAGGGCAAACTTATGGCTTTGAGCTACTGCAACATCCACGGGCTGTGGCAGAACGAAGTGGCGGTGGAGTGAATGGAGACCATCGCCGTTGACAGGAAGACATATCGGATCGGCGGTATAATCCTTCTGGTCCTTGGTGTGTTAGGGATGATAGTCCCGGGGTTCTACTCCGGGGCATTTGTATTTATTGTTTCAGTGCTCCTAATCCTTGGTGGAGTGATATTCTTCATCGCAGGGTTCTACGGCGGGTGGCTGAATTTCCTGGCAGGTATCATCTTGATTGCAGTGGGTTCGGCGATGTTCCTGTATCCAGGGGGATCTCTGTCGGCGATGACATTCATCCTCGGTGCCTGGTTCCTGCTAATGGGAGTGATAACCACGATAGTCGCTCTTGCTGTGAGGTCTGATTACGGGGGATGGTGGTCTCCACTTATCACTGGTATTCTATCTTTCATACTCGGAGTGCTCATATTCGCTGGCTGGCCGGAGAACTCCGACTGGATAATCGGACTCTTCATCGGGATCGAGCTCTTCTTTGATGGTATGATGCTCCTGGTGTTGAGCTCGTATGGAGAATGAGGAGGTGATGAAGATGGTGAGTGAGGAAGAGGTGCTAAAGGTGATGAAAGATGCGGGAAAACCCCTGAAGACGCAGGAGATTGCCGATATGCTGGGGGCGGATAAGAAGGAAGTGGATAAGATAATAAAGAAATTGAAGAAGGAGGGCAAGATTACGAGCCCTAAAAGGTGCTATTACGCACCATCGTAATCACGCGCAAAGGAGGTGATGAAAAATGGTAGTGATAGGAGAAAAATTCCCGGAAGTGGAAGTGAAGACAACGCACGGCGTGATGAAACTGCCCGACGCCTTCGCAGGGAAGTGGTTTGTGCTGTTCTCGCATCCTGCGGACTTCACGCCGGTGTGCACCACGGAGTTCTATGCGATGCAGAAAAGATTGGATAAATTCAGGGAACTCGGAGTGGAGGTTATAGGACTGAGCGTGGACCAGGTGTTCGCGCATCTGAAATGGGCAGAGTGGATAAAAGAGAATCTCGGAGTGGAGATAGAGTTCCCCATAATCGCTGATGATCGTGGAGAACTTGCAGAGAAACTTGGTATGATTCCAAATGGTGCAACCATAACCGCGAGAGCAGTGTTCATGGTTGATCCCAAGGGCATAATAAGGGCAATAGTGTACTATCCCGCAGAGGTTGGCAGGGACTGGGATGAGATACTCCGCGCTATAAAAGCCCTGCAGACCAGCGATAAGCATGGTGTTGCTCTGCCGCACAAGTGGCCTGAGAATGAGCTTATAGGGGATCGTGTCATAGTGCCACCTGCAGCCACAACCGAAGACATAAAGGACAGAGAGGAGAGAAAGAAGAAGGGCGAGATTGAGTGCTACGACTGGTGGCTCTGCCACAAGTCACTCTGATTTTTTTATTTTTTTGCGTAAGGTTTAAATTGGTTTGGGAGCATGCCATTTTGGTGAAAACGATGCTATCTAGGATACCCTTTAATATGGAGAAACTTGAGGGCCTGGCAAAGGAGCAACCCGATGTTGAGCTCATACGCATCGGAATAATTGCGGAATTGGACGCAATAAATCTCTACGAGCAGCTCGCTGCGCAGGCAAAGGACGATCTTGTGAAAAAGGTATTTCTTGACATTGCGCAGGAGGAGAAGGAGCATTTCGGGGAGTTCCTTGAACTTCTCCGCAGGTTTGATAGTGAAATAATTGAGGCGATGGAGGAGGGTGCGGAGGAAGTTATGGACATGGAGGAATGAGGTGTTTAAAATGGATCTTGGTAAGTACACAATTGAGGATCTTCTCCTTCTGGGGATAAAAAGCGAGATTGAGGCAGCAAGGGTTTACCGCGAGACCGCAGCAAGGGTAAAGAATCCTTTTCTGAAGACGCGCCTTGAGTCCCTTTCAAAGGAGGAAGAGAAGCACAGGGAAATACTTGAAAATCTCTATCGCAAATTCTTCCCAAATAAGGAAATTGTATTGCCGGAGAATCCAGAGTTTCTGCCTGAGTTCCCCGAGATAAAGATATTCCGCGAGATCAATACCACCACGGATATAAGGACTGTACTGGAAAAGGCGATGCAGGCAGAGCTCAGTGCCAGGGATTATTACAACGAAATAGCTGAAATGGTTGAAGATGAGGAACTTGCCAAGATGATGCGCTATATGGCAAAGATAGAGCAGGGCCATTACAACATATTGAGGATTGAGTACGAGGACATGGAGGAGTTTGAAGCCATCATGGGCGATGCAAATTACGAGCAGTTTGATGCACGCTTTTAATGGGGAAATTATTTATCCTAAACTGCATACACCTAACGGGGTGAAAGTATGAAGCCAGACGAGGTGAAAGTGAAGGATATAATGACGAAGGACGTAATCGCTGTGCATCCAGATGACACCATTTCAAAAGCAATAAGCAAGATGCAGGAGCATGGGTTCCATGAGTTGCCTGTTGTTGATCAGAAGAACAACCTTCTGGGGTTTGTGAATTATCGTACCCTTATCAGGAGAAAGAGCATTTCCCTCTTCTCTCATGTTGAAACCGTTATGGTGAAGCCCCCCACTGTTGAGCCTGATGATACTGTTGTGGATGCTGTAAAAAAGATGGTAGATGCAGGTTTCAGGTCTTTGCCTGTGGTTGAAAGCAAGAAGGTTGTTGGCATCATATCCAGAAGCGATGTGATGCGCCTTGTTCCAAAGATGAAGGATGTGGCGAGTATTCCTGTGGAGGATGTCATGACCTCGGAGCCACTTGTGGTTGAGGAAGATTCCCCTGTGGAATACGCCGTGGATATTATGAAGAAGATAAGTGAGCTGAGTGTTCCAGTGGTGGATAAAAACAGACATTTGAGCGGCATAGTACATATGCGTGATATATCTAGGGCAGTCTGGCGGGTGAAAGATCGTGCAAGTCTGGGAGAGTTGGCTGGCGAGAAGGAGAAGAAAATAGTCTATGTAAAGGAAGTAATGAGTCCTCCTGTTTACGTTCAGGAAGATGCTGTGTTGAAGGATGCAGTGGAAAAGATGATTGAATTCAAATCCTCAATCTGCTGTGTTATAAACGATAAGAATGAGCCCATAGGTGTAATATCTCAGAGGGATGTGATGGAGGCCGTCATAAGAAAAGGTTCCCAGGAGGGCGTTTTTGTTCAGATTACGGGACTTGAGATGGATGATCCGGAGCCATACATGGTGATATATGAGATGGTGGAGGCTTTCCTTAAGAAGATAAACAAGTTCAAGGAGTTCAGGCCCCAGCTCCTCACCTTCCATGTTGAGGTTCATCATGTGAGTGGTGAGAGTGAAGAAATAAAGTACAGTGTCAGGGCAAGGTTCACCACAGATCGGAAACTCTTCTTTGCTAAGAGCTATGATTGGAACATTTACAGAGCGTTCAGGGACGTTCTTGATACCCTTGAAAGAAACGTGAAAAAGGAGCGGGAAAAACTGCAGGAGTTCAGAAGGGTTACTCTTTAACCATCGCCATCTTTATTTCTCTGTTTTTATTTTCTAAATGACCTTGTTTATTTTGTCAAGGCAAATCTCTCCGCCAACCACGGGGTATCCAATTTCAAAGTTTTCAAGCACTTCAGGATGTATCTCTCCAAATATCCCCGCTTCCTCTCCACCGATTATGATTGATGCACATCTTCCTCCTATGAATGATGGATGCTCCTTTTCCCGTATTTCATACGCTGCAACACCAAGATCATGGAGAATTCTCTCGGTTATGGATTTGGCATTGGTGAAACTTGCCTTTGCATCCTCGTACAGGAACGCGAGATGCCTTTCCATAGAATTGCCTCGGACATAGCCCACCTCAAATATCCTCTGGGGAAGTTCGTGATGCTTGTTTTTCATCAGAATCTCCATGAGAGATGGGATTATCCATGTTCTGAGGGTTTCAGTGTATTCACTCACTGGATTGTCCACGATGATTTTCTCCTCTCTTTTAAGACGCATTGCATCGTACTGATTCTTGAATGAGCTCAAAGTGAGCGTTGTTACTTCAAGGAACCCAAGACCGATCATTATTAGTCGTGGTTTTTCGGCCCAGTTGAATCCAGAACCCCTATTATACTTTGAAAGAGACCTTTTTGGAATGCTATCATACCCGTATCCCTTGGCAATATCCTCAACGATATCAACGCTGTGGAGTATGTCCATTCGGTAAGGCGGAATAATAACCTCTATTGCATCTCCATTTACCTTTGCACGATACCCCAATCTGTATAGTGACTTCTCAATCTCATCATCATTCATTTCAAAACCAAGGATTTTCAGTGCTGAACTCTTTGAAATCACAATCCTCTCATACTCCAGCTCAGGTGTGACTATTTCCTCGTGCGGATAGATTATTTTCACTCCTTCAATTTCCGCTCCGCGATCTGCAAAGGAGCAAACAACTATATTTAGCACGCGGAGTAGTGTGTTCAGGTCCGTGCCAGTCATA
>Ga0256833_1003064_pt1 | contig 11547 bp, 12 predicted proteins | sample 356284metaG_FD_190535 | JGI IMG/M metagenome (GOLD analysis project Ga0256833, IMG submission 190535) | Hydrothermal vent microbial communities from Mid Atlantic Ridge, Atlantic Ocean - 356-284 | ecosystem: Environmental > Aquatic > Marine > Hydrothermal vents | place: Atlantic Ocean: Mid...
CATAATAAATATCTATCTTATCTAAGAAAAGTTTTTGTATTTCAATAATAGCTTTTTTAGGGATTATTAAGTCTAATTCTTGATTTGAACTATTTTCTAATTCAACAACTGCTAATCTTCTAGTATCAGTTCCTACAAAGAAAGTTTTATCTTTTTTAATATCTATTAAAGCTCCATTTAATTCATATTTTGGATTGTTTATATCAATTGCTGGAATAATCTTTTTTAAGCTTTTTATTAATTGTAAAGAGTCTAAAGAGATTTGAGCTTTATCATCTATTGTAGGGAATGTTGGATACTCTTCGTATGAAAATGTAGGTAATTTAAATTTTGTGCTTTTTTGTTTGATTATAATATTATTATCAATTGTCTCAAATGTTATAGTATCATCTTTTAAACTTCTAACTATATCTAAAAGTTTTTTTCCATTAGCAGTGAAGATTCCAGGTTCAATAATATTAAATTGATTACTTTTTACTTCTAGTCCTATTTCACTATCTGTAGCTCTTATTATAACATCTGGGTTAGTTGCATCTAAGTATATGTGTGATGTTATATTTGTTGGATCTTTTCTCTCTAAAAAAGGTTGAGAGTTTATTAGAATTGACTCTATTATATCTTTTCTTGTTTCTATTTTCATACAAATCCCTTTATTATATATAAATAAATAGTATTAGTAGTATCTACTAATTTTTATGTGAATAGAGTTTTAAAGTTCTATATAGTCATCTTTTGAAAAGATTAATTTTTTTAGAACAATTCACAACTATTCACTTTTATTTTTTAAATTATATCCTCTTTTTTGTTTAAATTTAATATTTTTTTCTCTATTTTAAGTTAATAGTTTCAATTTTACTCTGTAATTCTTCTAATAATACCTTAAAATTCTCATCACTATCTATTAAATCTTCAATTTTTTTCATAGCATGAGAAATTGCTGAGTGGTCTTTCATTCCAAAATGTATTGCAATTTGTGGCATTGAAGCATTTGTTAAATTTCTTGATAGATATATAGCTATTCTTCTAGCCTCTACTATCTTTTTAGCTCTTTTTTTAGAGCGAAGGTCTGCTGGTTTTATATTTAACTCTTTTGCAACAAAATCAACAATTTCATCTATAGATATACTCTTTTTCTTCTCATTTAGATAATCGCTTATTGCATTTTTTGTAAATTCTAGTGTAATTGGCTGATTTAAAAGATTGCTCATAGCATTTAGTTTTATTAGAGTTCCTTCAATCTCTCTGATATTATTTCCTAAATTAGTTGCTAAAAAGTTTATAACATCATCGGGTATTCTAATACCATTTAATTGAGATTTTTTTTGAATAATTGCTATTTTGGTTTCAAGTTCTGGAGGATTTATAGATACTAGCATTCCCCATTCAAAGCGACTTTTTAATCTATCTACTAACCCAGCAATTTTTTTAGGAGCTCTATCTGAAGTTATAACTATTTGTTTTTTTAGGGAGTGAAGTTCATTGAAAGTATGAAAAAATTCATCTTGAGTTTGTTCTTTTCTTGATATAAATTGAATATCATCAATAAGTAAGATATCACAATTTCTATAATATTCTCTAAATCTATCCATACTTTTAGAGCGTAAATTTGCAGTATATCTATTCATAAATTGCTCAAATGTATTATAGATTATCTTTTTTCCACTTTTTAATAATTCATTTCCTATAGCTTGCATAAGATGGGTTTTTCCAAGTCCTACACCTCCATAGATAAATAGTGGATTGTATTGTTCTCCTGGTTTTTGAGCTACAGCTTTTGATACATTATATGCTAATTCATTTGAATCACCTACAACAAAGCTACTAAAAGTAAATGATGGATTTAAAAGTGTAGATGATTTTGAAGAAGAAATATTTTGTTTTTCTATAATTTTATTTGAATTTTTAGTGTTTTTAGTATCAATTATGATTTGTGCTTTTATACCACTTTCTACTTCATAGAGGTGGGCTAGTTTTTTAGCATATTTTGTTTTTATCCATTTTGCAGAAAGAATATTATTTGTTTTATAAATTATAACATCATCTCTTGAACTTTTTTTATCATATTCTAAATTTTTTATATATCTATCATATTCATTTTGGGAGATTTCATCTTTTAATCTATCTAAAACTTTAGTAGCAATATCCATTTTTAACCTACTTATGTGAAAAACTTTTTTATAATTTTAACAAAAATAAGCTAAAGTAGGCATTTATAATATTATGTGATTATATTATTCACATAGTGAAAGTGAAGGTGAATGAATATATTAGGAATTGACCCTGGAAGCCGTAATATGGGATATTGTATCTTAAATAAAGATAGTGTGAAAAACTCTCTTATAGAGGCAGGTTTAGTTAAAATAAAAAGTAGAACTTTGCAAGAGCAGATAGTTGAGATGATTGAAGCACTTGATTTAATATTAAAAACTCATAAAATAGATGAGGTTGCAATTGAGGATATATTTTATGCTTATAATCCTCAAAGTGTTATAAAGTTAGCACAATTTAGAGGTGCTTTGTCTTTAAAAATTTTACAAGAGATAGGATATTTTTATGAATATACACCTTTGCAAGTAAAAAAAGCATTAACTGGCAATGGTAAAGCTAGTAAAGAACAAGTTGCTTTTATGGTAAAGAGGATATTAAGTATTAAAAAAGAGATAAAGCCTTTGGATATTACAGATGCCATGGCTGTTGCAATTACTCATGCGCAAAGAATAAAATTTAGATAAATATTTAAAAAATTAAATTTTTTAAGTAATAATATATATAATTCGTTTTTTAAAAAATAGGGTTGTATAAACTTTGTTTTTTAAAAAAGTATGTTTTTTTTATATATTTTTAAACTTTTGGATAAAAAAGTGCTATTATTATGTTATAATAAAAAGAATCTAAAAAAGGTATAGATATGTATAATGTGTTACAGTCTAAAAATGTCTTATATGTAGAAGATGACAAAACAGTTCACGAAAATATCAAAGGTATATTAAGTGAGTTTTTCAATAAAGTAGTTGCAGCTGAGAGTGGTGAAGAGGCTTGGTTGAAATTTAAAAAAGAGAAGATTGATATTGCAATTGTTGATATTGAACTTCCAGGTTTTAGTGGATTAGAGCTTATTAAAAAGATTCGTAAAGAGCGTCCTGATATGCCAATAGTTGTAGTATCAGCATATACTAAAACAGATTATTTACTTGAATCAGTAGAATTAAAACTTGATAAATATATTGTAAAGCCTCTTACATCAAGAAAATTATATGAATTGTTAATGAAGCTTGAGAGTGAGATGGGTGAGACTACTTTGATTCATCTTCCAATGGATGTAACTATTGATACACTAAAGAGCACCATAACTTTTGGTGATAATAAATTTTCATTAACTTATCGAGAGTTAAAAATGATGGAGATGCTTGCAGAAAAGGGTGCTGTTACATATGAAGATTTATATCAATTTTGGAAAGAGACTCCAACTGATAATGCTATTAGATCATTTGTAAAACAGCTTAGAAAGAAATTACCAGAAGGATTATTGAAGGTTAGATCTAAGATTGGTTATGTTTTAGAGGGTAGTTAGTGAGAATAGATTCTTATAATAAAAAGATAGCAGCTTTAATTGTTATCTTTCCTCCTATTATACTTATTATTTATGCGGTTGTATCATATTCTATATTTTATACTTCTGAGAATACTAGTGATAAAAAAATTATACAATTTTATAAAAAAGATGTAACAGAAGATATTATAAATAGTTTAAAAACTAAAGTTAATACTTTAGCTATTATAGTATCAAATAATGACAAAAATTTATTTAAAAATGTTTTAAGTAGCTTAAAAGTTTATGATTGTAAGCATATTATATTATTTAAAAATGATAAAATAATTTTTTCAACTAAAAAAAATTTAGAAATACCTAAAAGAATTTTAAATGTAGCTGATGGATATTATGAGAGTAGAGATTATATTGTTTATTCAAAATATGCTAATAATGGAATAAAAATTGTAGCTTTTATGAAAAAAGAAGATATCCAAAAGAAGATAAATTATATAAAAAATCAATTAGATAATGCAAGAGAGAGTAGTTTAAAAAATACTATTTTTTGGCTAACTTTGATTTGGTTTATTCTTCTTTTTGTCTCTCTTTGGTTATCTACTAGTGTTTATAAAAGATTAAAAGAGTATGAAAAGAGTATAGATAATACAAATAAAGATATAATATTTCAGTCTAGACAAGCTATGCTTGGAGAGTTATTACCAATGATTGCTCATCAATGGAGACAGCCTTTAAATAAAATTGCATCTGTTTTAATGCGTATGAGATTTGAGATAATGAGTGGACATCCAAATACTCAGACTTTAGATAGACAAAGTCAAATCATAGAAGATAGTGTAGAGCTTATGAGTCAAACTATTGATGATTTTAGAACATTTTATAGACCAAAAGAGAACCCTCAAGAGGTTGATTTATCTATAATTGTTAGAAAGGCTGTATATTTTTTAGAAGAGCCTATTAATAAAAAGAAGATTAAAGTAATTAAAAATCTTATGCCTATTAAATATACTCTATATGAAAATGAGTTTTTACAAGTATTGATAAATTTAATAAAAAATGCAGTTGATGCTGTTAAAGAGAAAGGAGAAATTGATATCTTCTTAAAAGAGTTTAATGATGGTAGAATTGAGCTAAGAGTTGAAGATAATGGAACAGGAATACCTGAGGATAAATTAGAGAAGATATTTGAAGCACATGAGAGTAGTAAACAAGCATCTATGGGTCTTGGTTTATATATGAGTAAATTAATTATTGAAGAGAGAATTGGTGGAAAAATAAGTGCATATAATACTCCAAGGGGAGCTGGGTTTTTAATTTTATTATATAGAAAATAGTCTATTTAGAAAATAGATTAGGGTATTTTGCACCCTCAATTGCTAATCCTAATATTCCACTTTTTATATTAATTACTTGAAATCCTTTTTTTGATAGAAATCTAGAGGCTTTAATACTATTTATCCCACTTTGAGAATATACTAAAATTTTACTATTTTTATATGGAACTATTTTGCTTATATTATTTTCTAAATTATTTAAAGGTATATGTATAGCTCCTTTTATATGACCTTTATTCCAAGAAGTATTATCTCTAATATCAATTATTGGATATCTATTTTCTTTTATTAATTTAATTGCTTCTTTTGCACTTATAGATTGAAAATTTGCAAAAATCCACCCCTTGATATAAGCTACCCATAATCCAACGCCTATCATAGCTATAAGATAGATTATTTGATAATTTTTTTCACTCCACTCTTTTATATTCATTTATGACCTTTTTTGAAATTGCTTTTAAATTATAACAAAAATTAAATCTTAATATGATATAAATATTCTAAAAGGAGATATAATGAGTAGATATAAAAGTATAACAAAAGAGTCTATAAGAGCTATGGTAGAGGCATTTTACCCTACAATTTTAGCAGACCCTATAACTTCACCACCTTTTAAAGAGAAGGTTGGAAGTGATATAAATTCAAAAGAGTGGCAAGAGCATTTAGAGTTATTGACAAATTTTTGGGCAATGAGTGCTCTTGGAGATATGGAATATAAAGGTTCACCTCTAATGCCACATTTTAATTTAAATTTAACAAAAGAGCAGTTTAATAGGTGGCTTGAGCTATTTTTTATTGCAGTTGATAAAGTATATGAGCCAAATGTAGGGGAGTTTTTCAAGCAAAGAAGTCAAAATATAGCACAAAATTTTATGAGAAATTTGGGAATTTTGTAACATTTTTAATTTAATATAGAGCTTATATAAAAAGCTATATCTAAGTGAGATTATAAAGTGATATAATCTATTATTATAATACTAAAGGAGTATAATGGAAATTTATGATATAGCAATAATTGGTGGAGGACCAGGAGGTATAGGAACAGCAATTGAGGCAAAAGTTTTAGGACTTGAGAATATTTTGCTTTTGGAAAAGAGTGATAATCATTCAGATACAATTAGAAAATTTTATAAAGATAATAAAAGAGTTGATAAAGATTGGCAAGGGCAAATTGTAGAGATTGAAGGCAATATCCCATTTAGTGATGGAACAAAAGAGAGCACCTTAGATTTTTTTGATGAATTAATTGATAATCATAAAATTGATGCCCTATTTAATACTGAAGTAGATAAAATAAGTAAAAATGATGATGGAACTTTTACAATTCGCTCAAATAGAGGAGAATTTAAAGCAAAAAATGTAGTAATTGCAATAGGAAGAATGGGAAAACCAAATAAACCAAGCTATAAAATTCCTCCATCAATTAGACAAAGAGTAAATTTTAATTTAGATAAATGTGGTAAGGGAGAGAAAATTTTAGTTGTAGGTGGTGGAGATAGTGCTACTGAGTATGCAGTAGAGCTTAGTAAAAGTAATGATGTAACTCTAAATTATAGAAGAGATGAATTAACTAGACCAAATCCAACTAATATTAAGCTTTTTTTAGAGAATTTAAATCAAGGTAAGTTAAAAGCGAAATTAGGAGTTGATATAGATAGTTTAGAAAATGAGCATGGTTTAGTAAAAGTAAATTTTAAAGATGGTAGTAGTGAAGTTTATGATAGAGTTATTTATGCAATTGGTGGGACTACTCCAGTTGATTTTTTAAAGAGTGCATCATTGGAATTAGATAGTAGAGGAGAGCCTATAATTAAAGATAATCTAGAGAGTTCAGTAGATGGTATTTATATAGCTGGTGATATTGCTTTTAAAAGTGGTGGTTCAATTGCAATTGCATTAAATCATGGGTATAAAATTGTAAAAGATATTTTATCCAAACAAAAATAATATTTCATTTTGAAATAAAAATATATAAATATAATATTTTGCTATATTATCTATAATAAAAAAGGAGATAATATGGCAAAACTTGATAATAATATAGAGTTTTATAACACATCTTCTATAATAAAGTCTCCAACAATTGGCTGTAAAATTCCTAAATGTATGGTAGTAAGTGGTGATATTGTTTCATGTGAATCAATAGTTGTTGAAGGAAGAGTAGATGGTGATATAATTTCTGTAAAGAAGGTTATTATAAAAAAAGGTGCTGTAGTTAATGGCATGATAAAAGCTAAAGAGGTTAGAGTAGAAGGTTCTTTGAAAGGTCCAATTGAAGCAGATATAATAGAAATAAGTAAAGATGGAAAAAGTGAAGGATATTTAATTGGCAATAAAATAGCAATATCTGGTAAGAGTGATGGAGATATATTATCAAAAGAGACACTCTTTATAGATAAAGGTGCTGAGGTTAATTCTCTGGAGATAAAATCAAAAGTAACAAAGGTATTGGGTAGAGTAAAAGGTTTTGTAGAATCAACAGAAGTGCTTGAAGTATTAGATGATGGTGTAGTAGATGGTGATGTTAAAACAAAAGATTTATTAAATTATGGTAATGGAAAAGTTTTTGGTAAAATATATAGATATGTAGGATAAAATCAAAAAATGGTAATAAAATTACTACAAATATAATTTATTAAGATATTTTTATTTTATTTTAATAAAATTAATATATTAAAAAGAGTATTATTTTAGAGTAAATTAATCTAAAGGAGTGATTATTATGGGGTTTTTTAGTAGTAAAAAAGAGAGTAGTCAAGAGAGTAAAAATGAAAGTAGTAGTATAAAAAGTTCAAATAAAAATGATTTTGTTAAAGATATAATTCCAACACCTACTACCAATGTATCTACTCTAAAAGATACTCTAAAAGTTAAAGCAAATATTGAAGGTGGTGGTTCAATTGTTATTGGTGGTTTATTTGATGGTGATATTGAGATAGATGATACTCTTTTTATTGAAAAAGGAGCTAAATTTAGCGGGACTGTAAAAGCGAAAAATGTAAAAATATCTGGAGAGTTTAGTGGTGTAGTTTATTCAACAGCTGTTGAGGTTACAAAAAGTGGTATTTTTGAAGGTAATATAAAAAGTAATAAAGCATTTTTAGGCGGTAAGGTAAAGGGCATTATAAGGTCAATTGATTCATTAGAGATTAGTTCTACTGGAATAGTAGATACAAAAGAGTGCAAAAGTAAAAGAATAAAAGTTCAAGGTAAAGTTGAAGGAAGAGTAGTAGCTAGTGAATTGCTTGAAGTTACAAATAGTGGTTCTATAAATGGTGAAATTATAACAAAAGGTATTAGAACAGAGCAGGGAGGAGTAATTATAGGTAATATTCAAACTTATGATGCATCTTTACATGAGACTGAGAGTAATAAACAGTTTTCGTTAGATGAAATTAACTCAAATAGTAATGATATCGATGATGAGATAGCAAATTTAATAAATATAAAACCAGATGATATAAAAAAATATGCAAAAAAAGATGATGATAGTATAAAAAGAATTCCATCAGAAAAAAAAGAGAGTTAATTACATTTTAATATTTTTATGATACATTAGCTAAAAACTTTGGAGTTTAAATGGCTATTAAGGTTGCAATTATTGGAGGTGGAGTAGCAGGTGTAACTGCGGCTCTAACATTAGGAAATTTAGGGTTTGAAGTAGATATTTTTGAGAAAAATAGAGCATTAATTAGTGGACCACCTTTTTGTCATCTTCATGCAGGTGGAAATTTGTATCGTGAAATATCAGATCAACAGTGTATAACTCTTCTTAGACAATCTATAGATTTTGTAAAATTGTATCCTTTTTCAATTGATAAAAGACCCACTATATTTGCTACACCTATTTATGATCCATTTGAGCCTTTGGATATGATAGATAGATTAGAGTTATTAACAAATGAGTATAAGAAATTAATAGATAAAGATGCTTCAAATAAAGTTTTAGGTGAAGCTAATAATTATTATGAGATTTTTAGCAAAGATAAACTCTTGGAGATATCAAAAAGAGATATTGTAGAGCAACCCAAAAGTAATGACGAGTGGCTTATACCATTTGCTAAAAATTTAGATTTTGATACTATAAAGTTTCCAGTGATAGTAGTTCAAGAGTATGGGATTAATATGTTCAGAGTAGCTGCAAATAGTGGACTTGCCTTAGAGAATATGAATAATGTAAATATTCATAGAGAGACTAATGTTGTTAGTGTAAAAGAGATAGATAATGGTTTTGAACTAAGCTATAATGGGACAAAAAATGGTAGCATAAAAGTTGATTACTTGATTAATGCAGCTGGTTTTAGAACAGGTTTAATTGATGATATGTTGGGTATTAAAGAGAAAAGATTGGTAGAATTTAAAGCAGCATATACTACCAAATGGGATATTAGAGAAAAAAAGTGGCCAGAGGTAATATTTCATGGAATAAGAGGCACCAAAAATGGTATGAGACAATTTACTCCATATTGCAATGGATATGTGCAGTTACATGTAATGACACCAGATGTAACTTTATTTAGTGATGGTTTAGTTGAAAGTAGTAATAGTAGTTCATATCCAAGACTTAGTAAAAAATATATAGATATTATTGAAAATGGATGGGATGATAAATTAAGAGATGAAAGAACATTAAAAGCTAGGGATTATATAGCTTATTTTTTTCCAAAGTTTAAGAGTGCAAAAGTTGGCGGAAAACCATTATTTGGTGCACAGCAAATTATAGGAAGTGATCCTACATTAAGAGTTGCTGAAGTTAGTTTTCCAAAGCCAAAATATGCTAGATGTGAGATTGTAAAAGTTTCATCAGTAAATGATATGTCAAAAGTAATAGTAAATGATATAGCAAAATATTTTAATATAGATATAAATAAAGATATATTTGATATAAAAGAGCTTCAAATTTTAAATGATGATGATATAACAAAAAGAGCTTGTAGTGTGGCTGAAAAGTTAGGATATCCAAATGATTTGGGCATAAGATGTAATATTTTTGATAAGGATTAATATGAGTATAGAAGATAGAAAGAAGTGGGATAAAAAATATCAAGAAAATATAGAGCTTTTAGAGATAAGAGAACCAAGCCTATTTGTTAAAAAGTTTGCAAAAGCTACTAAAGGAGTTGATGCTTTAGATTTGGCGTGCGGGGTAGGGCGAAATGCACTCTATTTAGAAAATATAGGGTTTAGGGTAGATGCTATAGATATATCACCTGTTGCTTTAAATACTCTAAAGAGTAGATCAAAAGGAAATATAAATCTAATCGAGGCTGATTTAGATGATTTTATACCAAGCAAAAATTATGATTTAATTTTAATGTGCAATTTTTTGGATAGAGATTTAATAGATAGAAGTAAAGAGTATTTAAATAGTGGTGGAGTCTATATTGTAGAGACTTATATAGAAGATAAAGATAATCAAAAATCAAACTCAAACCCAAACTTTTTACTTAAGAAAGATGAATTATTAAAAATATTTAAAGATGGCTTTGAAGTTTTAGAATATAAAACATTTTGGAATGAGAGTTATGAATTATATAAAATGAAAAAAGCTGCAATAGCAGTAAAAAAAATATAGATATGATATAATATCTTATGAGAAATGTTTTATTAATAATTATTAGTTTTATATTTATTATCTCTTGCAATAAAGAAGATAGATTAACTTGGACTGCTATTAATGTCAATTCAACCGGTAAGCAAGGCGATGCTCATCTAATCTCAAAAAATGGCAGATACTTTATGATTGATACGGGGCAGTATTACTATGTAAAAAGAACTTTACTTCCATTTTTACATAGCAAACATATAAGTTATATAGATTCTATTTTAATTACACATCCACATTTTGATCATTATGGTGGTATTACTGAGTTAATGAAAAGTAATATAAAAATTGGAAAAATATATTTTAATATTCCAACAAAAAAGAAGATGGAAAGTGAACCTTGGGGTGGAAGCTGGGATGATATTTTAAATATAATAAAAGTTGCTAAAATGTATCATATTCCTATTGTTCCTATAAAAGCTGGGGATATTTATAGGTTAGATAAAAATAGTTATTTTAAAGTTCTATATGCATATGATGGTATTCATACTCCAGTTGGCGTAACGGATATAAATGATATGTCAGCTATTGTAATGTTATATCATGGTAAAAATAGATTTCTTTTTACAGGGGATTTAAATAAAAAATTAGGAAAATATCTAGGAGAGCATGCAAAAGATATACAAGCAGATATTTTAAAATTTCCACATCATGGAACAGAGGGCTTTGCACCAAATATATTTTTTAAAAGTGTTAATCCTAAAGTTGTAATAGTTCCAGGACCTGCAAGTTTATGGTGTTCAAAACGCTCTAAAAGAGCAAGAGAATTGGTTAAAGATAATAATTATACAGCATATATAAATGGCTTTCATGGAAATATAACAGTTATATCAAATGGAGATAAATATTGGGTCAAAACCCAAAAAAATCCAAAAGATATTTGTAGAGATAATAAATAATAAATAGATTTTTTAAAATCTATTTATAAGGTTCATATTTAGGAAAGTTTATAGGTACTTTAAATAATATTTTATTTTTATTTTTATTGTAAGATACAATATAAAAATTAGTATTTAGTTTACGTCCATTATAATGATGGAGTATATATACTTTTTCTTTAT
>Ga0256833_1003065_pt1 | contig 11547 bp, 14 predicted proteins | sample 356284metaG_FD_190535 | JGI IMG/M metagenome (GOLD analysis project Ga0256833, IMG submission 190535) | Hydrothermal vent microbial communities from Mid Atlantic Ridge, Atlantic Ocean - 356-284 | ecosystem: Environmental > Aquatic > Marine > Hydrothermal vents | place: Atlantic Ocean: Mid...
TACAAGCTTGGCATCTAAAATGTTCTTATTCTCTTGCCCTAAAGCCTTTAGTTGCATATTTATATATATTTGTAAGGCAAAATCTTTTACCACCTCTTTGGTAGCCTTGCCCCATTCCCATATTGCATTTGTTAATAAACCTTGAATAATTGGATTTTGAAGTAGATTTTGCATAGGATATCCTTCAGTATAATTTATACATTATACTGAACTTTTACTTATAATTTTAAAATAGAAAATAGTTTAATATTAAATTTATATCTAAATATTGAGGATCATGACTTAATTTTCAACTTTTTCCTGACTCTCCTTTTTGATGGAGCTAAAGCACCATTTCCTGTTTGGAAACAAAGCTGTATATTTAACTTTGTTATATAGTCTGAAGTAGTGCTAGTAGCTCTTTGGGGTTCATCACAGGGATATCAAATTTGTCAAATACTTTTTTTCAACTTTGGCAGATACTCCCGTATCACACCTTCAATCAATGCCATATTGACACCTTCATAGTCATGAGCAACAAAATTCCTCACCGCTATTGCACCTCGTATATCTTCTTTGTCAAATTTAGACAAAGTCTCTAAATCTAAATCATCTTGCAATTTTTGGAATTGCTCAGCTATAGAAACAAGATGCATTAAGATTGCGGGCTTCATAACAATTTCATCATCTAAAGCTTTTGTAATACTACCCGCTTTGTTCACAATCTCTTCGATATGTTCTATTTTACGCTTGATAATATCTACTCTTTTATACATAAATCGCACTTTCTATGATACTTTTGTCTTTTAATCCACTTTCATCACACAAATCTACTTCTCTTTTGAACTCTTTTTTTAGTTGATTTCTCAAATCTTCAAGATATAAAAAAGCTTTGACACCTCGGTTCTGCACTACAAACTGATTTGTTGTTTTAATAACGAGATCTATATCACTCAACACATCAGCATGATCACTTGCAAAAGAGCCAAAAAGACCAATCTTCTCTATGCCATCATGCTCAAGCCTAGGTTTGATTAGAGATAGATAATGCAATATATCCTCTTTTGTAGTAGGCATTTTATGACCTTTTTGAGTTCATTATATCATGTTTGCATTTAACCTCAAGATGGAGCTAAAGCACCATTTCCTGTTTGGAAACAGAGTCTTATTATATAGTCTCAAGCAATGCTAATAGTTCTTTGGGATTCATTACTGGAATCTCAGATTTGTCAAATCCTTTTCTATCCCGTGTGACGATAACATCTGCTCCATAGTGAAAAGCTGCTTTGTAGAGAACACTATCTTCATAATCTCTATCATCACTATCCAATGCTTCACTAAGCACCAATCTTGTAACTGGGGCAATTTCAAATAGTTTTAGTAGGGATGTGATGATGTCATGTGAGTTTTTTTTACTGTAGGATTTTTGTACAAGGTAGTGGATGGTAGTCACCGTCGTGGCACATAGCATACCCGTAATCTCTGCTTTCTCAACCTTGCTAAAGAGTGTCTGTGCATTTTGGCTAAAAGGGTGGCGATCTAGAAGTAAATCCAAAACGATGTTTGTATCAAACAAAATTTTCATAGGTATTTTTCTTCAAGATGTCTGTGATAGTCAGCTATATCTATCTCTTTGTCTTTTAAAGCACCCTTTAATGAATCCGTAATAGGTGTATTTTGCTGTTTTTTATATTGGCTTATATCTGGTTCATTTTTAAGAAGAGTTAAAAAATTATTAACTACTTTTGAGACAGAAAGATTGTTCTTTTTAGCATATATTTTGACATAAGAGATGAGATTTTCATCAATATAAAGTGTCAATTTTGATGACATAAAAGGCTCCTGTCGTACAAGTTTTCAAATATTATACGATATTTTGATATAAATGTCAAGCAGATAGTCGTTTATGTTTTAAATGTATCTAAAAGCACCATTTCCTCTTGAAAACAGTGCTTTTGTCATATTATGAAATGAGTGATTCGTCTAGTTTTAGCTCTTCGTTGTTCATGATACCTATGCCTTTTTTAAGTACATATTTTGCTACTTTTTTAGCTTGTTTTAGTGAGTGCATTTTGTATGTTCCACATTGGTAGATATTTAACTCTGGGATATCTTTTTTACTTTTGACTTCTAAGATATCTTTCATAGCTTTTTTCCAGGCTTTTGCTACCCTCTTCTCATCAGGAGATCCTAAGAGGCTCATATAAAAGCCTGTTCTACATCCCATCGGTGATACATCGATGATTTCAACTCCGTCACCGTTCAAATGATCTCTTATAAATCCAGCAAAGAGATGTTCAAAGGTGTGTATCGCCTTTTCAGTAAAGAGGTCTTTGTTTGGTTTGTAAAATCTCAAATCAAATACAGTAATCGTATCTCCACATGGAGTACTCATCGTTTTTGCAACCCTTACAGCAGGTGCTATCATTTTAGTATGGTCAACCATAAAACTATCTAACATTGGCATATTTTTATCCTTATTTTTTTTGTTTGCTATTATAGCAAGTTTTTCAGCTATTTGGGCAATTGGCAGCGAAATCTGTGACTTTCATACGTCCCCAATATCCGTACATCATCAGCAAAAAAAGCCAACTCTTCAAGAGCCAACCGCATAGCTTTTGCATCTATATGTCCATCTATATCGACATGAAATTGACTGCCCTGTGTAATATTGTTGCTCATGTAACTCTCTATTTTTAGTAAATTGATACCATTTGTAGCAAAACCACCAAGAGCTTTATATAAAGCTGCTGGTATATTTCTGACTTGAAATATAAGTGAAGTTATGTAGGATACTTTTGGATCATATTCTGGAACAATTTTTTCAGCTGAAAGTATAAAAAATCTTGTTGTATTTCCAGAGACATCCTCAAAATTTTCTCTCAATATTTGCAAATCATAAATATCAGCAGCAAGTTTAGAGGCGATAGCTGTTTTAGTTGGATCTTGCAATACTGAGATCTCTTTAGCTGCTCCTGCTGTATCTAGCTTCGCGATAGCTTCTAAACCTAATAGGGCTATATTTCCCTGGCATTGTGCTAATGCCTGAGGATGTGATGCAACTGTTTTAATCTCACCAATTGTCGTATTTTTTATACCTACTAAACAGTGCGTTACAGGTTCAAAATGCTCACCTATAACATGAAGTTTCATCTTTGGTATGAGTCGATAAATCTCTTCTACGCGACCTGCTGTTGAGTTTTCTAGTGGTATCATAGCCAAATATGTTTCACCATTTTCTGCCAGCCACATAGCTTCTTGAAAGCTTTCACACGGTATGGGTGTCAAATTTGGAAAGGCACTTTTGCAAGCTTGTTCGGAGTAGGCACCTTGTACGCCTTGGTATGCTATTTTATTTGTCATGAGGGTATTATATACTAAAAAGGGGCAAGTGCCCCTTTAAAAAATTGTTTGCTTTGTAGATTATACTCTTGCTTCTTCTCTTCTTTGCAGATATTCCCATTGGGCATCTACATTTTTTTGCCATTGTTCTAAGATATGTGCATTTTCTGGTTTGAACAAGTGTCTAAATCTTCCTTGTGCTCCAAGATAATCTTTCACAGGAATCACATTTTTTGGTCTATATGTGATATTAAGCTCTGTTCCATTGATGATCTCATAAAGAGGGAAAACCAATGAATCTGTAGCAAGGTCAGTGATAGAAATCGTATCTTTTGGATTAAATTTCCACTCTGTTGTACACGCTGAGATAGCATTGATAAAAACAGGACCTTCTGTTGCCAATGCTGTTTGCATCTTTTTGATCATATCTTTCCATTTATTTGGTGCAAGTTGTGCAACATATGGTGCACCATGTGCTGCCATAATACCAACCAAATCTTTTTTCATCTGTTTTTTACCATAACTAACACGACCAGCTGCTGCTGTAGTTGTAGATGCTCCAAGAGGTGTTGAACCACTTCTTTGTCCACCAGTATTTGCATATACTTCATTATCCAAACAGATATAAGTAAAATCATGACCTCTCTCTACTGCACCACTAAGCCATTGAAAACCGATATCATAAGTTGAGCCATCTCCACCAAATGCTACAAATTTTACTGGTGCATCTGGATCTTTGAGTGTTCCTTTTCTTTTTCTGGCTTTATACATTGCTTCTGCAGAGGCGATAGAAGTTGCCGCATTTTCAAAACCAATATGAATCCAGGAAGTATCCCATGATGTATAAGGATAAACAGCTGTACATACTTCTAAACAACCTGTATTTGAAGAGATAACCAAGTTGTCATCTGTACAGTTCATCAACTCTCTAACGATAATAGAGTGTGCACATCCAGGACACAATAGATGTGCACCTTCAAACCTATCATTTGATGTAGATAAATCTTTTAAATTTCTTATTTTTTTAATAGTACTCATATTTCTTTCCCCTCTTCCTATTCAAAATACTCTAATTTTGGACCACGAAGGCTCACAAATTGTTGTATTTTTCCTGATCTTTTACCTGATTTTGCATTTTTATCTAATTCTCTGTAAATATCTTTAATAGCATCTACTGTTAAATCACGACCACCAAGTCCATAAATATAGTTTGTCACCAAAGCAGTACTACCGCCACTATGTAATGCAGATGTCACTTCATTATAAAGAGCACCCAATGCACCACCTGGAGCACTTCTATCCATACAACCTACAGCCTTGACATTGGCTAGTGTTTCTTTGATAGCATCAAAAGGGAAAGGTCTAAATACTCTTGGTGCAACTACACCAGCTTTGATACCTTCTTCTTTACGTAACTCTTCAGCAACCATTTTAGCCGTTTCGACAGTAGTTCCTAAAGCTACGATAGCTACATCTGCATCGTCCATCATATAACTTTCAACACGCTTATATTTTCTACCAGTAATTTTCTCAAACTCTGCAAAAACAGCATCAATTTCAACACGTGAATCTATCAATGCTTTATGTTGTTTAGCTTTATGTTCATAGTGCCAATCTTCTTCTGTTTGTGCTCCATAAGTAACAGGACGACTAAAATCCAGTAATTCATCAAGAGGTTTATAATCTCCAACAAAAGCATAAGCTTCATCATCACTTAAAGGATGTACATTTTGTGCTGTATGTGAAGTAATAAAACCATCCTGGTGTACCATAACAGGTAAACGAACATTATGTTTTTCACCTATTTTAAATGCCATCAATACCAAATCATATGCTTCTTGTGCATTAAATGCATCAAGCTGAATCCAGCCACTATCACGTCCTAAATACATATCACTATGATCACCACGTACATTTAGTGGTGAAGCAAGTGCTCTATTTACAACACATAAAACAATCGGTAAACGCATACCTGAAGCTTGATACAATACTTCTGCCATCAAAGCGAAACCCTGTGAACTTGTAGCTGTTGCAACACGACCACCAGCAGCAGCTGCACCAACACATCCACTCATCGCAGCATGTTCACTCTCAACCATAATAAACTCACCATCAACATAACCATCTGATAAAAATTTACCATATCCCTCTACAACACCAGTAGATGGAGTAATAGGATATGCCGAAACAACATCAACCTGTGCTTGTCTTAGTGCTTGTGCTGCTGCATAGTTTCCATCCCATACAACAACTTTATCTAGTTCCATTTTTTCTGCCATACTATTTTTCCTCTTCTTTTTTACTCTTTTTCTTTTTTTCAGGCCATTTTGACAAAGCCTCATCGATATCTTGTCGCTCTTCAAACATCAAAAGTGATTTTGGATTAGTAGGACATACTTCCACACATACACCACACCCTTTACAGTGATCAAAATCAATACCAATCATTTTTTTATCTCTTGATATAATAGAAGTATCGGGACAAAAAATCCAACAGTTTTGACAATCAATACATATATCACGATTATAAATAGGTTTTACAACACGCCAATCGGCTACACTTGCTGTAAAAGAGTTAAATTCGGCATAAGGTCTCTCTTCTTGTTTCAAAAAAGCTACATTATCAACTTCATCTACAAAAGAGTCTAATACCACACCTTGGGTTACTTCATCCCAACCTAAAAGTTCTTCAGTTCCTAAAAATTTTGGATTTTCACTTTGTCGCATCAAATTTCCTTTCTACTTAACTTCATTGTATGCTCTGGTAATAGCATCCATATTTGCATCGATAATTCTTTGTGGGAATTTTGACAAAACTTTGAGCATTTTCTCTTTAAAATAATCTAGTTCAAACATTCCTGAAACTTTAACAAATGCCCCAAGCATTGGTGTATTTGGGATAGCTCTTCCGATAGTATCTAAGGAGATTTGAAAACAATCAACTGTATATACTTCTTTGCCCTCTAAGCTTGGAATCTCTTTTTTTAATTCATCTGTACTTAAATGTGTAGTAATAATGAATTTTGTATCCTCTGCTACATCTTCATAAACTTTTTTATCGCTATATGCCAAAGCTGGATCAAGAACCAGTACATATTGGGGAATCATATATTTTGCATGATTGATAATTTGCTTATCATCAATACGATTATATGCTGTCATTGCAGCACCTCTTTTTGCAGAACCGTACAAAGCAAATGCTTGCACTTCTTTGCCCGTTGTAGAAATTACATCACCTAAACCTTTGGCTGCTGTAACTGCCCCTTGACCGGCACGACTATGCCATCTCATTTCTACCATATAATCTCCTTAGAAATATTTTCCTACTAAATTGTTCTATAATTTTAGGTTATTATCACTTAACTTAAGCTTTTTTTTAAACATTTTTATTAATCTAATCGCACTTAGTGCGTCATTTTGTAAAAAATTACTACACCTTTGCAAATCTTCTTTCTTACCATATCCACTCAAAACACCAACAGCTTCTATCCCTGCATCTTTAGCACTAACCATATCCATGCAAGTATCACCAATCATCCAAACATCTTTAAAATCTTTGTTTTTCATATTATGTAATGCTTTTAAAATTGGTTCAGGATGTGGTTTTGGATATTTCACATGTTCACGACCTATCAAAACTTCAAAATACTCCATAACACCCATATGCTCTAACAAAATCTGTGAATACTCTCCTGTTTTGGTTGTCACAATACCTAAACGAGCAAACTCTGAAGCTTCTATAATAGCTTCTTTTGCATCTGGCAAAAATTTTGTCATCGCTTTGGAGCGTTTTCGATAATACTTTTTATAAACATCTACATAATCCCAAACTTTATCTTTTGAAACACCCAAATGTTCATACATAAAATCCAAAGGATGTCCGATCAAAGATATGATCTCATCTTCTGGAGGACAAGAGAGACCAAAATATCTGAAAGAATCATCAAAACATCGTAAAATCGCTTCAGTTGAATCAATCAAAGTACCATCTAAATCAAATAAAATTATAGTTTTTTTCATGGCTTAATCCAATCATTAACATTGTGCATAACGCCAATAATTGACTGGCTGACATTTTTAATATCCTTATTTACAACTGTGATAGCATTTGGTATATATAGAAAGAGATATGGATTATCATTAACAATCAAAGCAAATATTTTTTGATATATCTCTCCTAATTTTTTTTGATCTATCGTACCTTCTGCTTTTTTGATGAGTGTATCAACTGTTTTATTTTTATAACTGATAAAATTAAACCCACCTTTTTTACTTCCTTCACTATGCCATATACTATAAGCATCAGGCATCAATCCAAGTCCCCATCCAAGTACAACTGCTTCAAATTTTTTAGGCATGACGACTGTATTTAAAAATGCTTGCCACTCCATAGTTCTTATCGTAACTTTTACACCTGCTTTTTGGAGTTGGTGCTGGATAATTTGTGTTGCATATACACGTATTTGATTATTTGAATTGGTTACGATCTCAAAAGAAAATGGATGTTTTTTATCATAACCTGCTTCTTTTAGTAAAGAAATTGCTTTTTTGATATTTTGTTTTGGTGCTTTTATATTTTTGTTGTATGCAAATGTTCCAGGCATGAAAGGACCATTACACACTTGACCATGCCCAAAAAAAAGTATATCTACTAACTCTTGTCTATCTATCGCAAGACTAAGTGCCTCTCTCACACGCGGATCTTTAAATTTTGGATTTTTGAAATTAAATCCTAGATATGTATAACTTTGTGCAATTTTTTCATAAATCTTATAATATTTTTTAAAATCACTATCTAGCTGTCTCTCTATCTGTAAAGGTGTCAATGAACCAACATCAAGTTTATGTGATCTAAGCATCAAAAACTGTGTACTAGGATCTGGCATAAAATGGTAGATAATCTTATCAATATGTGCTTTGCCTCTAAAATAGTCTGGATTTGCATCAAGCTTGATATCTTTAGAAATTTCAAACCCTTTTAACATATACATGCCTGTACCAATTGGATGTTGATTAAATGAACTTGTCATGATATCGTCTTGCTTTTTTAGTATATGCTTAGGAACAATATCAGTCATCCAGGTTTGTAATGCTTTAAAATATGGTTTTTTATATTTAACTTCTATAGTAAAATCATCTATCGCTTTAACACTTTTAACATAACGAAATTCACTACTATAAGGTGTATAAATTTTGGGTGAAGTTATGAGCTTGTATGTATAAAGTACATCCTGTGCATTAAAAATAGTACCATCACTCCAGTGTACACCTTCTCGTAACTTAAAAATCAATGTCGTATCATCAACAAAATGATAACTTTTAGCCAATCTTGGTTCGATTTTGCCATCTTTGTCATAAGCCAAAAGAGCATCAAAAATCCAACTAGAAATCTCTCCACTAGCACTATCTGTGGCAATCAAAGGATTAAGCTTACTTGGATTTGATGATATAGACAAATGCAAAGTTGAAGCAGAGATAGTTAATGTAAAAAATATAGATAAAATTAAATATTTCATGACCTGATTATAATCAAGATTGTCTTAAAATGGAGCTACTATATATGGAGGATAATTATCATGAAAAAACTGTTTTTTATATTTTTATTGTTAGGAACTCAACTTTTTGCTATTCAAAGATTTGGATTTGGTTTAAATGTCAATACAAATGCAGTAGAATTTGAGGCAAAAGCAAATATGTCTCCTTTTTTGAGTGATGATCCAATATATAGAAATTTTTATGCAGATTTTAACTTAATCAATGATAACGATACTTTAGTAGGGCTAGGTTTATATGTCGATAATACTTTTTACAGTTATCAACCTCTTAGCTTTCAAGTAGGTATACGAACTATTTTCACAAGTTATAGTGACAATGATATGTTTGCACTGCCTATTCTTTTTGGATTTAAACATAAAATCTACATGGGTAATCTTCCTGTGGGAAGTCTTGGTGCAAAAATTCTTTATGCACCTTCACCTCTCTCTTTTCAAGATGGTAAGAAATATCTTCAATGGAATATAGAAGCTGCTATGCAAATCATAGAAAATGTCGAGATTTATGCAGGTTATAGAAGTATAGATACTGATTACGAATCTATACAGATAAAATACAATGACTCTGGATATTTAGGCTTTAGATTTATCTTTTAAATAAGAAAAATATAATCAAGATATAAAAAAGATAATAATTGTCTTTTTTATATCAAATATGTAACGCTTCGTTAACTAAAAGTAAATAACTTATCCTTTTACCAATCTAAAATGAACTTTTTAAGCTAAATTTGTACAATTTCCTAATATAATAATTCGTCATCATGTGTAAATCATGACAATTACAAATCATTTAGGAGGTTTTTAATGCAATCACATAATGCATTAGAGTATGACTATACAGTCGCTAAGATGTTCGCCATCGCAGCAATTGTATTAGGTATTGTAGGTATGACGATTGGTGTTTTGATAGCATTTCAGCTAGCATTTCCTGATCTAAACTACATGTTGGGTGAGTATGGAACATTTAGCCGTCTTAGACCACTACACACAGATTCCGTAGCATTTGGCTTTACGTTGAGTGGTATTTGGGCTGGTTGGTATTATTCAGGACAGAGAATGTTAAAAGTCTCTATGGCTGAATCACCATTTTTGATGTTTATTGGTAAACTTCACTTCTGGTTGTATCTCGCGGGTGTTGCAGCAGTTGTCGTTTCACTTTTCATGGGTATTACTACTTCAAAAGAGTATGCCGAATTTGAATGGCCTATAGATGTAGCAATCGTTGTTGTATGGGTTATCTTTGGTATTAGTATGTTTGGGCTTATTGGTATCAGAAGAGAGAAATATCTATACATTTCTATGTGGTATTACATTGCATTTTATGTAGCAATTGCAATGCTTTATCTATTTAACAATATGGAAGTTCCAACCTATTTCGCATCAGGTGGATATGGTGCTTGGTATCATTCAGTTTCTATGTATGCTGGAACCAATGACGCAATGGTACAATGGTGGTATGGTCACAATGCAGTTGCATTTGTTTTCACTACTCCTATTATTGCTCTTATTTACTATTTTCTTCCAAAAGAATCAGGTCAACCTGTTTACTCATATAAACTTTCTCTACTTTCATTCTGGGGATTAATGTTTGTATATTTATGGGCTGGTGGACACCACCTTCTTTTCTCAACTGTTCCTGATTGGGTTCAAACTATGGGTTCAGTATTTTCTATTATTCTTATTCTTCCATCATGGGGTTCAGCGATCAATATGTTGCTGACTATGAAAGGTGAATGGGGACAACTACAAACAAATCCATTGATCAAATTTATGGTTCTTGCATCAACTTTCTATATGTTCTCAACATTAGAAGGTCCTATCCAAGCGATCAAATCAGTTAATGCACTAGCACACTTTACAGACTGGATTCCAGGACATGTTCATGATGGTACTCTTGGCTGGGTTGGATTTATGATTATCGCAGCTGTTTTCCATATGACTCCAAGAATTGCAAAAAGAGAGATTTATAGCAAAAAATTGATGGATTCTCAATTTTGGATCCAAACTACAGGTATAGTTCTATACTTCTCTAGTATGTGGATCGCTGGTATCACACAAGGTATGATGTGGAGAGCAACAGATGAATTTGGTAACCTAGCTTACTCTTTCATCGATACAGTTACTGTACTACACCCTTACTATACTATTAGAGCAGTTGGTGGGTTATTGTATTTGACAGGTGTGTTTATGTGGGCATTTAATATCTACAAAACATATAGTGCTGGTAGAGTGTTAGAGAGAGAACCTCAAAACGCTACCCCTATGGCATAAGGAGGAGTTAGATTATGTTTCATTGGTTAGAAAAAAATCCATTCCTTTTCACAGTAATGGTATTTATAACGGTAGGATTTGCTGGTGTCATCACGATACTACCAAATTTTGCAAAAAGTGCTCGACCTCTAGTAGGTACTAAACCTTATACAATCTTACAATTAACAGGTAGACAAGTTTATATCAAAGATAGTTGTAACGCTTGTCACTCTCAGTTGATTCGTCCATTTAAGTCTGAAACAGATAGATATGGTAAATATTCACTTAGTGGTGAGTATGCATATGACAGACCATTCCTATGGGGTTCTAAAAGAACAGGACCAGATCTTCACAGAGTTGGTAACTATAGAACAACAGATTGGCATGAAAACCACCTTTGGGAACCTACTTCTGTAGTTCCTGG
>Ga0256833_1003066_pt1 | contig 11547 bp, 8 predicted proteins | sample 356284metaG_FD_190535 | JGI IMG/M metagenome (GOLD analysis project Ga0256833, IMG submission 190535) | Hydrothermal vent microbial communities from Mid Atlantic Ridge, Atlantic Ocean - 356-284 | ecosystem: Environmental > Aquatic > Marine > Hydrothermal vents | place: Atlantic Ocean: Mid...
GACCAGTTCTGTTAATTTCTGGCGAATAGAGGAACTGGGCATCAGGGACAATCCTGATTTCCATCTCTGGGAGTATGATTTGACAGATCTTGGTTCCGCCATACGGCTCATGGAGGTAAGTCAGGCCACCGAGGTTTATAACCTGGCAGCCCAGAGTTTTGTCGCGGTTTCATTCGAGCAGCCGGTAGCGACAACACAGATTACCGGTGTCGGGGCTTTGCATCTGCTGGAAGCGATCAGGATGGTGAACCCGAAGATACGTTATTATCAGGCTTCGACATCCGAGATGTTTGGTAATGTTCGAGAAGTTCCGCAAAAGGAAGAAACCCCGTTTTATCCGCGCAGTCCGTATGGAGTAGCTAAGGTCTATGCCCACTGGATGACGATTAATTACCGGGAATCATATGATATTTTTGGCTCAAGCGGTATCCTCTTTAACCATGAATCTCCTCTTCGTGGTCTTGAATTTGTGACCCGGAAAATCACCGATGGTCTTGCACGAATCAAGCTCGGCAAACAGAAATATATTGAGCTGGGAAATCTTAGCGCTAAACGTGACTGGGGGTATGCCAGAGATTATGTGGATGGCATGCACCGGATGCTACAGGCGGATAGACCTGATACTTATGTGCTTGCCACCGGCAGAACCGAGTCGGTCAGGGATTTTGTTGAAATGACGTGCAGGGCACTTGAGATCGAGATTGAATGGCAGGGAGAGGGGCTGGATGAGGTTGGTATCAACACGGCTGATGGTGAACAGATTGTACGGATCAATAAACAGTTTTATCGACCGGCTGAAGTGGACATGCTTATTGGAAATGCGGAAAAAGCCCATCGTGAGCTGGGATGGCAAGCGACCACAACGCTTGAGGAACTTTGCAGTATGATGGTGCAGGCGGACCTTCGCCGGGTTGAAAGAGGAGTTTCATTTTAAGGCTGTTATGGCGGATAGAATATTGATTACAGGGAGTAACGGCTTTACGGGGAAGTATGTAACCGATGTCTTTCGCCAAAGTGGTTACAGTGTTACCGGTTTGGTTCGTCACACCCCTGGAAAAGATGAGATCGCTTGTGATCTTATGGACGCCCGGTGTGTGCGGGAGGTTATTCGAACTGTTCAGCCCGATGGAATTATTCATCTGGCGGCTTTGGCCTTTGTCAAGGAAGACAGCCCCGTTTCCTACTATGGAGTAAATATTTTTGGTGCGTTGCATCTGCTCGAATCCTTAAATCTGGAAGGAATTTCACCCGTCAAAGTCATTATTGCCGGCAGTGCCAATGTCTATGGAAATCCAGGCGAAGACGCTGTGGATGAAACTCATGCGCCCGAGCCGGTGAATCATTATGCGGTCAGTAAGCTTGCCATGGAGTTTATGGTAAAAACCTGGTTTACCAAGATGCCCATCCTGATTACGAGACCATTTAATTATACTGGTCCGGGACAGGATACCAGGTTTCTGGTACCTAAGATCGTTGATCATTTCAAAAGAAAAGTCGGGATCATTGAATTAGGGAACCTGAATATCATTAGAGAGTTTTCAGATGTGCGTGATGTCGCAAATATTTATCTGAAGCTGTTTGAGTCGCCGGCGCACTCTGCTGTTGTCAATATCTGCACAGGCAAAGCATATCAATTAAATGATCTTCTTGAGATGATGGAGGCCATAGCCGGTTATTCCATTTCCGTGAAGCAGAACCCTTTATATATGCGGGATAATGAAATTATGGTTTTGCGGGGATCCCGGGAAAAGCTGGCTTCGATGATCAGTTATCAGCCGCGTTATACATTGCCGGAGACACTGCAGGATATGTTTGATGCCTGATAAAGTGCGGTCAACGGCCGGTACAACCGGTGTTTTGCATGCCGGTACATGGCCGAATGAGCAGCAGCTGCGCACGATAAATATTCTTCATGTATACAGGACATATTTTCCTGACACTCAGGGTGGACTGGAAGAAACTGTGCGGCAAATTTGTCGCAATACAAAAGGGCTGGGGTTTTGCCATCGCATTTTCACCCTGAGCGTTCAAGTTCCTCCCCTCATTATCAGCACTCCTGAAGCAGAGGTATATCGATATCCGAGAACCATAGAAATAGCTTCCTGTGGCATGTCACTGACGGGTATTTTGGGTTTTCGTAAGCTGGCGCAATGGGCGGATATCATTCACTATCATTTTCCCTGGCCATATGCAGATCTACTCCATTTTTCAACAGGGAGAGATAATCCCTGCCTGGTTTCCTACCAGTCTGATATCGTCCGGCAGAAAAAAATTTTAAAGCTATATGCGCCTCTGCAAAAACGTTTTCTTAGATCGGTTGATCGGATTGTTGCCACCTCACCCAACTATCTACGTTCCAGCGCAGTACTTTCGAGCTATGGAGAGAAAGTAAGCATAATACCAAATGGTATAGATGAGTCCGGTTATCCTCATCCGACAAGCGAAGCGCTGTCCATGGTGAAGCAGAAGTACGGAGAAGATTTTTTTCTATTTGTAGGTGTGTTGCGTTATTATAAGGGGTTACAATATTTGCTGAGGGCCGTATCGAAACAACAATTTAAGGTTGTCATTGCCGGAAGCGGACCGATGGAAAATGAACTGCGGCGGCAGGCTGGCCATTTGGGTCTCAAGAATGTTCATTTTGCCGGTTATGTTGATGATTTAGTGAAAAATTGTCTGCTCAGCCTGACCAGGGCCGTGGTTTTTCCTTCCCATGAACGATCCGAAGCCTTTGGCATGACTTTGCTTGAAGGCGCCATGTTTGGCAAGCCTTTGATAAGCGCCGAGATCGGTACCGGGACCAGCTATATCAATCAGCACGGGATAACAGGTCTGGTCGTTCCGCCCGCGGAACCTGATTCTCTGCGGAAGGCCATGGTAAAACTGGCCGGTAATGATCAATTATGTGATCGGTTTGGTCGTGAGGCTCGTAAAAGGTATGAGCATCTTTTTACCGGATGCCTGATGGGCAAGCGATATGCTATGCTCTATCGTGATATTTTACATAACCGGGGAAGGAGGCAAGGTGGGAATCATGCTGACCATTGAAACCAAGAATCCGCATATTGATGTTGAGGACCTCGCCCGGCGGGTAGAGGCCGAGGTGAAGAAGATCAAAAGAAAAGTTATGCCGGTCAACAGGACGATGTTTAGCGTCAATGAGCAGCCTGCTCAACGGCATGAATTGTTTGAAATAGAGATAAAGGATGAGTACCGGCTTACTGAACTGCTTGCATACAAGGGTAGATATTTTGTTCCTAATGTTTGTCGGGCAATTTTTCAGGGACGCCCCGACCCCAAACTTGTCGAAAAATATAACTCTCTTTTCTCTCAAGGGATACTCAGCAAGCAGGAGATAATTGTTGACCTCAGATTTTCTCCGGCAGGCGAGAAAATTAACGTATCCATCAATGGCCTGCGGTCGGCGCGTCTGGTCCTGCGCCTGTTCAAGCTTCCGGTGCTGGGAACCATAGCCCGGATTTGTGCCTGTATCTATCGTCTTCCTTTATTGGTCCGGAATATTCAGAGAATTGATTATTTGCTTGAGTACTGTCGGGAGGAACTGGAGGTCAAGGTTGATTCCACAGATTATATCAATAATATGAAAAGAATTAGCCTGGCATTTCAGATGACCGAACAGAGGATGATTGATTTACTGCAGGAGTTTGAGGGAAAAAATGACAGCAGTAACCAATAGATTGATGCATCGCCTGAAAATTGGGAAAATAGCTGCCGCCTGTTTAAACTTTCTCCCGTTGTTTTTTTGCGCATTGGGGATGGATTTATGATGATTCCTTCACAGGTCGTTTTCGTCCTGGAAATGACTCGCCGTGATTTTGTAGAACGGTTTGCCGGATCAGTGTTGGGCTCCCTCTGGCTTGTTATTTGGCCACTGGTGAATATGTTTGTCTATATCGTTATTTTCGGACAATTAATGGGAGGTCGGTTACCCGGAACTTCTGATATGTCGGCCTATGGGGTATATCTGGCGGTTGGTCTTATACCCTGGATGAGTTTTTCTAATACGGTAATCCGTTCTTCCAGTATCTTCCTTGATAAGAAAGGGGTTATTTCAAAGGTTAAAACAAACCTTCCTGCTCTGCTGGTCTATGTTAACCTGTCCGAGATCGTGACCTTTCTTATTTCTATGGTTGTCATCTTTATTATTTTAATGCTCAAGAGATGGAGCTTTAACCTGCAGCTCCTGCTACTGCTTGCCTTTGTTTACTATCTCCAGCAGATATTTGCCATGGGAATTGGGCTTATGGCTGCCAGTTTGACTGTTTTTGTCAGGGATATTAAAGAGATTCTCGGCGTTGTTCTACAACTGTGGTTCTGGTTTACACCCATTGTCTATGTTAAGGATATCCTGCCTGACATAGTAAAAAAAATTATGATTTTGAACCCCATGATGCCGGTGATTGAGGCGTTCCATAAAATTTTTGTCTATAACAAGGCACCTGACTTTATTGCTTTACTTGTTTTGACGGTCGTTGCCCATTGCCTGCTTTTTCTTGCTTATGTCATGTTTCGATATCTGGAAAAAGATATCAGGGATTTTTTATGATGGCATGTATTTTTCTTGTTGTATGGACGATCATGTTTTGTTTGTCAATAGTGCTCTTGGTCAAACGGCAGCGCGGGGCACGCAGAATTTATGTCCTTATTCTGGTGAATATGGTGTATCTCTTGGGAGTTTTTACTTTTTACCCATTGTTGCTTTCTCCGGTCGGGAATGGGTGACGAGTTATGATTACAGTTTATCATGTTTCCAAAAAATTCAGGCTTTATTCCTCGCCTGCGGACCGGCTTAAAGAAATTTTTCTGCGTCGCTCGTTCCATAAAGATTTTACAGCACTGAATGATGTTTCGTTCATCGTCCAACCAGGGGAGACTTTGGGGATTATTGGCCAGAATGGCGCAGGGAAATCAACCTTGTTGAAAATATTAACCGGTGTACTCATACCAGATACAGGTAACGTCCATATCCAGGGCCGTATTACAGGTCTCCTAGAACTCGGAACCGGTTTTAACCCGGAATTTTCAGGGTTAGATAATATTTTTCTTAATGGATCCTACCTCGGATTATCGAGAAGGGAGATCAGGAATCGTCTTGATCGTATTGTTGAATTCACGGAACTTGGCGATTTCATCGACGAACCGTTGAAAACATATTCCTCCGGAATGATAATGCGTTTAGCTTTTTCCGTTGCCATCCATGCCGACCCTATGGCTTTTGTCGTTGATGAAGCCCTGTCGGTTGGTGATGCATATTTTCAGCAAAAATGTATGCAGAAAATAAAAGAGTTTAAGCATAACGGTGGTTCGATTGTGTTTGTTTCACATGAAATGAATTCCGTTAAGATATTATGTGATAAGGCCATTCTTCTTGAGCAGGGAGAATGTATAGAGATGGGGAGTCCGGAGGAAATTGTTAATTCATATAATTATATCATTGCTCGAAGAAAAAGTGGAAAAGAAATTGATCTTCATCGTCCTGCTGAGGATGGCAGCACTGCTTACGGTAATGACAAGATGATTGTTACTGATGTCGCTTTACTTAATGAAGACAATAACAAGGTCAGCATTGTCCAGGCAGGTGCGAAAATTAGACTGCAGATTCAACTCTCAGCCTGTGAAGATTTAGATGATGTAACGGTGGGAATGATCATCCGTGATAAGTTCGGTCAGGATATATTTGGCACCAACACATATCATCTGGCCACACCCATCAAAGTGAAGAAAGGCTCTTCCTGCACGGTAATTTACCAATTCGACGAATTTAATATCGGACCTGGAAAGTATTCTGTAACTGTGGCAACTCATTCATCATATACCCATTTGGAGGACTGTTATAACTGGGTAGATAAGGCTTACGTTTTCGAAGTAGTTAGAGATATAGAGTATGTTTTTGTTGGCATCATAAAAATGAAGCCAAGTGTGACTGTAATGAGTGTTGATTAAAAATCAAACCAAAATATTTTTTAAAAAAATGATTGAAACAAATATATCATCTATTGATATTAATGCCCTTATGAGAACTATTCATGAGAAAGTGCAGGCAAGCTCTAAGAAAAGTTCATCTTTCATTACTTCAGAGATCCCTTCATTTGCTGAGCATGGCGCCGTTGCTTTTGAGGACAGGATGATCCCTGTTAAAGAGCAGTATTCAATTCAGGATTTTTCCGGTTTGACAAATGAAGATTTTATTGTCAATGCCTGTCGCGTCATTTTGCGGCGTGAGCCAAATGATGGTGAATTTTTACATATTCTTGCGTCATTGGAGCGAGGAGAACTGACAAGATCCGAGGTGCTGGGTAATTTTCGTTTTTCTCCGGAAGGAAAAAGTAAAAAGGTGAATGTGAAGGGGGCATATCTTTTTTTTTTAATTCACAGGGCAAGTAGAGTTCCGGGTCTTGGTAAAGTTGTACAAATTTTATCATGCGTCTATCGATTGCCGATGCTCTTTAAAAATGTCTTGCAACTCAATACCAATGTTTCACACATTAATAGCAATATAGAAACTAAACTGAACAAGGAACGTTATGTCCATGGACTAAGGGCTGTAATTCAGAGTATTAATGATCTTGAGCAAAAGCTGATCTCATGGCAGCAATCAGGTGAGCAGAAAACAGATAGCCTTTTGAGGGGGTTCTCTGAAAGGCAGCAAGCAGAATTCGACGATTTTTTAAGTGATATTGACAGGGTGAAACAGGAGATAACAAGTGTAGCCGAAGGACTTGTGAGTGAGGCTGTATCTGCTGTACATGAAGAACTTGCCATCCGTTTACCCGATATCGCATCCCTGCAAAGAACGTTGCGCAAAATCGAAAAAAACAGTGGGGCTGAAAAGCATCCCTTGCAGGCTGAGAGTTTGAACAGACAGGAACAGGGCAGTGAGTTTTGTAACACACCTTTACATGCGGCGCAGCTTGATTCCCTGTATATTGCCTTTGAAAATCGCTTTAGAGGAAAGACAGAAGATGTGTATAATCGACTTCAGGCCTATACTCCGTATATACAAGAGGTGTCCCAGGCTCTACCTGGTGGCACGGCCCTTGATGTAGGGTGCGGGCGAGGAGAATGGCTGGATGTGCTTCAGGATGCGAAAATCCCGGCTGTTGGGGTGGATTTGAATGAATGTATGCTCGAAAATGCCCGGGCGCGAGGCCTTAATGTTGTTTGTGAGGATCTGTTTGATTATTTACATGATGTTGTAGACGATAGCCTTTCCATTATCACCGGTTTCCACATTGTTGAGCATCTCCCGTTTTCGAGTTTGGTGCTGCTGATTGATGAAGCATTACGCACCCTGCAGGATGGTGGAATGGTAATTTTTGAAACGCCTAATCCTGAAAATCTTGTTACCGGAGCCTGTAATTTCTATCTTGATCCCACCCACAAAAATCCAATCCCCCCACAACTGTTGGAGTTTCTTTTAAAGGCCAGGGGGTTCAGTCAGGTGGAGATTTTACGACTGCATCCCAATGACAGTGTTCAGTTGAATGAGCAGGTCCTGCAGGATATTCTTTTCGGTCCACAGGATTATGCCATTCTTGGATGGAAATAGGTTTTTTGATTGTGGAAAATAATCCCGTGAACATTGCCCTTGTTATTCCCTGGTTCGGCAAAAATCTCAAAGGTGGAGCTGAACAGCTGGCCTGGCAGGCAGCCAGACGTCTGGCGGGACGAGGTCATAATGTCGAGGTATTGACCACCTGCAGTGAATCTTTTCTGGCGGACTGGGATGTTGATTTTTATCCTCCCGGCAGAGAACATGTTGCCGAGGAAGACTTTATCATACGGCGATTCCCCCTTGCGCCGAGAGTACAGGAAAAATTTGAACAGGCCTGCCATCAGTTGATGTTGGCCGCCGACCGGTTGTCCCCCGGCATCTCTCCGGTTTCCGGCGAAATGGCCAGTGATTTTTCCCGCCATAATATCAACTCAGACGCCTTGCTGGCCTATCTTAGAGACTACGCAGACAGCTACGATGTCTTCCTCTTTCTTCCCTATTTATATGGTCCTATTCTAAACGGTCTGCCTCTGGTTAAGGAGCGGGCGGTACTCCAACCCTGTCTCCATGATGAAGCCTATGCCTATTTGCCGGATACGGAAAAAATCTTTCGCTGTTGTCGGAAAATATTTTTTAATTCCCATGGTGAATTTCAACTGGCACTGAATTTATATGGCCCTGGTATTTATCCTAAGTCATTAGTTATCGGTTCAGGTGTTGAACTTTTGGAACAGGATATCAAGTCAAGCGAAGATAAGCTGTTTGAAGGGTATACACCTTATAGTTATTTCCTATATGCAGGCAGGAGAGACTCCGGTAAAAATGTTGACATGTTGTGCAGAACGTTTCGGCGCTATAAACAGGTATATGGCGGCAATATCAAGTTGGCGCTCATAGGCCCCGGAGTGGAAACATTTTCAAATCAGCAGGCCGATATTATTGATTTGGGACTGGTTTCGGAGACAACAAAAAACAACCTTATTCATCATTGTCTTGCGCTGGTCAATCCCAGTGCAAATGAAAGTTACTCCCGGGTTATTATGGAGGCCTGGCAGGCGGGGCGTCCTGTTGTTGCCCATCAGAACTGTCTTGCGACCGCGATGGCTGTGGAACGTGCCGGGGGCGGCTGGACTGCGGGTTCGGAACAGCAGTGGCTGGATATATTTGCTCATGTCGCTGCAAAGGATTTTGATGTTTTGCGCGAAACAGGCGAGAGAGGACGAGAATATGCCCGTGAGTTTGCCGACTGGGACAGGGTTATTGACCGCTATGAGGATGTTTTTGCCGAAATGATGCGTGTTGAACCCGGCAAGAAAAAATATTCGGGACTGTCCATCCACCAGGTTCTTCCCAATCTGTCCTATGGGGACGCAATCTCCAACCATGCCCGGGCAGTTAGAAAATATTTACTCTCCCATGGTGCTGATTCCAGAATTTTTGTGCGTCATTTCCACGAGAAAGTCTGCGCAGAGTGCGAAGTCTTTGCGCCGGATACAATCAAATCCGCTGACCTTATCCTCTACCATCACTCCATAGGAACCGAAGTTACCGAACAGATGTGTCGACATCAAGGCTCCAAATTTTTAGTTTATCACAATATCACTCCAGCCCGTTTTTTTAAAAGGTATGACCAGGTATTTGAAAGGTTGATGGTCAAGGGGCGAAAAGATCTGCCCGCGCTTGCACACTGTTTCAAACATTGCGGTGGTGACTCTTTGTATAATTGTCAAGAGCTTGAGGAGGCTGGATTTAACAAACCAATGCATCTGCCCCTGGTGCTGGATTCGGATGCCTGGAATTTTTCTCCTGATCAGAGGGTGATGGAGCAGATGAGTGATAGTCGAAAAAACATCCTTTTTGCCGGTCGAATCTCACCCAATAAATGTCAGCATGATCTTGTCAGGGTTATGGATCATTTAGTACATGTAAATCCGGATGTTCGATTGACCCTGGCGGGAGGGTTTAATCCCAATGATATGTATTATACGGAACTAAAGGAGAACGTGGTCCGCATGGGTTTGAGTCACTGGGTGCATATTCCTGGGCATGTAAGCGATGAGGCGCTGCATGCGTATTTTAAAACCGCTCACCTGTATTGCTCCATGAGTGAGCATGAGGGGTTCGGGGTGCCGCTTATAGAAGCCATGTGGTTTGACATCCCTGTTTTTGCCTTTAAGTCTTCGGCTGTTCCTGAAACCCTGGGCAATGCCGGTATGATGTTTACTGAAAAAGAAAATTTTCCTGAGCTGGCAGAAGCTGTGCAACAATTACTTATTGATAACGATCTGAGAGAAAAGATTATTCGAGCCCAGAGGAAGAGACGGATGGAGTTGCTGCCCCAGTATGCTTATGATGCACTTGATGATATGCTGCAAACGGTGCTGGGCAACTAAATGAAAAAGATTGCCTTTGTTGTTCAGCGATGCGGCAAAGAGGTCAATGGTGGCGCTGAACTCCATTGCCTGCAATTTGCACAGTTACTTTCAGACAATTATGATGTTGAGATATTGACGACCTGCGCCCTTGATTATCTGACCTGGGAAAATCATTATCCGGCAGGAGTGGAAAACATAGGGAAGGTTGCTGTCCGGCGATTCCCGGTGGATGCGCCACGTGATATGGTGGTATTCAACGAGCTGTCACGGCATATATACGAGAATATCCAGAAGATATCCAGGGAAGAACAGGAAAACTGGCTGCGTGCGCAAGGTCCAACTTCCCGCGTGTTGGAAACTTTTATCCTGGAACAACAGGAACAATACGATAAGTTTATATTTTTTACCTATCTCTATCAGCCCTATTTCCTGCTGCCCCATGTGAGGGAAAAGGCAATTCTGGTTCCAACTGCCCATGATGAATGGCCGATTTACATGGACATCTGGGATGACTTTTTCACGTTACCGGCTGGTTTTATCTTTAATTCAGAAGAAGAATTGGGGTTTCTTAAAAAGCGTTTCCCGGCCTGTTCCTTTTCCGGCCCGATCATCGGCAATGGTGTGGAGCGGCCGGCCTCTGTAAATCCCTTGCGCTTTAGAGAAAAATTTGCCATTGAGGAATCATTTTTGCTTTATACCGGCCGGATTGACGAGGCAAAAGGGTGTGGCCGGCTTTTTGATTATTTCATTGACTTGCGCAAAACGGAAATCTTTCCTCGGAAACTGGTACTCATGGGGAAAACAGCCATGGATATCCCCGAACATCCCGATATCATCCATTTAGGGTTTGTGGACGAGCAGGTCAAGTGGGATGGTATGAGCGCTGCAGACTGGTTGATCAACCCGTCACCCCATGAAAGCTTGTCCATTGTCCTCCTGGAATCATGGTTGGTCGGCACCCCGACCCTGGTGACAGATAAATGCGATGTTCTTGTTGGGCAAAGTAAAAGAAGTAATGGTGGACTCTGGTATAATACATACGATGAGTTTGCAACTATTCTTCACGGTGTGGATATTGTCAAGCGGATAAAAATGGGAAGGCAGGGGGCTTTGTTTGTAAGGAATCGGTATGCTTGGGAGACAGTAAAAAAGAAGTTGGCAGATATAATTTAAAGTAAAATCCCGCTGTGCAGGTGTTTTGCATCCTTGCAGGATACCGGGGATAAACTGGACCGAAACAAAAAATAAAAGGGAAATCTTCTTTTTCTCCGTCAAGATTCAGGGAATCCTTAAGCATGTGCCTGATTCCAAACAACGGATAACTCTTGACAGAAATATAATAAACATAGCTGGATACTACAGTTTATGCACGACAGAATAGAGATAAATTTTCTTGATTGGATAGTTGTTTTTGTTATTTGTACAAGTATTATTTCTATATTATCACTTGCCATAAATATTTTTAATGTCCATCGGACAATTATTCTTGCCACTTTTTTAACAATTTCTTTATTTTTTTTCAAAAGAAGGTCTTTTGAAAATAATTTTAAGTTTCAAAAATCGGAACATCTTATTCCGGTAATGTTTCTTATTATAGCATCATTATTTTTCAGAAGTGAACCATATTTATATACTGCAGGGGGGCAAGATGAAGGT
>Ga0256833_1003067_pt1 | contig 11544 bp, 10 predicted proteins | sample 356284metaG_FD_190535 | JGI IMG/M metagenome (GOLD analysis project Ga0256833, IMG submission 190535) | Hydrothermal vent microbial communities from Mid Atlantic Ridge, Atlantic Ocean - 356-284 | ecosystem: Environmental > Aquatic > Marine > Hydrothermal vents | place: Atlantic Ocean: Mid...
CTTCCCGCCGGAGAAGGCCACCGCAACCGGAAGGTCGGAGTACTTAACGGCAACCTTCCTCATGAAGCGCCTCGCTTCCATCACCTTCCTCTCAAGCTCGATGGAGTTTGCCCTGAGAACGTCCTCCATCGTGGCCTTTTTCCCCTCGCGGTAGTTTACGCTCTTCTGCCGCCTGACCTTGACGCCGGTTCCGCGCTCCTTGCTGGCTAATGCCTCGTAGTCCTTTTTTGCTATGCCAGTCGCGATGACCTCACCGCCCTCGGAGACGAGGATTACGTCGTCGTTCCGCCTTATGCTTTGCTCTGCTTCAACTATACCAACCGGCAGGAGGTTAGAGCCGTTGAGGATAGGTTCTATGGCCCCGTCATCAACGATTATCCACTTCCTCATGGACTTTCCAAAGCGCTTCCAGAGGGCCATAGCTCCCTCGACCTTTAAACCTGGCTTCCACTTCAGCTCCAGTGGGTCGAAGCGTATCCAGCCGAAGACGTAGCCGTCGAGGATTATCTCGTAGGAGTCGTCCTCCCCGGGCGTCTTGTTGAGAAGAACGATTTTACCATCAAAGAGTTCGCCGAGGTCGACGCCGTAGTGCTCCTCGAATATCGAACGTATGAACTCGATGTCCTTCTCAAAGGCGAACCTCAAATCGCCGGGAGGCGTGATGTTAAGCTTAAACACGCTCTCCTCTCCGTGAACGGCACAGCTATCGCCGATGAGCGGGACGTTGCACTTCTCGCACCAGTTTATGTAAGCCTTACCGAGGAAGACCGGCCTTCCCATTTTCTCTCACCGCGCTTAGAAGGGAGCGGGGGTTTATAAAAGCGATTGGTCTGGATATTCCTCAAAGTTTTTAAGCAGTTTAACTTTATGCTTTATGAGAAATCACTGGAGGCGATGGTAATGGCAGCCTTTGCCGGAGCAGCACTGATAATACTGGGAGTTTTTCTTTTGATAATGCTCCTGCTGAGCGTAAAGGTTATCCGCCCGTACCAGAAGGGCCTCGTTGAGAGGCTCGGAAAGTTCAACAGAATCCTGGAGCCGGGAATACACTTCATAATCCCCTTCATGGAGCGCGTCAAGGTCGTGGACATGCGCGAGCACGTCGTCGATGTCCCGCCGCAGGAGGTCATCTGTAAGGACAACGTCGTCGTCACCGTCGATGCCGTCGTCTACTACCAGATACTCGACCCGGTGAAGGTCGTTTACAACGTCAGCAACTTCCTGATGGCCATAATCAAGCTCGCCCAGACCAACCTCCGTGCCATCATCGGTGAGATGGAGCTTGATGAAACGCTGAGCGGAAGGGACATAATCAACGCCAAACTGAGGGAAGAGCTCGACAAGATAACCGACCGCTGGGGCGTCAAGATTACGCGCGTCGAGATACAGCGCATAGACCCGCCCAAGGACATTCAGGACGCGATGGCCAAGCAGATGACGGCCGAGCGTGAAAAGAGGGCCATGATACTCCTGGCCGAGGGTAAGAAGGAGGCGGCCATTAAGGAGGCAGAGGGCCAGAAGCAATCTGCCATACTCAAGGCAGAGGGTGAGAAGCAGAGAAAAATACTGGTCGCGGAGGGTCAGGCGGAGGCGATAAGGAAGGTCCTTGAGGCGCTCAAGCTCGCCGACGAGAAGTACCTCACGCTCCAGTACATCGAGAAAATGCCCGAGCTTGCCAAGTACGGCAACCTCATCGTCCCCTACGACACCGAGGCCCTGATAGGCCTGCTGAGGATACTCCAGAAGGTGAAGGACGTTCCGATACCAGAGCCACCGAAGCCCCCTACGGGAGACAACCCGGGGAATGAGGGCGCATCGACCAACCCCTCGGAAGACGAGCTGAAAAAGCTTAAGAACCCGATGGAGTGATTTAGACCGGTGGTGGGGATGGATATCCTTCCAATTTCCCTTTTAATTCTTGGACTGCTCGTGATAGTTCTTGACATGATGGTTACCGCGTTCATAACCCCAATCGGAGTGGCAATGGTTGTCCTCGGTCTCCTGCTGGGCTTTGGCGTGAACTTCACCGAGAGCTTTGTCCTGGCCCTCGTAGCTGCAGTTGTGGCTTACATCCTCGTTGGCAGGTACATAAAGAGGGACGTCCGGGATGCCGGAAAGGGCAAGTACACCTTCGACCTGAAGGGCAAGCGCGGAAGGATCGTCGAGATAGGCAGGGAGCACTACATAGTCGAGCTTGAGGGGGATCGGTGGATAGCCCTGGCCGATGGGAATGAAAAGCTGAAAATAGGCGAGACCGTCGAGGTCGTTGACGTTGACGGCGTCAAGCTCATAGTCAGAAAAGCCTGAGCTCTTCCCACAGTTCCTCCAGCGTTTTTCCAAGTCCCAACAGTATCCCGTTTTTGTAAACTACCTCCCCGTTCACCATCACCAGCTCGACGTCGCTGCCCCTTGTGGAGTAAACGATGTGTGAGTAAGGGTTCTCGCCCGGCAGGAACCGGGGCTTTCTCGCGTTTACCACCACGAGGTCAGCTAAGTAGCCGGGCTTTATCAGGCCAGCCTTCAGCTTCAAAGCTCTGGCACCGCCGAGGGTCGCCCAGCGGAAGACTTCCTTAGCTGGAGCAACGTCAGTCCTCTTCCTCCAGACCTTATTCAGAACCGCCGCGAAGCGCATCTCCTCAAAGGGGTCCATCATTCCAACAGGGTTCGGGGAGTCATTGCCGAGGGCTATGTTGGCACCCCTTTCAGCCAGCTCGATTATCGGTGCTATCCTACCTTCGAGCTTCGCCATGCTGAGGGAGCAGTGGACGAGCGTCGCCCCGCTTTTCGCGTAGAGGGAAACCTCGGAATCACCCAGGTAGATGCCGTGGACGCCGACAAGGTTGTCCCCAAGCACGCCGGCCCTTTCAAGGTATTCAACGGGAGAGAGACCGTAGCGCCGCTTGACCTCCAGCACTTCGCCCCTGCTCTGGGACAGGTGGACGTGGATGAGCGCGTTTCTCTCCCTGGCGAATTCGCCGATTTCCCTCATCAGCTCAAGGGAAACGGTGTTTGTCGCATGGGGCGCGAGGGTGGGGGTCACGAGCTCATCCTTTCCTGCCCATTCCTTGAAGAACCTGAAGCCCTCCTCCGGCTCGGCTATAGGGAAGTCAATCGTGTCCATAACGGTCTGGCCGATAAAGGCCCTGATTCCAAGCTCCTTAGCCACCTCCGCTATCTCGCCGGCGAAGAAGTAGTGGTCGTTTATCGTCGTCGAACCGTTTGCCAGGGCTTCGGCCATTCCGAGGAGTGCCCAGCGGCGTATCTCTTTTCTCGTCCACTCCAGCTCCGCGGGCCAGATAACATCGTTAAGCCACCGCTCGATGGGAAAATCCTCGCCAAGACCCCTGAACTTCGCCATTGCCACGTGGGTGTGGGCGTTGACCAGTCCGGGGAGGATTATGTAGCCGTCTCCCCCGTAAACTTCGTCTACCCCATAGTGTCTAAGTTCGTCGGAAGAGACAACGGCCATTATAGTACCGTTCTCCACCACCACAGCACCCGTTCTGACGGAATGATAATCAACGATCTTCCCCATTAGGGCCCTCATGATCCAGTCACTCCTCCACCCCTTCCTCCTCGAACCTTGCAGCAAGCCAAGCAAGCCCGAGGACAAACACTATCCCAGCAAGGAAAGACGGAATTACGTAAAGCAGCTTCTCCTTAAAAGAGGTTCCTCCGGTTACCTGGGTGACGTTTGTGGAATTACACGGCTTCGGAACTTTTATTATCTGGGTTATCACCTTCTCCTTACACGTGCCGTTGGTCAGATTAGATGGAGCCTTCGCGGGGGTTTGTGGATTCTCGGTCACATAGATAGTTGTGGAATTATGGAAGACCTCCCCATGGCTTTCAACTCCAGCCGTTATCCTGAACTTCCCCCCTTTCAAAGGAACCGCATAGATCGTAAAGTTCATGCTCCCCTTTGAAGGCACGGTTATGGACCTAACGAGCCACTTCCCATAGAGAGTAAAGTTATCGGCACTAAATGCAAACCCCTCCGGAAAAGCCATTGTAAGAGTCCCTCTATCCACGGTGCCTCCAAGGTTCTCAACATGGACTGTAATGGGAATTTTCTCACCCACAGTACCGTTTTTAGCCGCAATGGAAACTTTAAAGGAAACGACCGCGGGTTCCACCTCAATGTTTCTCTTTTCAGATGTAAAATTGACTTCACTAATCCCATAACATGAGAGTTCATAGGGGACGTGGGCCACTACCAAAATATCCCCCAGAGCAATTTTCCCACTTTTTTCGGGCAGGAGTTCAAGGCTGAATCTGACTGTTTTACCCTTCTTTATAACCTTTAGATAGTGGGGATACTCCGATGCCAACTTAAAGCCATCTTGGAACCTGGGTATTACCTCCACGTAACCCACATCCACTGAGCCAGAGTTTGTTATGCTTACGTTGGCGGTAAAAGGCACGTACTGACGAACCTTTGAGGGCGCCGAGAGAGAAACGTTGAGATATGCAAAGTCTCCGGCTTTAGGGATATCCTTGGAGTCCAAAAACGCCAGTACATGTACCTGGCGCACACCCCTGTATTCTCTCATGCCACTTATCCCAACCATGAGCCCTCCAAAGTAAACTCCCTGAGAGAACCTTCCCACAGTTGCAAAACCCCTCTTGAGAATTCTCCCACAGGAGTTCATTACGGCTATGTACGCTCCCCCCAGTCCTACCGCCTCAACCCTCACAAGATAAGGACCAAGCTTGACGCTTTTGCCCTCGTCAAGCCAGCCTTCGAACGTGGGAAGCAGTGTGGCTTTTACATAGGCTCCCCTAATGGTGGCCTTTGCCAGGAGGTAGTCTGCACCGATGACGTTTCCAACGCTGATCAAGAGATTGCCCACTTCAAGCTCATCCCCCGTTTTAACTGTATATTCCTTCCCATTCACGTTGAGGAGAACCATCACGTTAACTTCATTGCCAGTAGCACTCGTCCTGTAACCATCGTACCTAACGACCCACTCCCCAAGCTGCACAGATGCCCCCTTGACAAGGTAGCCGTTGAGAACCTGGGGCATGAGCCGGAGGCTGAGGCGTAGGTTATCGAACTTCAGAGTGCCCCCCGAATAGATAATCTTCTTGTAAACGTCCCCGTGATGGATTAAAAGCACCGCTTTTTTCTCACCCACCGATTCGAGGTAAACTGTGTAATCCCCGATTCTAAGCTCCCTCCCCTCAAGTAAATACGGAAAAGTGTAGGTCACGTTGAAATAAGTGGACTCCCCCCCAGTCATCGTGGAGTATAGAACGAGATAACCGGCACCCCACTTTACTCCACCCCCTATCGGAAGAACGTCGGTACGGGAAACGTTGGTAGCCGACAGTTTCACAAACAAAGACCCGTCCCTGAAGGAAACGTCCTTGAAAAATGCACTCTCCCCATTTGCTCCCACTCCATTCCCAAGCCGTATCCACCCACTTATCGAAGACTCAGCGAGTACTCCTGGAAGAAATATGAAAAACACCAGGAACACTACAACGAACCTCTTCATGGAATCACCCCCAATACGCCAGTGATTGTAGAGGTTAGGGACGAAAATGTCACGAGGCGGGACATTATGATGGTTCCGAGGTACTCCCCCAGTGCCGCTATCCACAGCAGGACAACGAAATAGTAGACGGTGCTTCCTACATGTCCTCCGTCGGCGAACTTTATTGACATTGCTGAGATTAAAGTATGAGCAACAAGTATCGCTACGAGGATGTATTCCGTCAGCTCAAGTCCTGACTTGGAAGGGACAAAAATGACATTCTGAAGGAAATCCGCCGGGAGATTCATGTTGGAGAATATCTTATTCATGTAAACTGCAACGCCGAAGGCTGCAGCCACTGAGAATGCAAACGCTCCCGTGATTCCATAGATGACACCTCTAAAGCTTGCAACCGTCTGGGCCCTCTTTCTCCTCAGCCTCACAAGGCGCTCAAAATTACGAGAGATCACCATTCCCACATACTCGGGGTCAGCCCCCATCTTTATGCTCTTGTTGAAGATATCCGAGAACATGCCTATTAACCAGCTACCCGTATCTATGGTGAAGTACTTCCAGGCCTTGTCGTTGTCCAATCTCATTGATATTCTCCTGTGGAGATTCCTTATATCCTGAGTTAAGACTCCAAAATCATGGGAGCTCAAATACTTGAGAACGAGCGGTAGAGCCGCCCCACTTGCGGCCAGTGATGAGCTAAGGCTCCTCATGAAAGCCGGAAAGTTCTCATCCTTAACTACAATAGCCTTCTCTTCCCTTTCTATGGCCTTCCCGTAGTACATCAAAGGGGAGAGAATTATGGACACATGAATCAGGAGGGGCAGGTTAAAACGAGGCCGCAGAATTATGTAATCCATCACCGCCATCACAGAGGTTCCCATTATAGAAATGAGCAGTGCTCTCCTAAGCTTCGACTTTCTCCAAGGAGACATAGGGCCTTCAGCCCAAACCGGATCCTCCGGCATGCGGTACTTTATTACAAGGAGTATACCAACTTCGGTCGCTATTACAAGAATGAACATAAACATGCTGAGACTCACCACATCCTGGCCAGTTATTATCGGCCCTATAATTATGAAAGTTACCATAAAGACCACCGATATTATTAGGGAGGTGTAGATCTCCTTAAAGATGTCGAGGTCATAGAGGGCCCCTTCATAGAAAGTCTCATAGTCATCCATAACGGTTTTCTGTTCCTGGAGAAGGTAGTCCTTTAAATCAACACCACTGTCAAGAGAGTAGGCAAGCCTGTCAAGGAAATCTGCAAGAACCTTACTCGGAACACGCCTCGCAAGAAACCTTAGAGCTTCTGGCATGCCCCTGTGAAGTTTGGCGATCAAATAATAAACCTTCTTCATCTCACCCGCTATGGGTTCAAGTGTCTTCTCACTTGAGAGATTCAGTATAAGCTGTTCCCTGCTGACATCGCTCGTTGATAGAACGGCAAAATAGGTTGCAAAATATGGAATCTTTGAGTTTATCTGGACACGTTTACTGCTGATCTTGGCGTAGGGATATCCAAGCGTATAGAGTAGGGGGAGTAGAGGTATTACATACATGGCGACGAGTATTGGCTTTGAGAGGACGACAAAAGTTCTCAGAAATAGGGCCCCAACAAAGAGGATGACCGAGGCGATGACCCCGGGTAGGAGAACTCTCCGTAAGTAAGTTCTCATGTTCACGCCCGACTGCACAAAGACGCTTCCCTTAGCGGCCTGCATACCACCACCTCAAAGCCTGAAACTAAGACCCTCAAGACCACGCTCGTAAAAGGCCCTGATCTCACGGTAAACGTCCCAATAGCCTGTTATCCCCAACTCCGCCATGCGCTCTATTATCCTCGCCCTGAGAAAGAGCTCATTGTATATTTCCTTCGGATCCTCATAACCGGCAACCTCGGCTATTTTCCTTTCGAGTATGTAGGAGTTGTTCATTCCTCTAAAAATGTGCTTATCGCTAACTGCGTCCCACTCAAAGACGTTCCTCGTTGCGACTCCACCGAGTTCCTCATAATAACCTTCAATCTCAACAACACTGAGAACTCTCCTCAAGAACCTGCCACGGACGTAAACCGCCTGCTGAAACAGGGCAATGTTCAGATTATCGATAAACGTTACAGGAATGTTAATAGGAGAACCTGTAAATCGCTGAATCATTTTCTTTATATCCCCAGCGTGGAACGTACTCATGACAGGATGCCCCGTCTGCATCGCCTGAAAAGCTATAGCACCCTCTGCCCCACGGATCTCACCCACTATTATATAGTTCGGTCTCGAACGAAGTGCGGCCTTCAGGAGGTCAAACAGCGTGACCCTGCTCTCCTCTGGACCGCGTTCCCTCGTAGTAAGCCTCTGCCAAGTTTTGTGAGGAACCACAACCTCAGGAGTGTCTTCCGCAGTGTAGATCTTAGCGTCTGGCTTGATGAAAGGAATTATCGAATTTAGAGTGGTTGTCTTTCCGCTTGCAGTTTCACCGCACACAAAAATACTCATACCGTACTCAAGGGCAAGCCAAAGATACGCGGCAACTTCCGCCGAGAAGGTTCCCCACTTCACGAGCTGGACAACGCTCAAGGGTGTCGCAGAGAACTTACGGATGGTGGCACTCGGTCCTTTTATGCTGACATCAGGAGAGTAGATTATGTTTATACGTGAGCCATCAGGAAGGGTTCCATCCACTATGGGATTTTTATCGCTAACTGGCCTCCCCATTCTCTCGCTTAAATTTTTGAAGTAATCTGCAAGCTTTATATTATCCCCAAACGTGATGTTGGTCTCCATTGCCTCAAATATCTTGTGGATAAGGGCGACATAGTTTGCCCCAATTATGTGGATGTCCTCAATGTAGGGATCCCTCATAAGAGGTTCCAGCGGCCCAATTCCAACTATATCCCTCTTGAGCAAATAGCGGAACTTCTCAACTTCATGGGGGGTAAAACTGACCCGGTTTCGTGAAAAGAATCCCCCACTACCGAGCTTCCCAAGGGCCTCATCAACAAGATCATCAAGAAATTTCTCAAATTCCTCTTCGTCCTCTGGAATGTCCTTCTCAGGTGCAAGTTCAAGTATTTTATCCTTTAAAAGTTCGTACTTCCGCTCTTCATCCCCGTTCAAGATTCTCGGCTCAACAACTATGTACCGCTTTTCCACGTTGATGTCGCCGTAGATATGGATGAAGATTGGATCCCCGACCGGATATATAAGGTTGGGGTACTTTATATCCTTCATATCTCTGCTGAGCTGTGGGTAGAAGTCCGGGAACTTACCGGTTTTTCGAGTGAATTCATCAACATACCTACGCAAGTGCGGATTCCTCGCCATTGCAGTCTCAAGGGTGTCACTGATAACCTTCTCTGCCATTTACACCACCGCCGCAATTTCCACTATAAAGCCCACCTTGGGTTCCACCCTGAAGGGAATTATCTTCTGAAACACGCCGACGGCGTTGTTGTACTTTATTATTGTGGCAGAGTTCTTAAGATCGCCACCAAAGACCTTAACGCTAAGGCGGATTAACAGAGTAGAGACTTCCTCCACCACCCCGAGAACATCCGAAGGCATATCCCCTGGGTTGGCGGTCATTATAACGACCTTACCCAGGGACGTGACACGTTTTAAATGAACCAAAAAGGCACGGATATCATTCATATCTGGGTTAGCGGGCAACAGTGAACTCAATGAATCGATTATAACCACATCACTCCCCCACAGAGGAGACGCACCACCAAGTTTCTGGAGAAACCTGTTCCTTTCGGAAACCCCAACGAGGAGTGGATACAGCGAAACAAAGGATAATCGCCTCTTAACGAGATCCTGAATTACACCGTATCCGAGGGAGTCCATCTGGTTTATGAACTCCGGCGTTGTAAGCTGTGTGGACACATAGGTGACAGTGTGATTGTTCTTGAGAAAACCGTAGAGGAGCCGCTGGCAGAATATGGACTTGCCAGTACCCCTGTCACCCTCTATGAGCACTATACTTCCTGCGGGTATACCACCTCCGAGTCTCCTGTGAAGCTCATCATTGGGGATTCGGATTTCAAGCAGTGCCCCCATGTTTATCCCACCCTGAAAATCATGGAAGCCCGTTTCCCATTATCGCATATGAGGGTTATCTTATGATATTCCACACTGGAATTCACAAAACTCACGGGAAGGTACACCTCGCCAATTTGATAGGGTGTGAGCGTGCCGGTGGGAGAAAATCTCAGATTTGAGGGAGGAACTACGAGCCCATCCACCATCACTACAAAAGACCCGGGCACAAAAGTCAGGACTGTTTTACCAGTGTTCCTTACATAGAACACATAAGAATCATTCACAACAGGAATGTTTTCGGGATCGTTTATTATTTCAAAGCTCGTCTTCATTTCTGATGAAACAACGGCCCCCCTGGAGAGCAACCCATCTGAAAGCTCCTGAGTAACCAAGTACAGGGCCCCCGCTACCATGCCAGCCGCGAGTAGGGAGATTATGAACAGTATAAGCTCTGAAGCCACTGAACTCGCCATAGTTACCCCTCCCCAGGACAGTACCAGGCACTTCCAATCACCCGGGGCGCTCCATCGGTGGCGTTCCCAAGCCATTCCCACTTTATTTTCAGGCCACATCCAATCTCGGTGCTGATCACGAGGGAATGGGCCGTCCCGTTCACCTTCGGAACGTTGATAACGCTTACTTGGGCGGTTTCACCTGGGAGGAGATACTCACTGGATGGACCCACTACTGAAGTCGAATCCATCATGCCATCGTAAATGTATCCCCACTCATTCGGCGAAAGCGTGCTTCCGGCATTGAGGATAGCGAACGTCATGTCGTACACCGTTGCATTGGGTAGGGTGCTGTAACTGTAGTTGACGAGCTCAAGATGCGAGGTTCTGACCTTAACGACCATTTCATTGTAGTCGCTGCCAGCCTCCTTCATCATGGAATACAGTGTCTCACCTGAAGCGTATAGCATCCCAAAGGAAACTGTGACGGCTATTAACAGTACTGCAAAGGCTGCTGGGCCGCTGACCCCCATGTCGATCCCCTAAACACCGTATATATCTTCCAGCAGCTTTCCTACAGCCCTCATCTCCCTTTCCACCGAATCAAGGAGCTCGCGGGTTATTCTAACGCCCCGGAGGCGTTCGATGAAGAGGAGGGACACCATGTGATCCTGAATGGTGAGTTTTTCGTCGGGCCTCCAATCGGGCTCACGATGATGGGGCCTTATGCCCTCGGCGTACCTCAGGAGGGTATACAGCACGTCCTCGGAGATCCACCCAATCTGGTAGTAAAAGTCAAGCACGTTCTCGAGGTTCTGCATTCCAACCCTTTCAATCAAAAAGCCCAGCCACTTGAGGGCCATCATAGTTGAAACCATGTCCCCCGGTATGCGCTCCAAACGAGCGCGGCTCCGCGGTGTAGAAAGGAGCACCTCCCGTATATCAGAGGGTATGCTCATGGCCCCCAAGTCTTTCTCCCCGTAGCCTCTTGAGGGCATTTCTTCCCCCCTTTGCATGTCAACCACACCTCCCCCCTGTTCCTGGGAACGTTCCACGTGTGCTTGTTCAAACAGGGTTCCGGGCATTGTTTCTGGAGAGGGGGGTCCACCAAAGCCCTCCTGAACACTCTGCGCCACCACGTCCCCAAGTCCCACTGGTTGGACCCCCCCTACGCTACCCTGCCCACTCCCGGGAGACGCGGCTATCGATGAGCTCGATGTGAGCGTCATCAGTTGATTCCTGATCTCCTCGATGTACTTCCCGATCTCCTCAACCCTCCTGTCAAGTTTAGAGAGCTTCTCTACTTGCCCTGAATAAGTCTGGAGTGCCTTCTCCACAACTCTTTCAACCTGTTCAGGTGTTAGGATATCTTTTTTCTGCAGGAGACGGTTTCTCAAGTCCTCTATCAGAAAGTTTGGAACTTTCCCCCTCAGCACCTTCAACTTTTCATCGATTTCTTCTTCCCTTATCATGCGGATCCCTCCGACATGGCTTCATATATCAGTTCATCAAGATCCATCCCGTCGATGATAATAAGACGAAGGTCTGCCTTGATTTGAG
>Ga0256833_1003068_pt1 | contig 11543 bp, 10 predicted proteins | sample 356284metaG_FD_190535 | JGI IMG/M metagenome (GOLD analysis project Ga0256833, IMG submission 190535) | Hydrothermal vent microbial communities from Mid Atlantic Ridge, Atlantic Ocean - 356-284 | ecosystem: Environmental > Aquatic > Marine > Hydrothermal vents | place: Atlantic Ocean: Mid...
TAATGTGGATTATAACTGCTGGCCCGGCCATTATATAGACTCTTATGCGGATAACGAAAGGGTTTATGTGGCATGGGCCGACAACAGGACCGGGTACTTCCATGTTTATTCATCCTACGCATATATAGATGATCTCCTTGCCGCCACGGGAGTGGAGGAGAACACGACATCCGGCGTGGTGTTCAGGGATGGAGGTATCGTCTATAATTCCCCCGTTGCGGGAAGTGAGGTGCTCCGGGTATATACTGTCGATGGCAGGCAGGTTCTCTTTAAAAGGGTTGATCTTCGCAGGGGCTCCAACTTTATCCCCCTGAGCCTGGATAGGCCCGGTGTGTACCTGGTCAGGATAGGAAATGAGCAGATAAAGGTGCTGGGAGGTGTGAGATGATTTTCCTGACACTCCTTGGATTCATCGGATTCGATGGCAGGTATGTTATAGAAGATGCGGGTGCATCGCAGATTAAGACCATTGTCCTGGATTATTCCTTCGAAAGGCCCTGCAGGCTGCACCTTTACTTTACGAAGGGATATGAACTTTACGGAATCGATGTAAATGTGGAGAACACGAAGGGGACGCTGGAGCTGAAACTCGATGAGGCCAGGCTCATACCAACCCGCAGAAAACCCGTCCGTGTTCCTCCTACTCTCGAGGGCACCTGCAGGGGAGCGATAGATAATCTGAAGATTCGATGAACTGCGGGCCCATTCCGGCCCGCCTTTCCATTGTAAAATTTTCCATCCATGAAAGAATTCGACAGACTCTGGGAAATCATCACCATTTTGCGGAAGGAGTGCCCCTGGGACAGGGAGCAGACCAACGAATCCCTGAAGTACAAGCTGATAGAGGAGGCATACGAGCTGGTGCATGCCATAGACAGGAAGGACTGGGAACTGTTCGCTTCCGAGGCGGGGGATGTCCTTCTGGTAACCCTGATGCAGATTCGCATTGCCGAGGAGAATGGAAAGACCAGTCTGAGGGAGGTGCTGGACCGTTTGATTGAAAAACTCATAGAGCGTCATCCCCATGTCTTCGGAGATGCGGACCTGAAAGATACTCAGAGTGTCCTCAGGAACTGGGAGAAGAGCAAGGGGAAGAAGGTGTTCGAGGATATAAACTTCTCCATGCCTGCCCTTTATCTGGCCTATAGAATCGGTCAGAAGGCGGCCCGCCTGGGCTTCGACTGGCCCGATGTGGAGGGGGTCCTTGAGAAGGTGTGCGAGGAGGTGCGGGAACTGGCTTCGGAAAAGGATAAAGGGAGAATAGAGGAGGAACTCGGGGATCTGCTGTTTTCCATAGTCAATCTGGCCCGGCATCTTGGAATAAATCCTGAAGATGCCCTGCGCAAAGCCAATATGAAATTCGTCGAGAGGTTCAGGAAGCTCATGCAGGAAGCCGAAAAGAGAGGCCTTTCGCTGCAGGAGATGAGCCTGGAGGAGATGGACGAGCTCTGGGAGGAGATCAAATGATTCTTCATCTGCTTGCTTTCAGCGTTATCTTCGAAAGGAGCTTCGATGGAGAGCTCTCCCCCTATAACTTCTTCTACGGGCAGAAGCTAATACTGAACAGGGCAGATGGGGGCAGTTATGTCCTGAATATGAAGGGAAAAGTCCTGGAAAAATCCGGATACTGGCTGATTCCCTACAGGGGCTCCCTGTACGAATTCGAAGGGGGAGCATCCAGGATGGAGGATTGCAGTGCCATAGCCCGCCTTTCACCCGATGGAAGCCACATGATGGCCATATACGGATGCATAAAGGAGGGCTACAGTGTGGAGGTTTATGGAACGCAGATAAAGACCTCCGGAATCATAGTGGAGGGGGGCCTTACGAACAGGTCTGCTTTTATCTTCTCCGATGGTGTGCTGTACATTTACGATTTGAAGACATCGAGACTGCTGAGGAAATACGATGACATATCCACCTACGGTGTGGCCAGGCTGGTATGCAATGGGGAATTCTGCCTGTATTCGGACCTTTATGATAACCTGATCCTCTTCGATTCGGAGGGGGAGATAATGGCCCGCATGGACAGGGATCCGAAGGAGAAGACCAGAAACTGGAAATCCATCTATCCCCTTCTCCTGACAGACAGGTATGCGGTGGTGGGGTACGAGGACCCCAGGAAGGGGGCCATAACGGGGCTCATATCGCTCGAGGACTTCGACTTCTTATGGCGCAGGGAAATCATCTATGTGGAGGGAGATAATACGGCATGTATTACCCGCAACAGACTTATACTCGCAAGCGGAGACAGAATTTACGACATTGCCCTGGACGGGAGGATCAATTATATTCACCTGTTCGATGCCATGTGGGTGGTGTGCCGCGGAAAGTATGTCCTGACAGGGGGAGTCGGGGATAGCAGGAGAGTGAAACTGCTTGGGGTGGACTGAATCCGGACGCGCTGTGAACAATTTCTCATCCATCCTGAATATCTTGGTTTTTGATGCACATGGGCTTATTCCGGTGTCAAAATTTTTTAGTTGAACACTATAATATCGAATGCAACACCGCATAAGTGCCTTATACTTATGAGACTATGTTTAAAGTTTTACAAACCCTCAATGTGCTGTATCTCGTTGCGGGGCTGTATGCCCTCCTCTTCGATAGGGGTCTTATCTCTCCGGTTCTCCTCTATGGGGGAGTCCTTTTCGCTGTTTCCTCGCTTTACAAGGGTTATGCTCTTGGATTCGACACCCTGCGGGGAAAATTCTGGCTCATATTCAGCGGTTTTGGACTTCTGGGAGTGGGAATTTTCACCGGCATCCATGCTCTGCATGTGTTGGGAAGATTCTTCCTCCTCCTGGCAGTTCTGTTCATGTTCCTCGGTGTTCTCTCCAGGGGTATAAGGTTTACCGGATGGAGGGCAGTTGCATCTGCCGGAGCATTTTTCGTTTCCACCATAACCGTCTTGGGAGTTCATTTCCTCTTCGGTCTTCAGGGATGGAAGATGCTGATAGGTATTCTGGATGTGCCCATATTCACCCTAACCTTCATGAACCTCTATGCCTATGCTGGCAGCGACCTGGGGAAGAGGTGGTTTGCCGGAATCGTTGCGGTAATCGTGTATCTCCTGGGGGACCTGTTCTTCCTCCTGGGTCGGGAAGGGTTGTCTAATGGAATCTTCTTCCTGACCTTCCTCATAACCAATTTCATCGCCCAGTGGGAGGATTGAGTCTTTAAACTTCTTCCCATGCGAGCTGTTGTTGCTCTTGGAGGTAATGCCCTCAGGAAGAAGGGGGAGCCCTTTACCCTCGAGACCCACGAGAGGAATGCAAGGATTGCCGCAGAATCCCTGTACGAGTTTGTCATCGAGAACGAAGTGGTCATAACCCACGGCAACGGCCCCCAGGTGGGCGAGGAGTTCTTTCGAAATGTCTTCACACAGGGGAAGGTTTTCACCATGAGTCTGGATTTCCTCAATGCGGAAACGCAGGGGTGGATAGGATACCTTATAGAAAGGAGCATCAGGGAGGTCTTTATCCGGCGGGGCAGATCCAGACCCGTGGCCACCCTTATTACCCTGGTGAGGGTGGATATCGACGACCCCGCCTTCCGCAACCCCACCAAGTATGTGGGAAGGTTCTTCAGCGAAGAGGAGGCCCGTGAGCTGGAGCGGAGGTATGGATGGACCTTCAGGAGGGATTCGGACAGGGGATGGAGGGTGGTGGTTCCGTCTCCCGAGCCCATCGAGGTTCTCAATGCGGATGCTGTCTCTGCTCTTCTGCGGGCCGGTTATACGGTGGTGGCGGGAGGGGGTGGAGGAATCCCCGTTGTTATAGAGGGTGGGAGTATAAAAGGGGTGGAGGCCGTTGTGGATAAGGACCTGGCTTCTGCCCGCCTGGCTTCCCAGATCAGGGCCGATTACCTGATTATCCTAACGGATGTGGAGAAGGTCTATCTCAACTACGGTAAACCGGAGCAGAGGCCCCTCGATGAGGTGAAGGTGGATGAGCTGGAGGAGTATTACAGGGAAGGTCAGTTTCCGCCCGGCAGTATGGGGCCCAAGGTGAAGGCAGTTCTGGAATTCCTGCGCAGGGGCGGCAGGGGGGCTGTGATTACCTCCCTGTACAGCTTCAGGGAGGCCATGGAGGGCAAAACCGGAACCCACATCTTCCCGTAGATGTTGGGCCTGAGCCCGCCTGTAAAATTTTTCCATGAGCCATTATGTTTCGGTATATCTCTCCACCACGCCGGAGGATAGGGGTGATAAGCCTCCGAGATACGAAATCAAACTGAAGGACCTCATAAAGGCGGAGGAGGAGTTTCGAAAGAGGCACGGTATCGATGTGGAGCAGTTTCAGGAGGATTTTAGCAGAATCCGGGAGTTCATCTCTGACCCCTCCAATCTGGAGAGCGACAATGGCCTTCCGGTCTGGGGAATCGGAATATTCAGCAATGCGAAGGAAAACTACTTCGAGGTCAGGAAGCTCCCCTACATATTCAGAGAGATGCTCGAAATCGATCGAACTCCCTATATAAGGGCTGCCCTGGAGATAGAATCCGAGTTCGGCCGCAATCTGGTCGTCCACTTCTCCCGCAAGTGGATTCGATTCTACATAGCCAGCGTCTCCGATGGATTCAGGCAGCTGGGTGAGGAGATTTCCATCGAGCACAGGGAAATTGAGGAGGGGGTGTACAAAACCCGTCTGAGGGCCGGCATACCCATAAGCAGGAGCGTGGGGGGTCAGAATCTGGAGAACATCATAGGGGAGTCCGACAGGCGAATCCTCCGCATCGTGTCCGGCGAAATCTTCGAGGTGTACAAGCGGACCTCCGTGGACAATATCTTCATCGCTGGACCGGATAAGCTGGATCACATGCTCCTGGATTACCTGCACTCCTATGTAAAGCAGCGCCTTCGCGGTATTCTTAAACTTCCGGCCAATCCCTCCAAGAACGATATAGTTGAGACCCTCCTGAGGAAGATTCAGGAGCTGGATTACAGGGATGAGAGGAACAAACTGGAGGAGCTGGAATTTGCCCTGAGCAAGGGGATGGGGGCTGTCAACAATCTGGAGAAGATTATAGAGAATGCCCTCATGGCCAACATCAAACTCCTCATTGTGGACAGGGATTATCAGAAGGAGGGGTATGTGTGCTATCCCTCCGGATTTATATCCATCGGGGAAAAGAGGTGTCTCCTGGATGAGGATGAGCCCTGGCCGGTGAAGGATATCGTGGATACCCTCATAGAGCAGGTCATATCCACCGGCGGAAGCATAGAGATAGCCCACTACGACGAACTGAGGAAGGCCATTTACAAGGGGGTTGGAGCCATATTCCGCTACAGCATATAGGTCGGGCTTCTGCCCGGCTTTCTATTTAGAGATTTGCTGTAAAATTCTCCCCATGGATGTTCGGGATGCCATACTGAATCGGTGGAGTGCGAAGAAGTACGACAGGAATCGTCCCCTGTCTCCGGATGTGGTCAGGCTTCTGCTCGATTCTGCCCGAAGGGCCCCCTCCTCCTACAACGACCAGCCCTGGCACCTCATCCTGGGCCTGAATTTCGATGAAACCCACTCCAGAATACTGGAGACCCTCTCCCAATATAACAGGGGATGGGCAAAGGATGCTCCCATGCTTGCCATACTCGTTGCAAGGGTGAAGTACACATTCGAGGACAGGATTAACCCCGCCCATCAGCTGGACTGCGGGACTTTCTGGGGCTTCCTCAATGTTCAGGCCTCCGGGATGGGAATAATGTGCAGGGGAATGGGGGGATTCAGCCCTTCACTGGCGAGGGAGATATTCGAGATACCGGAGGGTTATGAGCCCCTTATGGCCTTCGCATGTGGATACCCCCTGGAGGATCCGAATCAAAAACCCCGCAGGAAGATAGAGGAGTTCGTGTTTGCGGGGCGGTTCGGTAATCCCATTGTCTGGGAGGAGGAATAGTTCCTTTCTCCCCCTTTTTCTGTTCCGTTAAAATTTCCACGAATGCCTCTGGACCTGGATACTCCCGTAAAGTACATCAAGGGGGTTGGACCCCGCAGAGCATCCCGCCTTGCCCGTCTGGGTATCCGTACGGTGAGGGACCTGATAATGTTTCCTCCGAGGCGCTATCTGGACCGCAGTCACCTTACACCGAGACTGGAGGCGGGGGAGGAGGCGGTGGTTGTGGGAACTGTGGTCTCGAAAGGGGAGGAGGGAAACGAGCAGATAGTTACCCTGAAGATACACACCGGTGAATTTCTGAATCTCGTCTGGAGGAAGGTTCCATTCGTCCTCAGGAGCTTTAAAGAGGGGGACAGGGTCATAGCGGCCGGGCGGGTGTACAGGTACGGGGGGATGTGGAGGATTCTCTTTCCGGAGTACGAATTCATCAGCGATGTTTCCAGTTCCAGCATGATGGGAGTCATTCCGGTTTATCCGTCCACGGAGGGGCTGAAGCAGGGCTTCATAAGGGGAATCATAAGGGATGTACTTCGGGAGGTCGGACCCATTGTGGAGAGGGAAATGGAATTCCTTCCCCCGGAAATAAAGCGAAAGCGCAACATCCCTTCTAAAATCACCCTTCTCAACATGCTCCACAATCCCCGAACGGTGAAGGAGGGGGAGGTGGCCCGCCAGGCCCTTGCGTACGAGGAGATGCTCTTCTTCTTCTTGAACCTCTTTCGATTTGCCACATACAGAAAGCAGAAGGCCCCCGTAATAGTGAAGAAGGGAACCCTGACCGACAGGTTTATAGAGGGGCTTCCATTCGAGCTCACCGGTGCCCAGAAGAGGGTTATAAAGGAGATAGAGGAGGATATGGCGAGGGATGTGCCCATGCACAGACTCCTGCAGGGGGATGTGGGAAGTGGAAAGACCATAGTCTCCGCATATACGGCCCTTCTGGCTGTGGAGAATGGTTATCAGGCGGCCATAATGGCCCCTACGGAGATTCTTGCCGAGCAGCTTTATATGGTGATAAGGGACTTCACCAGAGACCTGCCCGTAAATGTGGAGCTCCTGATAAGCGAGATGCCCACCCGTCAGAAGGCATCCATCCGCCACGGCATAAAGATGGGGCTGGTGGATATTGCCATCGGAACCCATGCCCTCATAACGGAGGATGTAGAATTCCGAAATCTCGGGGTGGCTATAATAGATGAGCAACACAGGTTCGGGGTGGGACAGAGGGCCAGGCTCCTGAGCAAAGGGAGGGAGCTTACTCCCCACTTCCTGGTCATGACTGCAACCCCCATCCCCAGGACCCTTGCCCTCACCATATACGGGGATCTGGATGTGTCGATAATAGATGAGAAGCCCCACAGGGGAAAGGTGATAACCCGATGGGTTCAGGAGCGGGACAGGGGGAAGGTTTACCAGTGGCTCTTTCAAAAGGTGAGGGAGGGAAAGCAGGCGTATGTGGTGGCTCCCCTGGTGGAGCACAGCGAGAAACTGGAGGTGAAGGCGGTTTCAGAGATATACGAATACCTCAGCAGGATAAAACCCGCCGATATAAAAATAGGGCTTGTTCACGGGAGGATGAAGAGGGAGGAGAGGCAGGAGATCATGCAGAGATTCCGCAGGGGAGAAATCCACATTCTGGTCGCGACGACGGTGATAGAGGTGGGAATCGATGTGCCCAATGCCACCGTAATGGTGATAGAGCATGCAGAGAGGTTTGGATTGTCCCAGTTGCATCAGCTGAGGGGAAGGATAATGAGGAGCAGGGAGACAGCCTACTGCATACTGCTCACCCCTCCCGAATATAAACTCTCCGAGGAGGCCAAGGTGCGCCTTCGGGCTATGGTGGAGTATTCGGATGGCTTCAGGCTCTCGGAGATAGACCTCAGGCTCAGGGGACCCGGTGAGCTTCTGGGAAAGAGACAGCACGGTTTGACCCAGTTCAGGTTCGCTGATCTGACCAGTGCGGAGCACAGGAGGATCATAATTTCTGCCAGGAAGGATGCCCGACAGTTGCTTTCAAGTCCTCAGGTCCTCGATAGGCCGGAAGTGCGGAGGGGACTGGAGTTCTACCATCCGGAAGAGTCCATCGCCGTGGGCTGACCCCCTTATACTTTCCCCATGTTGAGAGTGGTCAGGGTGGAGAGCAAAGCCCAGAAGATGTCCTTCATTAAGTTTCCCTTCCGCCTCTACGAAAAGTGCCGCAACTGGGTGCCGTGGTTCACGGGCGACATGCTCACATACATGGACAGGAACAAGCATCCCTTTTATGAGCATTCGGATGCGGACTTCTTTATCGTGAAGGAGGGGAGCGAGGTGGTGGGGCGAATTGCAGTCCTGGAGAACAGGAGATTCAATGAGTATCACGGGGTGCGTCAGGCTTCTTTTTATTTCCTGGATGCTGTAAACGACAGGAGGGTATTCGAGAAGCTCATGGAGGTGGCTGTAGATTGGGCGGGCAGGAGGGGACTCGATACCCTCGTGGGTCCAAAGGGGCTGGGGGCTTTCGATGGCTATGGGATTCTGGTGGAGGGATTCGAATATCGGCAGATGATGACCATGATGAACTACAACTACGCTTACTATGGTGAGCATCTCGAGACCCTCGGATTCGAGAAGGAGGTGGACTTTCTATCTTTCCATGTAAAGGCAGAGGAGTTCCAGCTCCCATGGACCCTTTATCGGCTGGCAGAGAGGATAAAGGAGCGCTTTCACCTCAGGGTAGTTTCCCTGAAGTCCAGGAGGGAGGTCCATTACTGGGCCCTGAGGCTGGGGCATTCGTACAACGAGACCTTTACCGAAAACTGGGAGTTTTACCCCCTGACCGACAGGGAGATAGAATTCCTGGCCGATAATCTCAAGTGGGTGGTGGTGCCTGAACTGATGAAACTCATAGTGCACGAAGGAAGCGATGAGGTGATGGGATTTCTCCTGGGATTTCCTGACATTTCCCCCGCTCTCCAGAGGGCGGGGGGACACCTCTATCCGTGGAATGTGGTGGATATGCTCTGGAGCCTCCGCAGGGCCAGAACCATTTCCCTGAATGGGGCGGGCGTCCACCCCCGTTATCAGAAGAGGGGGGCCAATGTACTGCTGTACACCGAGATGGAGAAGACGGTCCGCAGGAGGAAGTTCCTGAACGCCGAATTGACCCAGGTGGCAGAGACAGCCACGGATATGCAGAAGGACCTGCGGCGCCTGGGCGTTCTCCCCTACAAGCGCCACAGGGTTTACAGATACACTTTTGCCTGATTCAGGGAGTTATAACCATCTTCCTCATCAGGCTCCTTCCATCGTTCGTTTTTATCCGAATTATGTATATGCCCGGAGGCAGTCCTTCCCTGCGCAGTTTTCCGCCGATTATCCGCCTTTTATCCACCAGCTTTCCGCTGATGCTGTATATGCGGGCCATGCCATCCGGAAGGAGGAATTGACCTGCCGGACTTTCATCCCGGGCGACCGGTGTTACTGTCTCGTCGAATTTGAATATAACATCGTAGATGATCGCGGAGATTTCGTTGAATCCATCCCCATCTCCATCGTGGGAGTAGAGGTCCAGTCTGTACTGTATGAACTCCACCATGGAATCCGCCGTTGTGATATAGCACTTTATACTGTCGACCGGAGCACCGAATGTGGTGCAGTTTGCGATGTCCGTTATCAGATTCCAGGGGTTCGATTTCAGCTGGTTGAGGTTTCTTCCGGTCCTTACCATTAAATTCAGGTACTCCAGATTCTTCCCCCTGACGATGAGGGAATCCCATCTGAAGCTTCTGGTGTCGGATGGACCGTTTATGTCCACGATGCTGGAGACCAGCTTTGCCGAATCCTCGTAAAAGAGCACGGCATCGTACCAGTAAAGGCCCTCCCGTCTGGAAGGGGTTTCTCCGGGTCTTCCTGCCCTGACCAGCAGGTCCGCATCCCCATCTCCATCCAGGTCCCCCGATCCCACGCCGAAGTAGTTCCTGTCCGTTATATATCCCTTCTGGCTCACGGGTGTGAAGGTCCCTCCGTCGTTCACCAGTATGTAGATGGTGTGGGAAGAGGCCCCTCCCATATAAGAAGCGACGAATACATCCTGGTCTCCATCCTCCTCCACATCGTTTATCACAACCCCCATGGGATAGGGAACATAGATTCTCTGGAGCAGACTGAAGTTCCCCGCCCCATCGTTTGTGAATATCTTCACGGAGTCGGAATTCCTGTTGCTCACTGCAATATCCACATCCCCATCCCTGTCGAGGTCCTTCACTGCAAGTCCGTAATACCCTTTATTTGGAAGATTTTCTATCATTTGCCTGCTGAAGTTCATGGCTCCATCGTTCCTGTAGAATACGAGGCCATCGTGGTATGTCATGAATATGTCGTTGTCCCCGTCGTTATCTCCATCTGCAATTATAACATTCCATCCGCCGCCGATGGAGGGGGCATCCACGAAATGCTTCAGGTAGTAGTGATCGCCGGCACCCGGAATGGAACACCCGGTTGCGCCGGGAGTCCCCATCGGTACCCTCTCGAAGACATACAGGGCTCCATCGTTCAGATGGCTCACCGCAATGTCCACATCCCCGTCCCCATCGAGGTCTCCGGTGTATATGCCTTCGGCTTCTCCTGTGCCGCTTCCCGTATCACCGCACACTCCGTTGAGATCCGTGCATATAACGCATTTGGACCATCCGGCCCCCGTATTTATGAAGAGAACAACATCCTGATTTCCCGAAGCATTTCCCACAGTAAAGAGGTCCACATCCCCATCCCCATCTGCATCGTTCTCGTGAATCTCGTCCACGCTCCCGAGATTGTAGTCCACAGTTATCTGTGTGAAGTTTCCATTTCCATCGTTCAGGAAGACCCATACCGAGTCCTGCAGACTCGGGAAACTCTCGTCCGTTACCACCAGGTCCAGATGACCATCCAGATTCACATCGAATATGTCGGGGTCATTGTCCCATCCTCCCGCCTCCCCAGGTCCTTTTATGGTGTGCTCCTGAAGGTACTGGAAGGTGCCGTAGATTCTGAGCTTGCCGGGAGAATAATACACCAGGGAGTTGTCTGACGCGCAGAAAGTGGTGTCGAAGGCATTGTCCATAACCGGGCAATTATTATTGATGCATGTCATGTCATCGACCGGGCATGTCGTGGCCGGCCCGCCGAGCCAGTCGCTCTGACCCACCGATATGATGCCTATTGCCATTAGGAGCATGGGAAAATTTTAAACCGTCCTTGACCCCCATTTCATTGAAAATCAGTGAGTTTTCATTACATAATCCTTTCCCGTTTTGCCTAACTGTATAATCATGATGGCGATAATGCATGGTATTTCCCTCCTGACCTTTAAAATTCGAGTGTGGCGGTTCTGGTTCCCCGTATAAAATGCGGCCCCCGTGAGGCATATACAGATGAGTACTACTGGATGTCTATAATCGATGCCCTGGAGTGCTGTCAGAAGATGGGGGGAAGGATTCCGGCCGGGAAGGGCCTCTTTCTGTGCCTGCTGGCAGAGACCGATATACCTGATGCCCTGAAGGTTCAATTCGGATACATATGTTATCCGTTTCCTCTGGACCCTCCGGCGGGCAGGGGAATCCTGATTACCACCCCCTCCCTGTGGGGAGATGAACGGCTCAGGCAGATGGGCTTTACTC
>Ga0256833_1003069_pt1 | contig 11541 bp, 7 predicted proteins | sample 356284metaG_FD_190535 | JGI IMG/M metagenome (GOLD analysis project Ga0256833, IMG submission 190535) | Hydrothermal vent microbial communities from Mid Atlantic Ridge, Atlantic Ocean - 356-284 | ecosystem: Environmental > Aquatic > Marine > Hydrothermal vents | place: Atlantic Ocean: Mid...
TACACGTGCCTGCCGGGGCTGTGCTCGAGCACCCGCCTACACCCGACTAGTTCCAGGCTCACGCGCGATCCTGCGGCCTGGACAGCCTCTTCTAGCGCCTCCCTGCAAGACCCGGACAGCCTGTAGTAGTGGATTAGCCCTCCCTTGCCTGCTAGCAGGTTTAATGCTGTGGGGAGGAATCTTGGGGTCATTGTCGGGTTGTTCATTATTATCCTGTCAAATACTGGCTTGAACACCCGGTCTAGTAGTATGGCGTCTCCGAGAGAGACGCTCACACACCCCTTGAGGCGCTTCCTGTTTCTAAGCACGTTCCTATAGGCTAGCCTTGCCGCTTCGGGGTTGATATCGTTGGATACGATCCTCGCTCTTCTTAGCGATGCTATATGGATGGGGAATACTCCTATGCCGGCAAACATGTCTAACACTATCTCATCGTCACCTACTAGGAGCGCCACCCTCCTCCTCTCATCCTGCAACCGGGGGTTATAGTATACCCTGGAAACGTCCACCTCGAACTCTAAACCGTACTCTCTAACCACGGCTACCGTTGAATCGGCACCTGCCAGGTGGAGGAGCCGGGGAACCCGGTATTCCCCTGCAGTGTCGAGTTTTAGGTATACGCTCCTCACCCTGGGATTCGCTTCTAACAGTTCAAGCGCTGCCCTCCTATAGTCCTCAATGCTAAACTTGGGGTTCCAGCTGAAAACCGCTATCCCGCCGATTAGGGTGTAGGATTTCACGGGGCCTCCCAGTCTTCCCTGCCTATCCCTGCGCTTCTCGAACCGGCCGGTGCACGCTTCCACGTTATAGCCGGACTTTGAGAGTAGTGCCACCGCTCTCTCGGGGTTCTTAACGGGGAAGAGCACGTGCTGTCCGTCCCTTTTAGGCTTGAGGCTGCTCTCGAGGAGCCCCTCTCCTCTCAGCAGTTCTAGTATTTTCTCTGCAATGCGCGCTGGAACCTTGACACAGCTACTCTTCTCTTCCCCCAACACGATGCACCGATATCCTCAGGGTCTTCGGGATGGGAAGACTCCTGTTAACCCTATAAGGTTCCGGGCGTGGGAATAATTCGGTTTAGCATGTGGAGGGTTCCCGGGGGGTGCAGGACGGTTTATTTTGAGGTGCTCAATGCTAATATTAACCGGGGGGTTAACAGGGGTTGAGCAGGAACACGATAGGCCTAGTGGTCAAGCCTAATAGTGTGATAGCCGAGAGCATAGCAGTCAGGATTACAAGGGTCCTAGCGGAGCATGGGGCCGACTACGCTGTAGAGGAGGAGTCCAAAACTTTCTATCCGAGCCTGGCAAGACTGCCCTCGTTCCGGCTCTCGGACCCGCCCGGGAAGATAATAGTTGTAGGCGGGGACGGCACCCTGCTCCGCACGGTAATGCTCCTGGGACGGCCCGACCCCATAATTATGACCGTACGCGCCGGTAAGAGGGGGTTCCTGCTGGACGTCGAGCCTTTCGAGGCCGAGGAGAGAACCGAGGACTTCATAAACGGCAACTACAGGATAACCGAGTATACACGCCTCGAGGTCAGACCCCCAGAAGGCAAGGCCAAGTGTGTTCTGAACGATGCCGTCTTCATAACCAAGAAGGCTAAGCTGGTCTCGCTGAGCGTGGACATAAACTCTGAGAGGGCAATGAATATTGACGGTGACGGGGTTATAGTTAGCAGTACTGTGGGCTCGACAGCCTATAGCCTGAGCGCTGGCGGGCCTATAATCGACCCCACGCTGGACGTGATGGTCCTCACACCCCTAAACCCTGTACAGCTACACCAGAGGCCCCTCGTCGTGCATATCAACAGTAGGATTGACGTGGAGATCAACCATAACAGTAACCCCCTATACCTGGTACTTGACGGGCAACTCTCGTACGATCTAGTACCGGGCGATGTAGTAAGTATTGTTAAGTGTAAGCATCCCGCCAGGATTGCCAGGTTCAAATGGTGGGAGAACTATTACGAGAAGCTCTACAGTAGAATATTCTCCTACATATAATATTTTACTATAAAAATAAAAAATAGGATATGTTTTATGTTGTACAGCCTATAACGGCCTGTACACCTCTACCTGTAGGGGCACGAACTTCCTACTCTTATAGAAATTCTCGGCTATAGCGTTCCCCGCCGGGTAGACCGCCGTTATTATGCCCGCACCATCACTAGCAGCCCTCTCGGCTGCCTTGTCGAGCAGGAGGCTTCCAACCCTCTTCCTCCTAAACCTTGGATGCACGTAGAAGTCTGTTATCACAGCCTTGATCCTTGGCTCGTAGAAAATCCTGTCCACAAGGGTGTATATTATGACGCCCGCAATATCGCCCGTCTCAGCGTCTGCAGCCACTATCACTCTAGCATCGCTCCTGTCTAGCAGTGTCTCTAGATATTTCCGCGCCGCCTCTTCCAGGTTATCCACGGCCTTATAGTGCGGGTCTATCTCCTCGTTGAGAGCCTTGAGCCTGACCAGGAGGGGGACTATCTTCTCGATGTCCTCCTTTTCCGCCTCCCTCACTATAATCCTGGACGCCATCCCTCGACTACACCTCCCTTAGATATATGCTTATGAAGGGTCTAAACTTCCTGTTCCGGTAGAACTTCTCCGCCACGAAGTTAGCCGTTGGGAACTGGGCCGCTATGTATTCTACTCCGAGCTCCTCCCGCGCTATCCTCTCCGCCTCTTCTACGAGGCGGGAGGCTATGCCGATCCTCCTATACTGTGGCAGGACGTAGAGCTCTTTTATGACTGCAAGGTTCTTCTCCTCGAGCATCTCGGCCTCGTATATTTCGGTATACGCGTAGCCGACTATCTTCTCGCCCATAAGCGCTACCAGGGCGAAACAGCCTTCACCGCATGATATGTACCTTGACGCCCTCTCCCGCGCGACCTCGAGAGCGTTCCTCGTAGTGCTCCACGCGGGGTCGAACTCCTCGTTAAACCTGTAGAACCTATATATGAGGTCTGCGAGGGCCTCCTCGTCCCCGCTAACAGCCCTCCTAATATGGAAGCTCACTTCATGCATATAGATGCACCCCTCATCTCAACCGCCAGGCTCTCACCCAGGCCTGGACGAACACGGGATAAAACATGACCGTTCAAACTTCAAGCCTCATAGTCTACGGGCGGCCTCTTTATGAGGCCCTTCTCCCATAGGAGCTGGTACTTCTCCCTGGTCAGTCCGATAATCTCCTTAGCCCTCTCATACTCTTCATTGTACGTTGTCGTCTTCCTGGCGAGCCCCTCCTCCACGGCTTTAACAGCTACTGCCGCGGCAACCCTCGGGTAGATCTCCCACTCCTCCATGGTCGGTATTATGTAGTCCTCATGGATGCCCTTCTCCCTAGCATAGCGTGCCAGCTCCTCTGCAGCCGCTATAGCCATAGTGTCCGTGACCGTTTTCGCTCTCACGTCGAGAACCCCCCTGAAGACTCCGGGGAAGACGAGGGAATTGTTGACCTGGTTGGGGAAGTCGCTCCTACCGGTCGCCACTATTCTCGCCCCGGCCTCCTTCGCCTCCCACGGCCATATCTCTGGCACGGGGTTCGCCTCGGCGAACACTATAGCGTCCCTGGCCATCTTGGCGATCCACTCTTTCTTTATAGTGCCGGGGCCAGGCTTGCTCGCCGCCACTAAAGCGTCTGCACCCTCTAGGGCCTTCTCCGGGGGATCACCGGGGCTGTGGCCCCCGCCCTTAGTCTCTATCGCCACCTGGTACTTCCACGGGTGCTTGATCATTAGCTTGTCAATATCGGGCCTGTCCGGGTGTAGGACGCCTTTACTGTCGAGCACTGTAATGTTCTCGGGCGGGACACCGTACAGTTTGAGGAGCCTGTATAGTGCTAGGTTGGCCGCGCCGGCACCGAAGATTACGAGCTTACTCTTCCTGATGTCCTTGCCTACAATGTGGAAAGCGTTAATCAGTCCTGCCAGTGTAACCGCCGCGGTACCCTGCTGGTCGTCGTGCCATACTGGAATGTTAAGCCTCTTCCTGGCCTCTTCTAGTAGGTAGAAGCACTTTGGGCTCTCAATATCTTCAAGGTTTATACCGCCGAAGCTTGGCTCTACGAGTTCTAGCAGTTCTATGAACTTCTCGGGGTCCCTCCCCCTGTGGACTAGGGGTATAGCGTCTACCCCGCCGAGGAACTTGAATATGAGTGCTTTACCCTCCATTACGGGGTATGCCCCTTCGGGGCCTATTTTGCCCAGTCCCAGCACTCTCGTGCCGTCGCTCACTATTGCTATAGTGTTCCACCTGGATGTCAGTTCGAAGCTGAGGTCTGGGTCCTTAGCGATCCTCCTGCTCGGCTCTGCTACTCCTGGCGTGTACCATATTGCGAAGTCTTTTATCCTCCGTATAGGTACTTTGGGTATTGTCTCTATCTTTCCGCCGTAGAACCGGTGGAGTTTGACGCTGAGATCGTACCAGTCCACTTTTGCGGGCTCTTTTCCTTCGACCATGGCTTATCGCCTTCCCGCCGGCTTCCTCCCCTTTATTGTCCCTTGTTCAGGGTTCTACTTGTAAGACTATGGTCGAGAGAATATTTAGACTCTAGTCGATTAATATATGTACCTGTAAAAAACAATATAAAGTAAAAATTATTGTTCTTCCTCGACGAGAATCTTAGAGAACTTGTCCCTCAACGCCCGCTTATTAATCTTCCCAACACTCGTAGTTGGCAGCGACTCTACGAGCACAACCTTATCGGGGAGCCACCACTTCGGTATGACACCCTTCTCAACATAGTTCTCCATTAGGAACCGTCTTATCTCCTCGGTGGTGATCTTATCCTCCCATCCCGGTTTAGGCACTACTATGGCCACGGGACGCTCCTGCCATTTTGGATGATAGGCCGCTATAACCGCTACTTGCGCCACGCCGGGATGCCTGCTTATAGCGTCTTCGAGTCTAACACTGCTAATCCACTCTCCGCCGCTCTTGATAACATCCTTGTCCCTGTCAACTATCACTATGCTTCCATCCTCGTACCATACAGCTATATCTCCTGTGTGGAACCACCCATCCCTCCAGGCGGCCTCGGTCTTCTCAGGATTCATATAGTATTCTGGCGTAACCCAGGGAGCCCTGACAACTATCTCACCCATCGTCTTACCGTCCTTCGGCACAGGGTTACCCTCCGGGTCGACAACTCTGAGGTCCACGAGCGGTATCGGCCATCCAGTCCTCAGCGCGTAGTCGAAATAGTTCTCCTCCGTAACGGGGAGGTGGGCGGGCGGGGCTGCCAGTGTCAGTATAGGAGCGGTCTCCGTCATACCGTATCCCACGAAGACTGTCATCCCCTTCTTCGCTGCGAGCTCTGCAAGCCCCCTCGGGAGAGCGCTACCGCCGTTAACATACGTAACCCCTTTGAAGTCCGTCTCGGCAGCCTTGGGGTGTGAGAGTATCATGTAGAGGATCGTTGGAACGCCGGCCATGAACTTCACGTTCTCCTTCTTCACCAGGTCTATAATCACGCCTGGGTCTAGCTTGCCCGGGTATATTTGCCTGAGCCCTATTAGCGCTGCAATATATGGTAGACCCCAGCTGTATACGTGGAACATTGGGACCAGCTGCAGTATAGTGTCATTAGTCTTAAGGGAGACGTGCTTGCTGAACGTGTTAAGGTGCAGTGCCCCGCTCAATGCGTGCAGGGTTATCATTTTATGGCTGTGATATGTACCCTTGGGGAGCCCCGTTGTGCCGCTCGTGTACCCCATAGCCGCAGGCTGGTCCTCGTCTACGAGGGGCCAGTCATACTTCCCCCAGTACTGTTTTAGCAGGTCCTCGTAGTGGTGGACAGGTATTCCTGCCACCTTATCTGGGACGCTATCAGTGTCGACAACTATTATGTGTTCTAGTGTTTTCACCTTCGGGGCTACGGCTTGTACTAGTGGTAGGAAGTCGCTGTTGGTTATGACAACCTTGTCCTCGGCCTGGCTCATCACGTACACTATCTCCGCAGGTGCTAGTCTAATATTGACGGGGTGGAGTACTGCCCCCATCATGGGGACGGCATAGTATGCCTCGTAATGCCAGTGAGTGTTCCAGTCCAGGGTTGCGACACGGTCTAGCTTTCCCACGCCTAAGGCTTCCAGCGCGTTGGCCAGGGCCTGCATCCGCTCGGCTTCCATCCTATAGTTCGATTTTACGATGCCCTTCTTCGTCCTGCTCACAATCTCTATTTCCGGGAAGAGGAGGAGGGCTCTCTCGTATATCTTGTGTATTGTAACCTCGTATCCGGGCCTCGGAGGAACCTTCTCGGGGAGACCCATCCAGTTTACACCTCGTCTATAGTTTGTCTCCTGCGTGCTCCTCCCCCGCTTAGAAAGAGTCTCGACGTCTCCTCTTGTTGTGGGGGAGGATTACTCGCTCGTCATTATTGTTATGGTTTGCCGTGAGGGATTTATTCTTGTCCTCGATAAGGGGTAAGTATGGGATAAAAACGTTTTATAATAAAAAAATAAATAATATTTATTTTCTAATCAATATTGCTGCGATTATTGCAAGTATTACTATTGAGATCGCTGCTATCATTGTTATCGTTGTTGAAACCCCACTCGCAGTAGTACTAGTATTAGTCCCGGTGGTGCCTGTAGTTGTGCCTGTCACCGTACTAGTACTGGTTGTAGTGGTGCTCGTAGTTTCCGTAGTTGTAGTAGTAGTCTTCGATGAGCCCCCGCCCGTGCCAGTGCTAGAACCTGCTATAGACAGCTGGAGGGTCTTGTTTAGCGTGTTCCCCGCATAGTCAACCGCTTTAACATTTATCAGCACGGTATCGCCACCGCTAGCCTTATCCTTAAACTGTATAAGGTAGGTGTCAGAGGTGTACTTCTCAATCTTTAAGTTCTCCAGGGAGCCTTTCACAGCCTTAACGTTTATGTTCGCACTCTTAACGCCCCATCCGTCGTCGGCAACCTGGAGGAACACTTTAACCAGGTTCCCACTCTTAGGCTTGCTGGGTAGTACTGCTTTGATAGCGGCTGTCGGGGGATTGTTGTCTGGCACCGTGTAGAGTGCGAATGTTGCGGCGCTCTTGGCCGGGAGGTTGAAGTGCAACGCTACGTAGTCTCTCCCTAGCTCGTCAACATATTTCTGGTCTACCAGGCTGATCTTAGCGTTCCCGCTGGTGGAGAGCGTTTTTATGTGCGCCTTGTATCCGTGAGGCCAGGGTAGTGCGAGGATTACCGTCTTGTTAATGTTGAGGTATGGCAGGTTGTTGACGAGCGTTATTATGAGGGCCGTCTTCCCCTCATAGTATTCTCCCCATAGGTATGTGTTGTCGAACTTCTTGCTCCAGTGCTCTGTGAGGCTGGGCGTTGTTAGTGGTATGGCGTTGAACACGCTCCTCTTGCTATGGTTCTCGTAGCCTATGAACCATGGTGGGGCTAGCGGGTAGGTGATGCTTCCTGTGGTCAGGTTCACCTGGTCGACCTGGAATCCCTGGTAGGTGCCCGAGCCGTATGCTAGCGTTGTTGTCGTCTGGAAGAGCGTGATGTGTCCTGTCTTTGTCGAGTGGTACTCGACGTACTGGTCCCTGTGTATGTGGCCTGCTAGGACTAGTGTTACGTTGTATGTCTCTATGAGCTTGAGGAAGTATCTTGTAGCAGTGAGATTGTTAGCCCAGTAGTAGCTTAGGATGCTGTTGCTGGACTTGTGCGGGTCTTCTAGCAGGCTGGAGTTGGACCCGTACCAGGTGTAGACCTGGCCCTGATAGTAGAATACTGGGTGGTGTATCATCACGATCTTCACGGGCACGTTCTTGTACTCTTCGAGGGCATGCTTCATGAGTTGCAGGTTCTTCCAGTCGGCATAGCCCCTCTCTCCGCCAGTGTTTAGGAATATTATGAGTAGTTTTCCTCCTATGACCCGGTAACCGTATGTCCTCTCATAGTATTTTATGAAGTTGTTATTTGGATAGTCGTGGTTACCCGGGTTGATTATCATGGGCACATTATAGGCTAGGGCATACCTGAAGGCCACACTATTAATATACTGCGTGCTAGCCTGCGTGTCCGCCTCGTCTCCCGTGTTGAGTATCATGTTAACGCCTAGAAGCTGGCTTAGAAGGTATCCCGTGAACCTCCTATCCTCTCCTATCCTCGGGTAGGGCCACCCAGCGCCGAAGTGGAGGTCCGTTATGTGCATGAACCGTATGATATCGCTAACATTATTTATAACCCATAGGCTCCTGGCGATGAAGAGGGTTTTACCGTTCGACAGTTTAATTAGTACGTCGAAGAGCCCTGTCTTGTTGAACCCTCCTATCTTTATCGCGGTACTGTTGATCAGGGTATAATTACCGGTTATATTGTAGAATACTATCTTGTTTCCTGCAAGCTGAGCGTCGAGATAGTAGACCCCCTTAACGCTTACACCGCTGGGCAGGGGATTCTTTAGTATGATAGTGAAAGTACTGTTGGGATAGACTATGGCTGGGAGGCCTGGTCCCATGTTATATGCTGGGTTGGGGAACCCGCTTTTCTCCAAGGTGGGAATAACGGGGCTTGCCGTCTGGACGGCTTGACCTTGTGTTGCTTGTGGCAGAATGGGTATGACGAGTAAGAGTATTGCTAGGATAGCGATTACCAGTCTAGTGCGAGCCAACCCTTTCCCATCCCTCCCTGTCCGAATATGGATCCTCGCGTGTTGGGTGGGTGTGAGGAGAGGATAAAGGTTTGTCCGGCCCGGACTAAACTATAAAAAAGGATAATAATTATAAAAAGAAAAATAATTTTATTACTTCTTTAACAATACTGCAGCACCTATTATTATAATGATAATGATTACTATTCCTGCTATGAGCCCGGCGTTAGACTTACTGGTTTTACCTTTCGCTGTGGTACCTGTTGTACCGCTCGTGGAGCCAGCACCGCCTGTAGCACTGCTTGTAGTGCTGTGCTGTGAGGTTGTTGACTGCTGGCTTGTAGTTGTAGTGGTCGTGGTTGTCGTGGTGGTAGTATTGCTGGGCGCGTGTGGGAACACCTGGGTTTCGAGGACTGTGAACCAGGTCAGCATGTTCTTTATGAACTGTGGCCCGTCAAGCTTGACACCGTGGTACTCCCATGCGAAGGTGGGCTCATAGTCTCCGTAGGGTGACTCTCCGCTCACAATTATGATATCATGTTTATTCTTCCAGTACTCGGCTGCGAGGAACACGAACGTGTGGTTCCCAGTGCCCTTACCGTAGAATAGCGGGTTGTAGACTAGTGGTGCTGGCGGGTTGTTGTCGGCTGCATAGCTCGTGTTGTAGAACCATACGATTCTTATGAGGCCCGGGAATGTCTCGTTTACCGGGTCGTGGGCTTTGCCGTTCTCGTCAACCCATATTACCGCGGTTGGACCGTGAGCCAGGAGGGGCTTCGTTATGTTCTGGGCAATAATCTGCGTGTCTAGGCCTGGGACGTTGTCCGGGCTCACATGCACTAGTACTCTGTAGAATGCTTTACAGTTGTGAACGTCATCGTATATGCTAGCATAGTCTACTCTTAGCTTTGCCCCTATGAAGCTTAGGAGGTTATTCACTATCTTCTGTACTGTAGGCCCGCTACCGTAGTCGCTGTCGCCTGCAACCCATAGTATCTTGTCTCCCTGGTCGAGCCAGCTCTTTATTGCTTGGAGCTCGTCAATAGTAAAGTTTACTGTCGGCTGTCCCAGTATTAGAACGTCGACGTTGCTGAGGTTCTGCGGGGTTATGGTACCATTGAATATTACCCAGTTGACCTCTGTGTTATTCTCCATAATATAGTTGAGATACTTGTCGCTCTCGCCATGGCCCAAGTCTACGGCAACGGTAATCTTCTTCCCTGTAGTAGCTGCGGACGAGACCGTCGAGGCGAAAGGCGCGATCATTAGGACCGCGATTAGAAGCGCGATTACCGCCTTCCTGAGATCCATACGACCACCCAACACTCCAGAGTTCGAGGGGCTACCTCTCGGTTGAACGATTTGCTCTTTTACAGCATTTATAAGCATTCAGTCTTTTTTCCATGTGCAGTTAAATCTTCAAGACGCTACTAGCCCGAGCCCACAATGCTTACCCCTAGCTTCCCTAACTCGCACTAACTGTTAGACAATGAGGGTAGTACTCCTGTAATACCCTAATCCTCCCCTACATAGACCCGAGCCGCACGATCCTTGAGGCATGCCTCCCACCACGCCGATCCCTTTTACATTATAATGTAAAAGACTCTATGCACGCACAACATCCTTTTAAGGACGAGGAGAAGGTGGATAGTGAATTGAGGGAAGCGTCATGCGGCGTAAAGCTGTGCTCCCATCGCTACTCCTCGTAGGACTGCTTATCGCCATCCCCATGCTAGCCGCGGTACCCCAGTCCTCGGGCATACCCGGCAGTCATAATCCTCTTGTAACAGCTATGGCGGGCTCAACATCCACTATTCCAGGCATGCCCTCCTCGTGGCCATGGGGCAACCAGACAGGCAAATTCCCCTGGCTCAACTATCTTGCCAGCCTACCCCACAAGCAGGGTATAACATTGGTTGTTATTACAAGGCACGAGTCTACAATCCTGCAGAAGACCACGGAGGAGTTCCTCAAATCTGAGGTTGCTAAGAAGCTCGGTATAACAAACATACAGTTCGTCCAGGCAGGCCCCGACCAGTGGCTCACATATATTAAGATGGGCATACAGCGCGGCCACCCGATCGACGTAGCCTGGGGAGGAGGCCCCACGCTGTTCAACATCGTCGACGAGGCAGGCTATCTACAACCCCTGAACCCGCATGAGAACCCTGCGTACTACGCTGTCCTCTACGAGATGACTAAGATACCTAAGAGTGTCGCCGGGCAGCCAACCTTTAAGGTAGGCCCTGACGGGTACGTGCACTGGGTTGGAGCAGCCCTGAGCAGCTTCGGTTTCACTGTTAACCATGATGTTCTCAAGAAGTATAACCTCCCCATGCCGGAGACCTGGAGTGATCTGGCCAAGCCGGTCTACGGGAAGTACCTCCCCAAGACTCCTCTTGTTGGCATCGCTGATCCCACAATGAGCACGAGCAACACTAGGATGTACGAGATAATACTCCAGGCCTACGGGTGGGACCAGGGCTGGAAGATACTAACACTCATGGCGGCCAACAGTAAGATCTACGGTGGGAGCGGCCTGGTGAGAGACGCTGTCATAAGAGGCGACATCGCCGTAGGAATAACCATAGACTTCTACGGCTACACGGCCATGCACCAGAACCCTGCGTGCGAGTACGTCATCCCCAAGGGCGCGACAATAATCAACGCCGACCCAATAGCGATAATCAAGGGCACCAAGCATCCCGTCGCAGCTGCAGCCTTCGTCGCATGGGTTCTAAGCGAGTACGGCGGACAGCAGATATGGCTTGACCCAGACATTAACAGGCTGCCCATAAACCCGCTAGTGTTCAACACGACCGCAGGCCATGAGAGGCCCGACCTGTACCAGGCGTTCGAGAAGGCTATAAACTCTAAGGGCATAAACTTCAACGACACCCTCGCGCTCGAAACGGAGAGAGCAATGCAGTTCTACTTTAAGGCGACACTAGTAAACGCT
>Ga0256833_1003070_pt1 | contig 11535 bp, 7 predicted proteins | sample 356284metaG_FD_190535 | JGI IMG/M metagenome (GOLD analysis project Ga0256833, IMG submission 190535) | Hydrothermal vent microbial communities from Mid Atlantic Ridge, Atlantic Ocean - 356-284 | ecosystem: Environmental > Aquatic > Marine > Hydrothermal vents | place: Atlantic Ocean: Mid...
GGGTGTGGGGTGCGTTTTCGCGGCTAAAGGGCATGGTGCAAGTCCTCCTGCATACCTGCAAAGCATAACGCCGGTCGCCTCAACGGAGGGTCAATGCAGACCGTAGAATCGACGGGTGCACGAACGGCCACCGTTCGCAGGAAAAGAAGGGGCGGTGCTCGCCCCCATGGCCGGTTTTACCGATGCCCCTTTCCGGCTCATGGCGGAGCGCTTTGGGGCGCTGTGGACCGTGGGGGAGATGGTCATGGCGGGCTCGCTGCTGCGGGAGTCGGTGGCGGGATGGCGGCTCTTGCGGCTCCACCCCGAGGAGCGCTCGCGGGTGGTGCAGCTCGCGGGCGCGGACCCGGACGAGGTCGCCCGGGCCGCGGCGCTGGTACAGGAGCGGGTGGGCCTCCGCGCCATTGACCTGAACATGGGCTGCCCCATGCCCAAGGTGGTCACGCGCGGTGCGGGGGCGGCGCTGATGGATGACCCCGCGCGGGCGGCGCGCATGGTGGCCGGGGTGCGCGCAGCGACCGGTCTGCCGGTGAGTGTGAAGCTGCGGCTCGGGTTTTCGCGGGTAAACGCGGTGGAGGTGGCCTGGGCGCTCGAGCAGGCCGGGGCGGCGCTGCTGCGCGTACATGGGCGCACGGCTCAGCAGCGCTACGGGGGCCGGGCCGACTGGGAAGCGGTGCGAGAGGTGGCGCGGGCGGTGCGGATTCCCGTGGTGGGGACGGGCGACGTGCGCAGCGTGGAGGACTACCGCACCCGCCGCGAGCTGGGGGTGGGCGTGGCCGTGGCGCGGGGCGCGCTGGGGCGGCCGTGGTTCTTCGCCGAGGTGCGCCGCGAGCGGGTGGGCGCCGCCGCGCGGCGCGCGGCGGCGCAGGAGCACCTGCGCCTGCACCTGGCGTGGTACGCGGACCGCGGCGAGGTCTGGGCACTGCGCGCCTTCCGCGGGCACCTGAAGGCCTACCTGAGCGTGGCCCCGGCGGAGGAGCGCTCCCGGGCGCTGGCGCTCGAGCGGGCGGACGAGGTGGCCGAGGTGCTGGGGATTTGGGTGCCTGGTACGTAGCACGTGGTACGTGGTGGAAACCGGTACATCGGTCCAGCCGCGCGTCTGGCTGCGGGAGGTGATAAAAACCTGTGGCTCGTAGCTCGTGGCTTGTGGTGGGGGCAGTCAACAGCAACGGAATCTCGGGGTGCCGTGCAGCATGGACCCTGAATCAAGTTCAGGGCAGGCTCCCGGATCTCAGCAACCTTCGGTTGTCTCGTCCGGGGATACGAATATGGTCAGCTTGTAGTAAGTAGCTCGTGGCTTGTGGTGGGTTCCTAAGCAGCAACGTGGTCTCGAAACCCGTGCGGCATGGGTCCTACCGGGTCTCTGTGGATACACCCCGTTTGGGGAACGAGGAAAAGCAAAGAGTTGGAGGTGGGGTGTGAGCGGTAGAGCTAGCTTTCAAAAGTTTACGAAACGGGCCCGGCAGTAGCGGGTCACCTGTGAAACCTCGTTTTCCCACACCCCACCTCCTACATCCCGGCGAAGCCGAGCGCCGGGGTCTTGCTGCACGCCCGACCGGTAGACTGAAGGGCGTGGAAATCGCCCTGGGGAGCACGAACGCGGTCAAGGTGCTGGCGCTCCGGTGGGCGCTCGAACGCCTTGGGCTCGACGTCGAGCCGCGCCCGGTGGAGGTGCCCAGCGGCGTGGCCGACCAGCCCCTGAGCGAGGCCGCGACCGCGGCCGGAGCGCTGGCGCGGGCCCGGGCGGCGCGTGAGGCGCTGGGGGCCGCGCTGGGCGTAGGCATCGAGGGCGGGGTGGACCTGGAAGGGGGCTGGGTCGTCAACGTGGCCGCGGTGCACGACGGTGCGCAGAGCGCCCTGGGGCGCAGCCCCGGGGTGCGGCTGCCGGCCGACTGGCTGGCGGCGCTAAGGGCGGGGGAGAGTCTGGGCGAGCTCATCGAGGCCCGCTACGGCCCCGAGGCGCGGACGCTGGGGGCGATGGGCGTCTTCACCGGCGGGGCGCTCACCCGCCAGGAGGCCAGCGCCCAGGCGGCGTTAGCCGCGCTCGGCCGCTACTTCGCGCTGGTAGCGGAGAGCGGCGGCGAGTGAACTGAAGTAGGCGTGGCCGTCGAGGTTCGCTTTAGGTTCCCGATCGATCATGTACTGCCAGCTGGCTGGTCGGTTGGTCGCGATCCAGCCGTAGGCCTCGACTAGCTCGACTAAGTCGGGGACGACGTCGAAAGCGTAATCGCCAGGTATCTCCAGTTCGGCCAGCATCTCCAGCCAGTCGCTAAAGTCGGTTGCGTCGGTCCTGGCGGGCACCAGAAAACGCACCCCGCCGCGGGCGCGGCCCAGCCGCTTGTGGCGGCGCAGGAAGCGGCGCAGGCTGCGGCGTTCCTCGCCGCCGGGGCGGTAGGTCAGGTAGCGGGGCGCGACCCAGGAGTAGACGAAGCTCCGCGGCGCGTAGGCGCGCCAGCGGCCGACCACGTCCCAGTCGGGCACACGGCGGTAGGTCTGGGTCAGCTCGATCGAGTTGAAGAGCGCGAAGTAGCGCCGGCGGCGCTGCCGGGGCGAGAGCCCCGCCCAGTCGCCCCCGTTCGGCCAGCCCGAGGTGCCCAGGTAGAGCATCAGCGGCTCCAATGGGCGAGCCACCCGGCGGCCTGCTCCAGCATGACCTCGGGCAGCTCGTGCCCCACACCTTCAAAGATGATCCGGGCCAGGCGGCCGTCGCGCTCCTTGTAGGCGGGGCGCAGGGTGGCCACCGTTTCTTCCATCCGCGCCAGCGGCACCACCGGGTCGCGCGCACCGTGCAGGTGCAGGACGGGCGTGGGTGGGTAGGCGGCGGCCCGGGTGACGGGGGGGTTTTCGTAGGCCTCGGCCCACTCGGGGTGGGCCTTTACGAGGTCGGGCGGGGCGTCGAGCGGGAAGCCGCTGGAGATCAGGATCGCCGCCGCCTGCGGGCGCAGCAGCCCGCGCGAGATCAACTCGTGCCAGACGTAGCCGCCCATGCTTGCGCCCGCGGCCAGCAGCGGAAGGCCGGCGAGCTCGGCACGGCCGGAGAGGGCCGCCGCCAGGCGGGGCAGCTCCGCGACCTGGGCGGCGATCGCGCGCACCACGCCCTCGAGGTAGTTCGCGCGGTCCTTGGGATCGAAGCGCCAGCGCGGTTCGGCCCGCTCGCCGTGCAGCGGTGCGTCAGGGTGGACGGTGGCCAGGCCGCGGGCGTGGAAGGGCGCGGCCAGGCGGGCGGTGCGCTCCTTGGAGCCGCCCGCGCCGTGCAAGAACAGCACCCAGCCCCGGGGCCGCTCGGGCAGGGCCAGCAGAAGCGGCACGCCGTCCAGGTAGAGCCGTTCCTTCGGGACCATGGTCAGTTGAACAGCGCCGAAATCGACTCGCCCCGGTGAATGCGGTCGATGGCCTCGGCGAAGAGGGGGGCTACCTTCATCACCCGCAGCTTTTCGGGCAGGGGGTCGGGCGGGGCGCAGGTGTCGGTGGCGGCGACGGTACGGATGGGGCTTTTCGCGATGCGCTCGAGCGCCGGGCCCACATAGACCCCATGGGTCACCGCGGCGTAGACCTCGCGCGCCCCGGCGTCCAGCACGGTCTCGGCGGCCTTGACGAGCGAGCCCGCGGTCGAGACCTCGTCGTCGATCACCAGGGCGATCTTGCCTTTTACGTCGCCCACCAGGCCGCGCGCCTCCACCTCGGTGTCCGAGAGGCGCTGCTTGTCGATGAAAGCGAGCGGCGTGCCCAGCCGCCGCGCCAGCGCGCTGGCGCGCTTGATGTCGCCGGCGTCGGGTGCCACCACCACGGCGTGTTCCAGGTCCTCGATCTGGGTCACGAAGTGGTTGGCGATCACCATCTCGGCCGAGAGGTGGTCCATTGGCACCTTGAAGAAGCCGTGCACCTGCGGCGAGTGCAGCGTCATCGTGAGCACCCGGTCGGCGCCGGCGGTCTGCAACAGGTCGGCCACCAGCCGTGCGGCCACCGAGATGCGGGGCTCGTCCTTCTTGTCGCTGCGGGCGTAGGAGAAGTAGGGGATTACTGCGGTCACCCGGTGCGCGCTCGCCCCCTTGGCGGCGTCGATCATCATCAGCAGTTCGAAGAGGTGGTCCTGCACGGGGGGCGTGAGCGACTGCACGATGAAGACGTCGGCTTCGCGCAGCGACTCCTCGAAGCGGACGAAGAGGTTGTCGTTGGCAAACTTCTCGGTGTGACTGCGGCCCAAAGGGAGCTCAAGGTAACGGGCGATCTCCCGGGCCAGCGCCGGGTTCGACCGGCCGGAAAAGACTTTCAGAGGACGCTCCATGCCGGCAGGTAGCATATCACAGCCCGGCGGATCCGTAGTCGGTGCTGGTCAAATGAACATTTTTCGTGAGGGCGATGCGGTAAGCTGAAGTGCAGAGATAACCAGGAAACGCCTCGATGGGGGGATGGATTGCGTCGTGAGGGCCATGGAGCTCCACCAATTGGAGGTGCGTGGTGTATTCGAAGCGCGCCGAAGCTGACCCATGCCTGCGTGGGGGTGGGGTGTCCAGGGTATGAACTCGTGGTTCTCGCGCTTGCGCAGGCTGGGGTGGCGCTTGCGTCGCCGGCTGCCCTTCTTGCTCAAGTTCACCGTCCGGGAGTGGCGGACGTTGCTCGAGCGTCTGCCGGTGGTAGCCTACCAGGCCCTGGCCGACGAGCGGGGCTCGACCCTCTTCGTGGCCGGGGCGGTGGAGGAGGTGCTGGGCTACACCCCGCTCGAGTGGACCGCGCGGTCCGACGCCTGGTACGAGGCCCTCCACCCCGACGACCGCCGCCGGGTCATGCGCCGGCTCAGTCGCATGCGGGCCGACGAGTCCACCGAGCTCGTCTACCGCATCCGCCACCGCGCCGGCGAGTGGCGCTGGATCCGCGACACGGTCACGCTCTTCGAGACTCCGCGGGGACGCCGCTACTACCTGGGGGTGATGACCGACATTACCCACGAGCGCGAGCTCGAGCAGACCACCCGTGAGATCAAGGTTTTCCTCGACGAGCTCCTGCGCAGCGGCCCCTGGGTGCTCTACCGGCTCGAAGGGGCGCGCCAGGAGGTGCAGTACCTCTCGTCCAACGCTGAGGTGGTCTTGGGGCTCGCGCCCGCCGAGGTCATGGGACACATCCCCGAGGGGCTGGTCGAGCGGGTCCACCCCGAAGACCGCAGTCTCTTCCGCCGACACTTCGCTCTGGCGCGTCAGGTGGGTAAGGACCAGACCCGTATCCGCCTGGAGGTGCGGCCGGGTGAGTACCATTGGATGCTGATGAACGTTCAGCGGGCCTCGAGCGATCCCGAGGTCTACCTGGGCTACCTGATGGACATCGAGGAGAAGGTCCAGAACGAGGCCTCCTTGCGCCGACACATCGAGCGCCAGCAGGCGCTCTACGAACTGGGCAACTACGCCTGGGAGTCGGTCCAGCCCCAGGGTTTCTTCGAGCGGGCCATCGAAACCCTGGACCACGCCCTCCACCCCGAGTTCATCGCGGTGATGGAGTACCTGCCGGCGGAGCAGGCGCTCGAGGTGCGCGCGGCCAAGCGTATTCCGGTGGGGCACCGCTTTGGCCTCTTCGAGTCGCAGGCCGGCTATACCTTTCGCATGAACGAGCCCGTGATGGCGACCGACCTCGGGCACGAGGAGCGTTTTACCATCCCCGAGGAGCTCGTGCGCATGGGGGTGGCGAGCATGCTCAGCGTGCCCATCCCTGGGGAGGAGGGCCCTTACGGCGTGCTCGGCATCGGCTACCCTCACCGTCGCCCGATGGACGAGGTTTCCGTGCGCTTCGTGCAGTCGGTGGCCCAGTTGATGGGCCAGGTGCTGCGCTACCGCAAGTTGCTGGGCGACCTCGAGCACAAGGCCTACTACGACGACCTCACCGGCCTGCCCAATCGCCGGGCGCTCTACCGCGAGCTTAGCCGTGTGCTCTCCGATCCCGAGCGGCACGGCATCGTGGCCTTCCTCGACCTCGCCGACTTTGGCGAGGTGAACGATATCTGGGGGCACGAGATGGGCGACCAGCTCCTCCGCCGCATCGGTGAACGGCTGCGGGCGCTGAACGATCAGGGCGTCTGGTCGGCGCGCTGGGGCGGCGACGAGTTCGTGGCGGTCTTGCAGGGCGACGGTGCTCTGCAGCAGCTCAAGAACTGCATGGCCCGGCTGGCCGAGCCCATCCCCTTGCAGGGGCAGCGCACCCAGCTGGGCATGCGCGCCGGGGTGGTGCGTTTTCGCGAGCACGGCTCGGACGCCGAGACGTTGCTGCGCCGGGCCGACATGGCGCTGGCGGTGGCCAAGGAGGAGAACCGTCCGATCTACGTGTACGAGGCGGGACTCCAGGAGCAGGCCGCGCGCCGGCGGGCGCGGGTGGAAGCGCTTCGACGGGCGCTCTTGGCGAGCGATGAGATGTTTCTCTACTTCCAGCCCATCGTGCACCTGCACGACGGGCGCGTGACCGCGGCCGAGGCGCTCTTGCGCTGGCGCGACCCGGAAACCCGCGAGTTCGTACCGCCCTCGGAGTTCATTCCGCTGGCGGAACGCTACGGCCTAGGCACCGCCCTCGACCGCAAGGTGCTCGAGCTTGCGCTCGAGACGGGCATACGTTGGCTCGACCTCTGGGGCGACGCCGCCCCGCGGCTTTCGGTGAACGCCTCGCCCGAGAGCATCCTCGAGCCGCGCTTCTTTCAGGAGCTCGTGGCCTTGCTGCGCCGCTTCGGTTATCCGGCCGACCGTCTTGTCCTCGAGATCACGGAGCGGGTCATCGCCGATGTGGAGCATACCCAAAGGCCGCTCGAACGCCTGCGCTCGCTGGGCCTGCGCGTGGCTGTGGACGACTTTGGCACCGGCTACTCCTCGCTCGCCTACCTGGCCTACCTCAACGTGGATGTGCTCAAGGTGGACCGCGCCTTCATCAAAGACATCGGCCGCAACCGGCGCACCGAGGCGGTGTTGCGCTCCATCTTCGCGCTTGGCGACAACCTCGGCCTCCCGGTGACCGCGGAGGGGGTCGAGCGCCCCGAGCAGCTCGACTGGTTGCGCCGCGCCGGCTGCACGAGCGCCCAGGGTTACCACGTTGGCCGGCCCATGGAAGCGCGCGCCTTCGAGGCCTGGTGGTCCCGGCGCAACCCCGTGGATGGCTAAACGTATCTTTAATCGCCGTTAACCTCACGTTTACCCGAATGCACTCTAATACCAAGTGAACCGCAGGCCGGTTGCGACCGTTTTTGGAAGGGGGCGGCATCGGTGCGGATTCGGCGCGAAGAATCGCGTTCAGTGCGGTCTTGCCGGGAGCGTTCTGGGTGGGCTCGGGGCCTCGCCCCCGCCCGCCTGCGCGCGGCGCGCGGGCTGCGCCGGCTGGATCGCTGGCTGGGCTTGGGTGAAGAACCGCGCGCCTTCGTATACCGCGCTCTTGGAATGGCGATCGACGTGTTGGGGGCGTTGGGCGGTGTCGTGCTCGTGCGTACCGGCGCCAAGGCAAGGCTGCGCACGGTGGCCGCTTGCGGACAACGTCCGGCAGGCGGGGTGCAGCGCTGGCGCCCCTTGCTACGTGACGCACTAGAATGCAACGGACGCGTGGTCTCGTGCCGACCGCGGGCGGGGTCCGCGGGTGCTGCGGACGGGCTGGAGCCCTGGTGCGCCCTTGCAGTGGCCGTACCTGGGTCGAATGGTCCCCTCGGCGTGCTCGCGGTGACGTTCGGCCGCGATTGCCCGCGTGTGCGTTGGGTAGGGACGTTCCTTGAGGCTCTTGGCCGGCGCTTGGGGTATGCGCTGGAGCGCGAGCAGGTCTCTGAACTGCTTGAGCGCGGCAACCGCTACGATCCCGCCACCGGCCTGCCCAACCGCGAGTTGTTGCTCGATCACCTGGCCCGCCGGCTGGCGACACGCGGCGAACGAGGCTGGGTCGCTTTTTTTGAAATCGAAGACTTTTCCGAGATCAGCGACGTTTGGGGCTATGTCGCCGGGGACGCCGTGTTGCTTGAGGTTGCGCGTCGTCTGCGTGAAGAGCGCAAGCGCGGGATCTGGGTGGCGCGCTGCGGTTCTGGTCGTTTTGTGCTCGTCGGAAGCGAAAACCCGGATATCGAGCGGCTGGGCCGTGTAGCGGCGCGCCTGGAATACCCGGTGGAGGTCGGTGGCGCGGCGGTTCACCTGCGGGTGCGGGTGGGTGTGGCGCGTTTTCCGGCCAACGGTGTCGAGCCACAAGAGGTCTTGCGGCGCGCGGGCCGTGCTCTGGTAGAGGCGCGGTCGCGGGGTGAACGGGTGATGCTATACCGTCCCGGCGTTGGCCAGCTTCACAGCGAGCGGGCCCGCGCCGAGCGTTTGCGTGCGGCGCTTGAGCGCCCAGGTGGGATCGAACTCGTCTACCAGCCCATCGTCGATCTCATGGACGGGCGCACCGTTTACGTTGAGGCCCTGGCGCGCTGGCGGGATCCGGCAACGGGCCGCCCCGTCCCGCCGGAACGCTTTGTGGGACTTGCCGAACGTTACGGCATGGTGACGCTATTGGACCGCGCCGTGTTTGCCCAGGCGGCCAAGCTGGCGCACCGCGCCTGGGACGAGCTGGGCGAGCGAGCACCGCGCGTAACCATCAACGTGGCCCCCGAAAGCCTGGCCGATCTTGGGTTCGTTGCCTTTGTCGTGGAGGGGGCCAGGGGTTTGCCGCCGCACAAGCGCCCGGTCCTCGAGCTGACGGAGCGTTCCCTTTTGGATCCGGCCGCGGTCCGGCTGGCACTGGCGCGCCTGCACGAAGCCGGGCTGCAGGTCTTCGTGGATGACCTGGGTTCGGGCTACGCCTCTTTCGCCGCGCTGGCGCTGGCGGAGGTGGGCGCGTTCAAGGTGGACCGGTCGCTGGTGCTGGCCGCCAGCGAGCGGGGACGGGCACGCGCGGTGCTGCGCGGGGTCGTGCGCCTCGGGCACGAGCTGGGGCTTCCCGTTATCGTGGAGGGCGTGGAGCGCAAGGCGCAGCTGGTCTGGCTTCGTGACGAGGGTGTGCGCCTGGCTCAAGGTTTCTATATGGGACGCCCCCAAAACGGAGCGCGGTTGGTCACCTCGCTGCGTCCGCGAGCGCGCGAGCGGGTTGCCGGGGTTTCCACCGGCGTACTGACCCTCGAGACCGGATACGATCCGGTATGGCTAGACTTATAAAAGAAATTAGGTTAAAATTTGACATAGGTAGACTAAACTTATGAGCGAGATCGAACAAGACACCACCACAAATCCTGCGGATCGCAGCCAGCGCGACCGTGTGAACGAACCCGAAACCGAAGAGGGGAGGTTCGACATGAAGGTTCCCGAACGCGTACCCGTCGTTCCCGTGCGCGGATCGGTGATCTTTCCGACGATGGTCATGCCCATCGACGCCGGCCGTCCGGTATCGGTGCGGGCCATCGACGAGGCGCTCAGCGGCGAGCGCGTCGTCCTCATCGTGAGCCAGCGCGACAAGGAGGTGGAGAACCCCGGACCCGAGGACCTCTACCAGGTCGGTACGCTGGCCAACATCCTGCGGATGCGCAAGAACCCCGACGGCTCGGTGCAGATGCTGGTGCAGGCCTTCGCCCGGGCGCGGGTGCGCAACTACGTTCCCTCGGACGAGCTCATCCTGGCCGAGGTCGAGGTCCTTTCGGACGAGCCCGGTAACGAGGTCGAGGTGCGCGCCCTTTTCCGCGAGGTGCAGGAGCGCTTCGGCGAGATCCTCAAGGAGGGCAAGTACCTGAGTCCCGACGTGGCCCAGTACATCCAGAAGCTGGAAGACCCGAGCCAGCTCGCCGACTACATCGCCTTCCACATGGACTTCAAGCTCGAGGACAAGCAAAAGATCCTCGAGATGACCAATGTCGCTGAGCGCCTGCGCCGGGTGCTGGTGCTGCTCGACGCCGAGCTCGAGCTCATCGAGACCCAGCGCCGCATCCAGCAGCAGGTCAAGGAAGAGATCGACCGCAACCAGCGCGAGTACTTCCTGCGCGAGCAGATGAAGGTCATCCAGAAGGAGCTCCACGGCGACGAGGGCGAGGAGGAGGTCGAGGAGTTCCGCCAGCGCATCGAGGAGCTGGACCTGCCCGAGAACGTGCGCAAGGAGGTCGACCGCGAGCTCGGCCGCCTGGCGCGGATGCACCCCGACTCGGCCGAGGCGGCGGTGATCCGTACCTACCTCGACTGGATCGTCAACCTGCCGTGGAACAAGCGCACCGAGGACAACCTTGACATCGAACGCGCCAAGAAGATCCTCGACGAGGACCACTACGGCCTGGAGAAGGTCAAGGACCGGGTGCTCGAGTACCTGGCCGTGCGCAAGCTCCGCTACGAGCGGGCAAAGCGCGGCGAGATCCCGGCCGAGGAGGTCAACAAGGGCCCGATCCTGCTCTTCGTCGGCCCGCCGGGCGTGGGCAAGACCTCGATTGCCAAGTCCATCGCCCGGGCGCTGGGGCGCAAGTACGTGCGCGTCAGCCTCGGCGGCGTGCGCGACGAGTCGGACATTCGCGGCCACCGGCGTACCTACATCGGCGCCATGCCCGGCCGCATCATCCAGGGGCTGCGGCAGGCGGGCAGCAAGAACCCGGTCTTCCTCCTCGACGAGGTCGACAAGATGGGCCAGAGCTTCCAGGGTGACCCAGCGGCGGCGCTGCTCGAGGTGCTCGACCCGGCCCAGAACAAGGAGTTCACCGACCACTACCTGGGCGTGCCCTTCGACCTCTCCGAGGTCCTCTTCATCGGCACCGCCAACTTCCCCCAGCTCATTCCCGCGCCGCTGATGGACCGGATGGAGGTCATCGAGTTCACCTCCTACATCGAGCAGGAGAAGCTGGAGATCGCCCGCCGCTTCTTGCTGCCGCGCCAGCTCGCTGAAAACGGCCTTACCAAGGGCCAGGTCCACATTACTGAGGCGGCGCTGATGCGGCTCATCACCCACTACACCCGCGAGGCGGGTGTGCGCAACCTCGAGCGCCAGATCGGTAGCCTCCTGCGCAAGGCGGCCCGCCGCATCCTCGAGGAGGGCAAGAAGCGGGTGCGCATCACCGAGCGCGACCTCGAGAAGTACCTGGGCCCGCCGCGCTACACCCCCGAGGCGGAGGCGCGCGAGCCCCAGGTGGGCGTGGCCACCGGCATGTACTACACCCCGGTCGGCGGCGACATTATGTTCGTTGAGGTGAGCATCATGCCCGGCAAGGGCCAGCTCATCCTCACCGGTCAGCTGGGCGACGTGATGAAGGAGTCGGCGCGGGCGGCGCTCACCTACGCCAAGAGGAACGCCGAGCGCTTCGGGATTCCGCTCGAGAAGTTCGAGAAGTCCGACATCCACATCCATGTGCCTGCCGGCGCCATCCCCAAGGAGGGCCCCTCGGCCGGCATTGCCATCTCGAGCGCTCTGGTGAGTGCGCTCACCGAGGTACCGGTTCGCCACGACGTGGCCATGACCGGCGAGATCACCCTTACCGGCCGGGTGCTGCCCATCGGCGGGGTGCGCGAGAAGGTGCTGGGCGCGCGCCGCGCGGGCATCCGCGAGGTCATCCTGCCGCGTCAGAACGAGCCCGACCTGCGCGACATCCCGCGCAACCTG
>Ga0256833_1003071_pt1 | contig 11534 bp, 11 predicted proteins | sample 356284metaG_FD_190535 | JGI IMG/M metagenome (GOLD analysis project Ga0256833, IMG submission 190535) | Hydrothermal vent microbial communities from Mid Atlantic Ridge, Atlantic Ocean - 356-284 | ecosystem: Environmental > Aquatic > Marine > Hydrothermal vents | place: Atlantic Ocean: Mid...
CCAGGCATCCCGCAGGATGGCGCGCGGGTCAAAGTCCGCGGGGATGGTGTAGCGGTCGGGCAGGAGTTCCACCCGCTCGATGCGCTCGATTTTGAAGGTGCGCAGCTTGCCCGGGGGTTCCCGGTAGCCGATGACATGCGCGGTCTGGCCGATGGGGTAGGGCTCGATGAAATAGGGCGCGAAGATGTATTCGTAGACCCGGCGGGTAGCCTCATGGCGGTGCCAGACCCGCACCTTGCGGCCCGCGGCCCAGGCCCGGGTGAGGGTTTCCAGCACTTCCAGATAGCGGGGGGCCAGCCGGCGGCCGTCGGTCTGCTCCATGACCTCGGCGGAAAGGCGGATGAACGCGGCGATGCGCCCGGCCACGCCTTCCAGGGCCCGGGCCAGGTGGCGCAACGCGGCGGCCGCGTGGGGGTTGTGCTTGTCGGTGCGGGTGGCCATCATGCGCACGGCCAAGTAAAGGGCCATGGCTTCGTGCAAATTGAGGGGCACCTGAAAGCGCACGGCCTCCCGGTCCACATACCAGCGGCCATCAAGGTTGTAGACGGGGTATTCCCGGGCCAGGTCTTCCAGGTCCCGGTGAATGGTGCTGCGATGGAACCCCAGGCGCTGGGTGAGCTCCCGCACGGCCAAGCCTTCGGGGTGGTCCAGCAGCAGGCGCAGAATCTGGTGCAGTCGTTCGCTTTTCTTGAGCGCGCGCGACATGGGGGCACCTCAAGAGGAAGGCTCAGACGACGCGGGGGCCGACGATTCAGGTGGGCTGGCCGTCGGTTCCTCGGGCAGGCGTTGCAAGCCACCGACCAGGGCCAAAGCCGCTGCGGCCAGGGTGAGATACAACCCCGCGCCCACCGCGGCCCGCATCAGACCCTCGACCTGGTTTTGGGCGATGGCGTCTTGTACGCGAAACAGGTCCCAAAGGGCCACGGCCAACGCCAACGCGCCCAGCGCCGCCGCGGCGGGGGAATAGCGCCGACCGGCGCGGCCCGCGGTGAGCAGCGCGGTGAGCAACAGCAGCAAGCCAATGCCGCCGGTGAGCAGGCCATCGCCTTCGTAACCGGCAACGCTGAGCTCCCCAAAGAGGGAAGTGATTTTGACCCATGGCAAGAGCGCGCCGGCAATCAGGCCGGCAGCAGCCAGAAACAGCACATGGCGTCCGGGGTGCATGCCAACCTCCAGCATCCATAGCGCGGAGCGGGTATGGTTATTTTCATTGTACGGAGAGGGCGGGCGCATTTTGCAACAGCGCCGCCCTGTCGTGCGACAAGAAAGGCGGAAGGGAACCCCTATTGGTCGCGCAGCTTCTCCTTCCACCGTGGTTCTTCCAGGATTTCCCAATAGAAATACCCTTTCGCCCGAAACATGGGCAGCAAGCCGCCGGGATGGCCGTCGCGGACGACCTCGTCGTCCAAATCGGCCAGGGCTTTGAGGCTGACGACGAGAAGCAAAGCCACACTTTCATCATCATTCACGCCCAAAAATTCCGTATATGCGGCGATGGTCTTGTCCATGTAATCCATCAAACGCGCGTGCACGCGCGGATTGCACTTTTTGGTCGGCATGCTCCAGGCCTCATCGCGAATGTCTTCCAAGCGGGCGATTTGCGGGGCCAGGGTGATGCGCGGCGTGTTTTCGGCAATGGACTGTTGCCGAAAGAAGCGGCTGAGCAGATAGAGCATATCGTCGTAGAACTGGTCGCGGCAGGTGGCGGTCGCCGTAGCCGCCTGGTAGGCCGCGGCCGTTGCGGTAGCGGCTCGCTGTTGGCGCGCGGCTGCTGTCGCCAGGGCGGCGCGCTGCGCGGTCGCCGTGGCCGCTGCCCGCTGGCGGGCGGCATTCCGGTACAGGTCCCACGAGAGGCCGCAAACGAAGAGGGCCAGCACCACGGCCAGAGCCCCCAGCGCCCATTCCAGCCCGAGGCGTTGGCGGAAAGCGCCTGCCCGGACCTGGCGAAAAGCGGGGGCCTGGCCGCGCGCCCTCTGTTGCAGTTGCTCCAGTTTGGTGCGCGCCCGGGCCAGCTGCGGATTGAGCGCCAACGCCTGCTCCAAATAGGTTCGTTTTTGCTGCGGGTCGTCCACGCACTGGGCCAGGCCATACCAGGCCAGGGCTTGCGTGGGGTCCAGGGCGATGACCTGGCGCAACAGGTGGGCCGCGCCCGTTTTGTCGCCCTGGCGAAAGCGCTGGTTGGCCTCACGAAGCAAGCGTCGCACACGGGGTTCCACACGGCACCTCCCAGCATGGCGCGCCCGGAGCCTGGCCTGCGGGCGCGGCGGCCACGAGTTCTATCGGCGCCCTATGCCCCTCAGCGCCGACGCCGAAAGGGGAACAAACGGCCCTGCTCATCTTCGTAGAGCAAATAGCCCTGTTCCTCCAAATCGGGCAACGCGCGGGTGACCTTGGAACGGGGCCAGCCCAGCAGGCGCGCCAGCCACGAAGCCCGGCGTCCGGGATGGCGCTGTACGGCCTGGTACAGGCGCTCCAGGTCCTGGGGCTTGCGTCGTCGCGGCATACGACACCTCCAAGCCATGGGGTTGAGCACCCTGACCATAGCGACGGGGTGTCGCAAGTACCGCGACAGGGGACGCGCAATTTCATTGTCCGGCCCAGGAGGGACGCTGTCATCGGGAGAACATGGGGATTTTTTCCCCGGCCCGTGGGGAAGGGATGCGGGCCCACAAGTTGGAGCCAGGCCCCAGCGGCGCATGGGGGTGGGAAGCGGGCGATGGAGGCGCGAAACGAACCAGGCCCCGCGCCGCGGTCATGCTCGGGCGCGGGGCAGCCAGGGGGTGGGTGGTGCTACCGCGGGCCGCGGCTGGGGCCCCCACCCGTCCGGCAGGCGAGGCGAATGAGTGGGGCGGACTATCGGCGTTGGCGCGCGCGGTCGCGGATGGCCTGCAGGTTGAGGATTTCGGCCACCTCGAAGCGGGGCGGCACCACGCGTTGGCCGTCGGGGCCGACCACGGGCCGCATACGAATGCAGGGCGGGAAGTAGCCCATGCGTCCGTGCAGCTCGGCGATGAGGGCGACGGCACTGAAGTTGAGGGCCGGCGGGTTGACGAGCAGGGGCAGGGTTTGCCACTCCTCGGGGGTGAGGCCGGCCGCATCGGCCAGGGCCGCGACCTGGGGCGCCAGGGGCTGCTGGGGGTCAATCTGGCTGTCGATGACGATGACGCGCTCAGGCCGTTGGCCCGTGAGGCGCTCGATTTGGGCCAAGTGTTCGTTGGTGAGCGGGTGGGCGAAGTTGAGGAGGAGCATGGTTAGGCTCCTATGTAATGGTTTCGCGTTCGAGCATTGGGGAGGGGGAGGCAATGCCGTCCCCTACCCGAGCCTATCCGGCCTTGGAGGTATGGAAAAAATGGTCTTCAAGTTTCTCCTATATAAGCCGCCACAGCCGAGCAATCTCGTTGATTTCATCAACCACCTTTTCTGTTTGAGCAATAATCTCAGCAGCCGATTTCGGAGTTTTGCGAAAACCGGTATGCAACACATCATTGCGCAGGTTGGCGAGGTTGAACGGCTCTTGCCACAGTCTGCGTAAGCGTTTTCCTGCAGGAACAGTGTCCCATTCCTCTCGATGGCGGGACTCTCGTTGACCACGTTTGCCGCCTGCTAAGAGAATCTCGGCATCCTCCCGTGCATCCTGCTCCCATATATCCTCTTGAAAGTGAAAACATATCAACGAGACCACCCATTCCCGAGCCATTGCCAGAGCATGAACATAATGTTGGTTCTGGAAATACCAGTTTATCATGCGCAACTGGCTCAACAGATGCTCACGTGGGGCCTCTGAGGTGACACCAAAGGCAACGTAGGCTTCCTCTACAGACCGCACCACGACGCCAAAGGGTTTGGGCAGATTTGTAGCAGCGACTTCCAGATGCTCAGGCAATTGCAAGGATGCCTCAGCCACTTCACGTGGGCGCAACAATTCCAGCCCTTGCGCGATAGCCATCACGTTATCAGCAAGTGGCTGGAGTAACTCCTGGCCCGTTCTCAACAATTGTGAGGCTAAATAGCGGGCATTGCCCGTGTAGATGAATTGGTTGGCAGCGGCCAGCCAGTCAAACAGAGAGACAAAAGGAGTTAAGTCAAATACAGGAGAGACGTTGATCTCCCTGTCCCTGGCTTCAAAAGCGCCATATACTACGGCTTCCACTTTGACCTTCCGCACCGAACGCACAAACGCCGCTGCGATGAACACCAGAAAGGGGAGAGAACGAAAGGAGTTGGTAATGTCGAAAACTACCCGTTCGCCGTCCTCCACACGCCCAACCAATACGTCAAAGATTTCCCAGAGGGCATCCTCTGTGTGGCTTTCAGGGATATCCACAGGCTCCAATAAATCACCCAGACGACTTTTCAGTTCTTCCAGATTGTCATGTTTCCTCACTGTGGGTGTCACAAAGACCAAAATTTTTTCCGTTTCTGGAAAAAATTTCGGCAAAGCTTCAGCAAAAAAGCGCGTAGGAACAATTATGTCACCATACTTATATTTGGTGAAGGAATAATTGCTCGGGCCTAAAAAACTCAATATTTTCATTTTCTATTCCTTCAAAAAAGCAGGTAAAGAGGAGATACCTGTAATACTTTACAACCCCACATTACTACACTACTCCTCGCCTTCTGCAAAGGATTTGAGTTCTTCATAACGGGCAAAATTGCGTTGGGCTTTTTCGGGATTTCTCCGGGCTTGTTTTTCCCATCTCTTGATGAGATTGGCCTCCTGGATCTTCTCCACCAGCGCTCGAGCAAGATATCGCTTCACATCCTGAGGCGCACTCAATGCTTTCCATTGTTCGTAGAAAGGCACGAATACCGTATGGAATTGTTGGGGCTTTACCCTCTCTACACGCCGACGAAACTCTTCCCAGCCCGGGGTAGATTCTGCAATCTGTTCAACTATCATCCGTCCATACCCGCTATTGGTCTTCGCGCCAATGCCTTCCTCAATCAATGCCAGCCTGAGAATCTGGAAGGCCGCTTCGACCCAGTACTCAGGACCGTCCAGCGCCACGAGGAACTTGACACCACCGCGAACACTGACGAAGGGCACGGGATTGGGACTATCCCAATCAGCAGGCGGGGCCACCTCGCCCTGGGGGGTTTTCTTGCCCTGATAATAATCCGAGTGGTGGACGGTCACCACGTCCAACGCCAGCGGCATCTCACCCTCCGCGCTGCCGGGCACGTAGAGCGCGTCAAAGAAGGTCACATACCCGGCCGAGGTGGTGTCGCCAAACAGGGTTCTGTATGCATCACCGATGTAAATGAGGCGGCCTTGCTCGTCTTTTTTGACATGCCAGGCCAGATCGTCCAACCGGTTGCGGGCGTAGAACGCGGCTAACCCTTTCAGCGCGCTGCCCGGGATGATGGGCACGCCGTAAGTGCGGTGCAGGGTAATGGCGTTTTCCAGCGCGCTATCTGCTCCCAAGCCGACTACAAGGCGTCCCTGTGTGGTGGCCATTGCGATCTTCACGCCTGCCGTTTTGAGCATCTTCTCCCAGCGTTCGTAAAAGTGTCGGTAGACATCCGCAACGGGGATGGTGGTTGCTGTTTCGAAATGTACCCGATAAGCATCTTCGCCACCTTTTTCGCCTTGGGAAAATTGCCGTGGCAGCAACTTGTCCAGCCAAAGGCCTGGATGGGGAAAAAGGCGGATATTCAGTTCGACTTCCTTCAGGTTGTTACGCAGTGCAGGTTCAGACATCAATCACCTCCTCCTTCATCCGTCGGCTCCACACCCAGCACCGACTGAGCAAAGCGCTTGTACCAGGTGAGCGCCACAATTGCCCTGTGAGTCAGATACATGTACTCAAGTAATTGGGCATTCCGCACTGCCGCTAACAAATCCTCAGGCGAGGCGTGCCCCATGACCTGGGCAAAATCAGCGAGCAAGCGTTGAGCCCCCGGCTTACCTCGCGCCCTCACATATGCCAGGGCTTGCACCAATCCAGCCTGACGGATAAGCACGGGCAATTTGTGCGCCATGCCACCATACTCCTTGGCATGGGCTGCGTCAGTCTGCAACTGGCTCACCTGTGCATAGATTTGAGCAGCCAACTCTTGTTCTAATGTTCGCATGGTTACCCCTCCTATACCATGCTCAAGCGGCAGAGACCACGCCCAACGGTAGCGTTGCCACCAATCTGGAACAGGTGCTTGGTCAATTCACCCACCACTTCGAACACCTTGTTTGGCTCGACTTTGCCGTTCTGCTGCGCAGCCACCAGCCCGGCCAGAATGCTCTCGGCGGGCAAAGATTCCTCATACCAGAGAGCACCCGAGGCCACCGTTTTTCTTTCATCCTCCAGGCGAATGCGCGCGGTGACTTCAGTGCCTACTTGCAGAAAATAGGACATAACATCATCGTGAACGATGCAGAGGTGAGTTTTGAAATAGTCCTGCCATGTTTGGTCGTTGGGGAAGACCCGTGCAGCCAGCCAATGGGCCCACGCATCAGCTTGCGCTTGCGCATTTAGTTTCACATCTTCCAGCACCACATCATTGTTGTTGAGCCGCAGAGCACTCGTGCTGCACACCAGGACGGTTTCGGCGTGCGCCACCGACGGCTTGTTGGGAACATTACCAAGTCCGGCCAGTTGTGCGTCACGGGCCAGTCGTTGCAGCAGGAAAGGCGAACTCACCCAGGCGAAGACGCCCGCCAGCGAGCGCACCGGCAGCGCCACCAGGCGCAGGTCGGTGAGGACCACCGCGCCGGCATGCTCGGCGGCGTTGTTCGTGTCCGGGCCGAAAACACGTGTGCAGGTGTCATCGTCCTTGTGCAGCGCAGAACAGGCATCGCGCAGCACACCTTTAAGGCTTGAGCCAGGCACGATGGGGATTTCGGTGCCCTTTTCGCGGGCGATGGGCAGGTCAATGGCACCGACCCCCTGCCCGGTTCCAGCGTGCAAAGGCGAAAGCGCGTGCAGGAAGATCAATTTGGCTTGCATGGGATCATCCCTCCTTTTCTTTCCATCCAAGGGTTTTCATGAAGGCTTTCAGAACGTCAGGTTCGCCGTTAAGCGGTTGGATTTGCCGTGCTTCACTATCCCTTAGAGTGACTTGCGGTTGAGCAAGTACACGACCACTGCTCTGCTCCCTCAGCACATACCCACCCGGCGGATCGTGGGGACCTTCCAACACGCAGGCCAACCCCACCGCACCGCCCTGACAGGCCAATGGGCGCAAAATCAGGCGACTGGCAAAGCGATCATGCTCACTGCCTTCAAGTCTCGTTTTTGGAGGATCGCCATTACCTTCGTCTTTGAACTGGAAGATAATGGGCAATCCAAATCTACCGCGAGGGAACTTGTTGGTAACTGGGTGTTGGGGATTATGGCCAGGAGAGTGAGTATTGGTCAAACGACGAATAGCATCCGGTTCGGGCCATTTGCTACGGCCATACGGCCGATTTCTCCTGTCAGGGTATCGTGCTTGGCGGAATTGCTTGAGAGCACCAAAAAGGTCTTTCCAGGCTCTCTCAGCATCGTTCCTTCGAGTAGTTATCACCCACATCATGGTTGAATGAAGGTGAGGCACACCGTCTGGCCATTGGCTGCCTTTGACGTAACCGTTCTCGGAGAGGCCTTTACGGATACTTCGACGGATTTCTTCCATCGTGGGCTCGGTGACGGTCCTGCCATCCACTTTCGTCAACTGTAATGCCCCAAATCCACGCCGCGTGCGGGCGCCAACGCCGCCAAAGGTTTCCCAGGCCCAGAGGGCGGCTTCGACTTCCTCTTGCACGTTGAGTTCGCGACCGTTAACTCGAACCGTAGCGGCGTTCAGAGTGATGTGCAGATCAAATTCAACGCCCTCCCAAACGCTTCCTTTACTGCCTCCTTTGCTTTCGCGCAGTGGAAAGGCAACATACCCGTAAGGTGAAACCGGATCACCAATATTAACCCACTTGCCTTTGTTGTTTTTTACTTTGCTTATTTCGCGTCCATGGTTTGTAACGCGCACATGCAAGGAGACAAGTGATGGGCCCGCCTTTCCATCTCCCGCCGCCGCACCCCAGATGGCCGCTTCGGCACAGCGCATGGCGTCCAGCGAACCGCCAAACTGCCCGCCTCGTGTGGCGCGCCACCAAAAGCGCAACAAGCCGCGGATCTCGCTGGCACGCACCACCGTCACTTCATCAGGTTGTTGGGGTTTGGCTCCTCCGCCGTAGAGCGGCGTGATCAGGCGATAGCTGCGCACCTGCTGCACGCGGTCAGATTTGACTCGTACCTGAGGCGGTGTTTTTTCGGGTCGTTTGCGATTGCTCAACATCTCTCAAGCCTCCTCTACGTTCCATGCCCCTAACAAGGCCACACCGAACCCATCACGGCGGGCCTGCTCGTCGTCGCTGATAGGGTTTAGCCATACAGCATCAACAAAGCGTTCAATAGCAGATTCATCACCCACCTCAATCTCAAAGAAATAGACGCTACCGGCAGGTGCCAAACGGCGTGTTGGCTTAGGAGCACGCTTCTCATAATCCCAGCCGGAAACATGCACCGGTCGTCCAACCGCCGCTCCGACAATGCGCAATTTCACCCCGCTGGGGTGCTCGCAAACCCACATCGGCCGAACGCCTTGCTCAAAGTATGCCGGCGTAGCCAGGATCAGCCGCCCGCGACGGGTCGCGAGGAGGGCCTTTCGCACCCCATCCGGACAGGACGGCAACCAATTCGGATTAGCCAGTTCCCAGGAAACCACGCGGCGTTCACCGCCAAGAGTGTCCAACCCGGCCTGCAACGGCGCATCCGTTTGCACCAACAAACCTAACTCAGCAGCTTCACCAAGGGCTGTCTCCTGCGGTGCATATACAAACGTCAGCCCTCCTGTTTGGAAAAGCGCGCCTTCTTCTGCTGTGCCAGAGTCGCGTTGAATACTGACATGCATCCGATAATCCACCGGTAAACTCTCTATCCCCAGAGCATCCAAGGAGAGAACACCTTGCTGGGGCTGCTCCAACCATGCCTTCATTTGCGACCAACGCCAAAAAGCGGGTGGCCTGGGATGGGGCTTGGCTTTACGGTGTACAACAGGAGCTACCAGTTGCCACCCCTCAGGCAGATTCGTAAGCACATCCTGAAAATGGGCGGTTGGTTGTAGGGGTATCCGCTCCACTTGGCGCTCATTGTGAGGCCCGCTGAGCAACAAAGCGTCCTGAGGGGCAGGGAAGAGTACTTCTTCCCTTTTTCGGTCAAATAAGAAAGGCCCTACCACACGATACTCGAGCACTTGTTGAATGACGGCCTTATTCCAAATTCCACCATGAGCCACAAAGCCACTCAGCGTGCGCGCCGCTCCTGCCAGGGTAGAAGGAAACGGGAAAGGCACCGAGACCGCCCGCGCACCCGGCGTAGCCGTGAACGGCTTACCGTCTCGGAAGATGAGCGGATCGTGAGGCACTACAAGCCAGGTCGTTAGTTTCGTTTCGTTCATGCCACCTCCTTCTCCTATCCTTGTGCCTGTTCCATAGCACGCGTGAATTCGTCGGCGATTATCATTTCCTGCGCCAATTCACCCAACGGAGAATCGTGCTCTTCCAACTCTTCCAGCCACTTCTCCATTTTTTCAATAATCTCCTTCCTCACCCCCTGCCCTCCGCCGGATTCGCGTTTGCGCTTCAAGATGCGTATCGCTTCGACGCGCAGTGCCTTTCTATCCAGCACATCACCCATCTTGCGCGCCAAGTGTTCAAGTTCGTAAGCAGTGCCTTTGCTAAGCGTGCCATCCAACCACCACCGAGTCATTGTCTGCAGTCGCTTGATCAGCACCGGCAATTTTTGCTTTATCGTACGTTCAGCCCCGCTGCGTTTGTTGAGGGTAATCGCCAAGGTGTTCTTGCCTGGCACGCTTTTGGCTGCCTTCTCGGTACGGCGGGCCAGCGCCAGCACATCGCTTAGCGGCTCCAGGTGGTGAGCAATCACAAGCCCGGCCGAGAGGGTGGGAGATTTCTCCCGGCCATCATCATCCGTGAACGTGAAACCGGCCATGGCCTGCGCAAACCGCTCGGCCAGTTCCCCCACACAGTCCAGTGCGGTATGTAGAGGAAGGTACGCCAGCACATCATCGCCGCCGGAGTAAATGGCTACCCCCTTGTGTCTGGCAACAATGCGGGGCACCTCTTTGGCAAATTTGCTCAGGGCTTGCGAAAGTTCGCGATGGGTCTCTGGCGTTTCTTGAGCGTCAATGGTCTTCCCCATGAAATCCCCATCGGCCAGCAGCAGGGCATAGTAAGAGCCAGGCCGCCGCTGACCAGCATACTCAGTAAGAAGACGCTCCTGCTCACGCAAGAGCCATTCCACCGCTTGCTTCTTTTCAACAGCAGCCCGTACCTCCGAGGGGAAGAAAACGCTGTAGTCCCGAACAGGTTCGGCACCTTGCTCCTGGAATAGGCGGATAAGACGCTGTTTTAGTTCATCAGCCCGCTGCTCACCCAGGCCTTCGGCAAACGGCAAAGCAGCCAAGTGGGAAACGCTTGGGTAGCGCTTCACCTTGGACGCTTCCTGCCCTCCCAAGCGCTTCAACAAATCTACCCCGGATAGCAACTCGCCCTTGCGCAGTTTGAACCGCTGCAAATCAGGGGCAGGCGGACGCTGATAGTCGGACGAACGGCTCAGCACATGCTCCCGCCAGCCGTCAATGGACGATTTGAAGCGCGGAGTGCCCTGGTAAGGACCAAAGTCGCGCGTGACTTTCCGAGCGTTGAGAGCGGCTTCGCAGCGGTCACGAGTACCTCGATATTCATCTACATTATCAAACGGAGCCGCCGCCCAGTAGTACTCAATCAAATCATCCAACTGCCAACGTGCTAAATCAGCGTCAACGCCTTTGCCAAGCCTTTTCTCAATAAAAACCCACGCATTCCAAACATACTGGCGTAAGGCTTCTTCAATGTCTTCCGCCAAAGCCCTGGGATCCTTTTTCCTTACTACGGCGACGACCTTGTTAGCCACCGAGAGCTCACTACCAGGTGCCAAATCATTCTCATTCTCCGGAGCAGGGAAAATGAGCGCATCAAAACCTTCTTGTGCCGCGATGGTACGCGCAGCGGTCTTGGCCAGTTCACTGAGCAGCCAGGAACCATAAGCCAAGTCACGACTGCTGCGTGCGGCGGCGATGAAACCTTGGACCGGGCCAATGGAGCAGGTAAAAAAGTATTCCGGCATGGACATACTCTCCTTGCAAAGTCATGCTCTTGAAAAATGCGTTATCTCCAAAAGAAGGATCTCTCCAAATATCACTTTACTCCAAAACACCTTCGCCCCCCTCCCCACCTCTTCCCCCCTTCCCTCCCTACAAAGTGAGGAGGCCGAGACAAAGGCGGGTGAAGAAAGACTCACCCCCGCCCCTCCGCCAGCAGCCAGCCGCGGAAGACCCGGCGCACGAAGCGCAGGTCCACCTGCTCGTCGGGCCAGGCCAGGCGGCAGGTCTCCAGGATGGCGGCGCGGTGGGTGTCGATGGTGCTCAGGCCGAGCCCCAGCGCGTCGGCCGCGGCTTGCCGGGTCGGGTGTTCCACCAGGGCCCGCAGCACTTCCCGCCGC
>Ga0256833_1003072_pt1 | contig 11534 bp, 7 predicted proteins | sample 356284metaG_FD_190535 | JGI IMG/M metagenome (GOLD analysis project Ga0256833, IMG submission 190535) | Hydrothermal vent microbial communities from Mid Atlantic Ridge, Atlantic Ocean - 356-284 | ecosystem: Environmental > Aquatic > Marine > Hydrothermal vents | place: Atlantic Ocean: Mid...
GTAATCAAAAAGTCTTTCTAAAAGCTTTTTCCCTATACCAGGAACAAATTCTAAGGGTACTTGATAATGATAAGGTGGCCTATGAGAAGGATGTTTTGGCTCTTTATAGTCAGAGATATCAATAACTCTATCAAAAACCCCCATTGTTACATTAAGACTACCACATTTTTCACACTTAAACACAGGAGGAGGGGATGTAGCAATATGCCCGCAATCATTACAGTATGTCCTATGATACTTACCTAATTTTGGGTCCATACCGTAATTTGCTATAATTTTTCTTCCCTCTCTCCTATATAGAGCAAGCAATACTTCTTTGTATGTGGGTTTTTCCATCAAAAATATGTTATACTCCCTTCCTATCTTTGGTAAAGAATGGGCATCAGAATTACTAAGAAATGTAAAATCGCTAAGTTCTGCTATATGATCTGCTATATCTGTATCTGCACTTAGCCCAAGCTCTACCGCAGGTATCTTTTCCATTGTCTTTTTTGTAAAGATATCACTAAGCCTTCTTGCACAGTTGCCATATACACTTTTATGGGGGGTAAAGGCATGGGCAGGAAATAAAATCCCCCCTATATCATTTACAATATTGAATATCTCTTGCGCCCTCTTTCTTGTATTTTGTGTACTTAAATTAGGATTTTTAACAAGGCGAGTAAGTATATTAGAAAACTTTTTTACATCCTCAAGATAAGGAAAAAGTGCTACATGATGTGCATGACCCCCTCCTTTTTCTTCTACCTCTACTTCACTTGCAAGAAGCACTGTTACCTTTTTATCATACACCAACCCACCATCTTGAAGTGCTTCCATTTTACCTGTATCCAAAAGTTCTTCTATATCCTCTATTACTGAAGGAGATGCCGAATCTACAATCCCTACTATGTCTATACCCTTTCTATATGCACATTCTCTTGAGATATTTTCAAAAGTAAGATCACGGGAGGCCGTAATCTTTACCGCCCTCCCTTTTTTTGTCCTTCCTATATGTACATGAAGATCTACAAAAAATTCTCTTAATTCTCCCATACTATACCCTTGATTTCTCATTAAAAGTAAGGATACCTATAATTGTTTTTGCATCCTCTATTTTACCTTCTAAAACCATAGATAAGGCTTCATTAAATGGTATCTTTTCTATTTCTATAAACTCATCAAAATCCATCTCTCCTGATTCTTCATAAAGACCTTTTGCTATATATATATGGAGCCTCTCGGTAGTAAATCCTGGTGTGGAATAAAAAGATATAAGGGGCGTAAACTCTCTTGCCGCAAAACCTGTCTCTTCTATAAGCTCTCTTTTTGCACATTCAAGAGGGTCTTCTCCCTCCTCCAATGTTCCTGCAGGTATTTCAAGTAAAATTTTTTCGGCAGGTTTTCTATATTGTTTTACCATAACAATATTTCCATCATCATCTATAGGTAAAATAGCAGCAGCTCCCCTATGAACGATTATTTCTCTCTTGCTCTTTCTTCCATTTGGAAGTTCTACCTCGTCAATTTTGAGATTTACCACCCTTCCCTTATAAATCCATTCAGTTTTTAAGGTTTTTTCCATTTTAGTATACCCCACTTAAAGAAAGTAAAATATTAGATACTTTCACAATATCATTTATATCTACCCACTCATTTAAGGAATGTGGATTATGTGTACCTTCACTCATTACAAGAGATGGGATTCCCATTTTATTAAATACATTGGCATCACTTCCACCATTTGTAAATGTAAGCTCATATTCCATTCCAAGTCTATTGTAGGCAGATATAATAAATTTTACTACAGGTTCACTCTCTTTAATATGGTATGCCTTAAATCCTTCTATTTTTTTGAAATCCACTTTTGCCTTATTCTCTTTTGCTATATTTTCAGTCTTTTTTTCTACATCTTCAAGTAGGGTCTGAATTTTTTGCTCATTATGACTTCTTGCCTCACCTATAAATTCCACCCTTTCAGGTACAATATTAAATGCTCTACCACCAGAGATTCTCCCTATATTAAATGTTGTCTCCTTATCAATCCTACCCATCTTAAAAGAAGATATCATCTTACTTGCAACCCATATAGCATTAACTCCTAACTCGGGATTAACCCCTGCATGTGCAGCTTTTCCATATACCCTAAAATACAGTTCATAATGAGAAGGTGCCCTGTGAATAATGTACTTTGGGTCATTAGAGCTATCAATTACATATGCAAAATCTATCTTCTTTCCTTTTAGATCTATATTTTTTGCACCCAAAAGACCTATTTCTTCAGAAATAGTAAAGGCAGCTACAATATCACCAGAGGGGGAAACCCCATTTTCTACAAGTACTGTATATAATTCGAGGATAGCCGCTATGCCTGCCTTATCATCTGACCCTAAAATTGTGGTCCCATCACTCTTTACAATATCCCCTTCTATTTGAGGTCTTACCCCTTCGCCTACAGGGCCTACTGTGTCCATGTGGGCAGAAAACATAATAGTTGGTCCATCTCCCTTGCCTTTAAGGTGTGCGATTATATTCCCCGTATTTGACCCAATTTTCTCACCTGCATTATCAATATAGTATGGAATTTTAAGTTTATCTAATATGCTCTCTATGTATTCTGCTACAGGTTTTTCATGCCTTGATAGACTTGGGAGTTTCACAAGTTCTATAAAATAGTTTAAAATCCTTTCTTTGCTTGGTTTTAACATAGGTATATCTCCTTTCTCCATATTTATATATCTATCATATCTCTCCAGTTAGTCCCAATTTTTATATCCACCTTTAATGGGACTTTTAATTTTATACAGTTTTCCATTATATCTTTTATTTCATTGATAATAACATCTTTGTCTTCTTTTGGTGCCTCAATCAAAAGCTCATCATGTATCTGTAATATAAGTCTTGCCATAGGAGATTTTTTTTCGATAAATTCTTGAACCTTTATCATAGAAACCTTAATAAGGTCAGCTGCACTTCCCTGGATAGGTGTATTAACAGCAGCTCTTTCAGAAAATTCTCGTACATTTCTATATTTACTATTTATACCTGGAAGATATCTTCTCCTGTTAAATAAAGTTGTTACATAGCCATTTTCCTTTGCCTTTTCTTTAAGTTCTTCTATAAACTCTTTTACCTTAGGGTATCTTTCAAAATATCTCTCTATATATTCTTTTGCCTCTTTTCGTTCTATGCCTAAGTTTTGGGAAAGACCGTAATCGCTTATACCATATATGATGCCAAAATTTACAGCCTTTGCAGCCCGTCTCATATTACTTGTAACCTTTTCTTCTGGTACCCCAAAAATTTCACTTGCAGTAATTGTATGTATATCTTTTCCTTTTATAAAAGCATCTATAAGATTTTTATCTCCTGACATATGTGCAAGGATTCTAAGCTCTATCTGGGAATAATCAAAAGAATACAGTAGATTTCCCTCCTCTGATATGAAGGCCCTTCTTATATCTTTTCCAAGCTCTGTCCTTATAGGAATGTTTTGAAGATTTGGGTCACTACTACTTAGTCTCCCTGTAGCTGTACCTGTTTGGTTATAAGTTGTATGAATTCTTTTTGTTCTTTCATTTACAAGTTTTATAAGGGCATCCACATAGGTAGAGAGTAATTTTGTAAGTTGCCTATAAGCTATAATCTTTTCTGCAATTTCATAGTCTTTTGCAAGTGTCTCAAGAACTGATATATCTGTAGAATATCCTGTCTGGGTCTTTTTGATAACTGGATATCCAAGTTTTTCAAATAAAATTATCCCTAACTGTTTAGGAGAATTTATATTAAACTCCTCTCCTGCCAATTTATAGATCTCTTGTTGGAGAGAAGATATTTTGTTCTCTAATTCCTTTTTCATTTTATGAAGATATGCAACATCTAATTTAATACCATTTAATTCCATTTTTGCAAGTACTCGAGATAGGGGCATCTCTATATTATAAAATAACTCTTTGAGGCCAAATTCTTCAAGTTTTCTCAAAAGCACCTTTTTTAGTCTATGAATTACCTTTACAGTATCTATACCCTTCTCTATCTCTTCAGTATATGCACCCATTCTATATTTGAGATGTTCAAAGGTAATATCTTCCAAGGGATACTTACCTTTCCCTGGATCTAGTAAATATGATGCAATCATAGGGTCAAAATCTTTACTTTCCACCTTAAAATCATTTAATTGAAAATATATATAGGCATCCTTTATATTATAGCTGTTTTTTTCAGTATTATGCTCCCAAATTTCTTTTGATTTTTTAAAAAACTCCTTGTCTAATATCCAATAATTCTCATCAATATCCAAGATGATTTTTTTGAAAATAGATCTTATTGGATGACCTTTATCTTTAAGAATAACAAAAGAAAACTCTCTCTTCTCATCTATTAAAGATTTTAATTCTTTTATATCTCCTGATGTACTAATATGCTTTATATTCGTACTTGCTTCCACTATTTTTGTATCCTCTTTTGGTAAAGTATTTGAAAACAATCTTTTTATAAGTTGCTTAAATTCTAGCCTTTCAAAAAGAGATAATAACTTATCAGTATTTTTATTTTCAGGGTTAAATTTAATCTTTTCGAAATCTATCTCTATAGGTATATCTCTTATAATAGTCGCAAGCCTCTTACTTAAAATCGCCTGGTCCTTAAATGCACGAAGATTTTCCCTTCTCTTTTTCCCTGGAACTTGAGATATATTTTCTAATACCTTTTCCAAAGAGTCAAACCTTTTTATAAGATCAGAGGCTGTTTTCTCACCTACTCCTGGTACTCCTGGTATATTATCTGAGGTATCACCTTTTAATCCTATGAAATCTGGAATCTGACGGGGAAGGATACCAAATCGCTCTACCACCTTCTCCTCATCGTATAAATCCATATCGGTAATACCCCTCTGGGTAAGGAGCACTTTAACTTGTGGACTAACGAGTTGTAGGGCATCTCTATCTCCTGTGACTATATAGACTTCATAGCCTGCCTTTTCTCCTAATCGGGCAATTGTACCTATTAAATCATCTGCCTCATATCCCTCTTTTTCAAAGATGGGTATACCCAAAGCAGAGATTACCTCTTTTATGAGTGGTAGTTGAAATACAAGATCTTCTGGCATAGAAGGTCTCTGGGCTTTATATTTATCATATTCTTCATGTCTAAATGTAGGTCCTTTTTTGTCAAATGTAGCAATTATAGCATAAGGATTTTCATCTATTAACTTAAGAAGCATTTGCGTAAAGCCGTAAACTGCCCCTGTTGGCTCTCCCTTTGAGTTGGTTAATGGAGGAAGTGCATAGAAAGCCCTATAGGCAAGTCCATTACCATCTATTAAAAAGATCTTTTTATTTTTTGACATAAGTTATCACCACTTCTTTGAGAAATATTTAAAGGAAAAAGGCATGACATCTGTAATCTCTTCCTTTTCCAAAAAGAACATCATTAGCCTATCAATCCCTAAAGCAATGCCCGCACAAGGGGGCATGCCATATTCCAAATATCTTAGAAAATCTATATCATAAGGGTACCCCTTTTTGCCATATTTATCCCATCTTCTCTTCTGTTCTTTAGGGTCTGTAATCTCAGTATAGCCATTTGCTATTTCTATACCACTTAAATAAAGTTCAACTCTTTCTGTAAATTTTGGATTGTTTTTGATATTTTTTGCAAAACCCCCAAGGATTTCAGGATAATTATAGATTACTGTAGGTCTTTCTCTTCCCAAATTCCTCTCTACATATGTAAGGAAAAGTTTATGAAATATGGTCTCAAAATCTCTCTCTCCAAACCCTTCTTTTTTTGCTATTTCTTCTCTTTTTTTCTCATCAAATAGATCATTTAGCTTTATATTTGTATATTTATAGAAAACCTCTTCTAAAGTAATAACTTCCCAATTCTCATTTATATATCTCTCTTTGAGAGAAAGGCTATTTGCAAGCTCTTTTAATAATCCTTTAAGATCTTTAATAAGGTCGAGATAGTTCCATCCTATTCTATACCATTCTAAAATTAAAAATTCCGGATTATGAAGGGATGTAATAGGGTCGTCTCTAAAGGCATGAGTAATCTCAAAGATATCTCCTATCTTGGATACAAGTATTCTTTTTAAAAAAAACTCGGGAGATGTAGCAAGGTAGTAATTTCTATCTGAGTAATTTACTTTAAATGGAGATATATTTAAATCTTGAGAGAAAAAAGGGGTCATTATTGGCGTATCTACCTCTATGACCCCAGCTGAAACAAAATACTTTCTTATCAAACCAATAAAGGATGATCTAAATCTATATATATCTTTTAATTTTTCAATATCTTCATACATCAAGTTTTATCTTTAATTCTCTTAATTGTTTTTCATCTACTGTACTTGGTGCCCCTGTAAGCAAACAAGTAGCTTTTTGGGTTTTTGGAAAGGCTATGACATCTCTTATAGATGTAGTACCTGTGAGAAACATGGTAAGCCTATCCAGACCAAGTGCTATCCCACCATGTGGAGGAGCTCCATATTTAAAAGCATCTAGAAGAAAACCAAACTTCACCCTTGCTTCTTCCTCTCCTATGTTTAATACCTCAAACATCTTCTTTTGGAGTTCACTATTATGGATCCTGATACTTCCTCCACCAAGTTCTTCTCCATTTAAAACGATATCATATGCCTTTGCTCTTACCATTTTAGGGTCTTTGGACAATAATTCTATATCTTCATCTCTGGGTGAGGTAAAGGGATGATGTTTAGCGACCCATCTATTTTCTTCATCATCCCACTCTAAAAGAGGAAAATCAGTTACCCATGTAAATTCATACCTATTTTCATCTATAAGATCTAATTTTTTGGCCAATATAAGTCTTATATTCCCTAAAGTAGTTTGGGCTATTTCCTCTTCATCCCCTACTATAAGCATTACACCCTTATCAGGTACAGAGAGCTCATTCTTTAAATTAAGTAAGGCATCTTGGGAAACTTTGCTTCCAAAGGTAGATTTTATCTTTTCATCAAATCTTACCCAAGCCATACCCTTTGAGCCAAGTTTTAGGGCATGGTCTCTTAATTTGTCAAGCTCTGTTCTTGAGAACTTATCTCCATCTTCCACTACTATGGCATAAATTTTTCCGCCCTCTAACACAAGGGATTCAAAAGGGGGAAATCCCAAATCTTTTCCAAGTGTAGTTATATCTTTTAACTCAAGACCAAATCTTAAATCTGGCTTGTCTGTTCCATATTTTTCCATTACCTCTTTGTATGTCATTTTTCGAAAAGGTATTTTTACATCTATTTTTAAAATTTCTCTAAAAATATTTGAAAGAAGTCCCTCTATTATAGAAAAGACCTCTTCTTCTTCTACAAATGAAATTTCCATATCAAGTTGAGTAAATTCAGGCTGTCTATTGGCCCTTAAGTCTTCATCTCTAAAGCACTTGGCAATCTGAAAATATCTATCAAAACCAGATACCATAAGGAGCTGCTTAAAAAGCTGAGGAGACTGGGGAAGTGCATAGAATTTACCGGGATTTACCCTACTTGGTACAAGATAGTCTCTTGCTCCTTCAGGTGTACTTTTTGTTAAAATAGGAGTTTCTATCTCAATAAATCCATGTTTATCCAAATAATTTCTAATTATTCTAGTGATCCTATATCTTGTTATAATGTTTTTTTGCATCTTATCTCTTCTTAGGTCTAAATATCTATACTTAAGTCTTAAATCTTCATTTATATCTACATCTTTTGATACCTCAAATGGTGGCACATCTGATTCGTTTAAGATCTCCATATGATTTGCAAAAACCTCTACTTCTCCTGTAGGGATATCTCTATTTATAGATTCAGGAGGTCTTTGCTTTACTATGCCCTTTATCTCAAGTACATATTCTGATCTGATATCTCTCCCTTTATAGTGTACCTCTTTAGAATATTCTGGGTCTAAAACTACTTGCACTATACCTTCTCTGTCCCTTAAATCTATAAATATTACTCCTCCATGGTCTCTCCTTCTATGTACCCATCCAAAGAGTACCACTTCTTTTCCTATATCTTTACTATCTACTTGGCCACAGTAATGAGTCCTTTTTAGCATATTGTCTAAACTCCTTTTCTTATTTTTTAAGGGTAGATTCTGTACAATAACCTTGGAAATGGTATGGTTTCTCTTACATGAGGAAGCTTTGCAATCCATGCAAGGGTTCGTTCTATTCCAAGACCATATCCAGAATGAGGACAACTACCGTATTTTCTAAGATCCAAATACCACTTATAATCTTCTATGGGAAGTCCCTCTTCCACCATCCTATTGTATAAAAGATCATAATCATCTATTCTCTCTCCTCCACCTATAATCTCCCCATATCCTTCAGGGGCAAGCAAGTCGGCAGATAGGGAAAGTTTTTCATTTTTGGGGTCAGGCTTCATATAAAATGCCTTCATCTCTGAAGGATAATGATGAACAAACACAGGGCGGTCAAACTCCTCTGATATAGCAGTCTCTTCATCCCCTCCAAAATCATCTCCCCATTCTATTTCAAATCCCTTCTTTTTAAGGATATCTATAGCTTCATCATATGTAATCCTTGGGAAAGGATGATCAATTTTTTCAAGTACAGAGATATCTCTTCCTATTTCCTTAAGTTCTTTCTCACCTTCTTTTAATATGCGCTTTATAATATACACTATCATTTCTTCGGCAAGATTCATCATATCATAAAGGTCATAAAATGCCATCTCAGGTTCCACCATCCAAAATTCCATAAGGTGGCGTCTTGTTTTTGATTTCTCTGCCCTAAATGTTGGACCAAAACAATAAACCCTTCCAAAGGCCATTGCATTTGCCTCATTATAAAGTTGACCACTTTGAGAAAGATATGCCTTTTTATCAAAATATTGGGTTTCAAAAAGTGTAGTAGTACCTTCACAAGATGCAGGGGTAAGAATAGGTGAGTCTACAAGTACGAATCTCCTTTCATCAAAGAAATTTCTTATAATATTTATAAGTTTACTTCTCAATCTCAAAATAGCATTTTGCCGTGGTGTTCTTATCCATAGATGTCTATTGCTTAAAAGAAAATCTACTCCATGTTCCTTTAGTTTTATAGGATAATCTTCTGCAAGCTGAATAAGTTTTACTCCAGATACTGTAAGCTCATATCCACCCTTTGCCCTTGGTTCTTCTCTTACAACTCCTTCTACTATTATGGAAGATTCTTGTGTAAGTTTATCAGAGAGTTCAAAAACTTCAGGAGAAACCTCGCTCTTTATAACTGTGGCTTGCAAAAATCCTGTACCATCTCTTACTATAAGAAAATGAATCTTACCACTTGACCTCTTATTATAAAGCCATCCTTTAATTCTTACCTTCTCACCTACATATTTGTCAATATCTTCAATATAGACATCTTTCATGGTCCTACTCCTTTTTGAATAATTTATATAAATCCTCTTCTTTTATCTGTTTATCCTTACCTTCTTTCATATCTTTCAGTATCAAGATATTTTTCTCTACCTCTTCTTCTCCTATAATAACTACATACCTTGCCCCTTTTTTATCTGCTTCTCTAAGCTGTCCTTTTACACCTTCTTTACCCAATGCATAATCTGTTTTTATATTTTTAGCCCTTAATTTAAAAATAAGAGAAAAGGCCTCTTTTTCTACCTCTTTTCTAAAAACCACAAAAAGATCAGGTATATTCTCTTTTGGGAACTCTATCCCTGCGTTTGAAAGGGCAAGAATCAATCTTTCCATTCCACCTGCAAAACCTACACCTGGAATATCCTTCCCACCGATCTCTGAGGCAAGCCCATCGTATCTTCCTCCACCACCTACTGCATCCTGTGCACCAAGACCTCCTGCAATCACTTCAAAGGCCGTTTTTGTATAATAATCTAATCCTCTTACCAATCTATGATTTATCTCGTATTTTATCTTTAAGGTATCTAAATATTCTAATACCTTGTTAAAGTGTTCTTTGCACTCCTCACATAAATAATCTATAATCTTTGGGGCACCTTCTGTAGCCCTTCTACACCCCTCTCTTTTACAATCAAGTATACGAAGGGGATTTTTGTGATATCTTATTTTACAATCATCACATAACTCATCATACTTATCCTTTAGATAAAGCTTAAGCTCCTTTTCATATATAGGCCGACATTTAGGACACCCGACACTGTTTATAAAAATCTTATAATCTGTAAGACCTAATCTTTTGTATATTTCCTGAGTAGCCATTATTATCTCAACATCTGCTTTAGGGTCTTTAGTGCCTATTATCTCCATCCCATACTGATGAAATTGCCTTTGTCTTCCTGCCTGAGGCCTCTCATAGCGAAACATTGGACCTATATAGTAAAATTTTCCAATATTTCCTTGCCCATACATTTTATGCTCTATATATGCCCTCACCACAGATGCTGTATTTTCTGGTCTTAATGTAATACTTCTTCCCTTTTTATCTAAAAAAGTATACATTTCTTTATTAACTATATCTGTACCATCTCCTATTCCCCTCTGAAAGAGTTCGGTATACTCAAATATTGGTGTCCTTATTTCATAAAAACCATATATATCCATTACTTCTCTTATAATTTTTTCAATATAGTGCCATTTATATATGTCTTCTGGAAGTATATCTCTTGTCCCTTTTGGAGCCACTATCTTCATAGTTTATAATCCTGCCGCCTTTCTCAAAATTTCAGCCATGTCAGTCTTTTCCCATGTAAATTCCTCTATCTCTCTTCCAAAATGTCCATATGCAGCGGTTTTCTTATAGATAGGTCTTCTCAGTTTAAGTTTTTTAATAATTGCACCAGGTCTTAAGTCAAAATATTCTTTTATAAGTTCTACGATCTTTTCTTCTGGTATATTTGCTGTACCAAATGTATCAACCCTTAAAGATATAGGATGGGCCACACCTATTGCATAAGATACCTGAACCTCTAGTTTTTTAGCAATACCAGCTTTTACAAGATTTTTTGCCACATATCTTGCCATATAGCTTGCCGACCTATCTACCTTTGTGGGATCTTTACCAGAAAAGGCGCCCCCACCATGGCGGGCATACCCACCATATGTATCTACTATAATCTTTCTTCCTGTAAGGCCTGTATCTGCCATAGGCCCACCAAAGACAAACCTACCAGTGGGGTTTATATAGTATCTTGTTTTTTCATCCAACCACTCTTCAGGTATGACCTTCTTAATAACCTCTCTCTTTATATCCTCTGCCATTTGCCCCAATTCTACATCTGGGCTATGTTGTGCAGATACTACTACAGCATCTACTCTTAATGGTCTATCATCTTCATATTCTACCGTTACTTGGGTCTTGCCATCTGGTCTAAGATATGGCAAAATCTCTTTCTTTCTTACCTCTGCAAGTCTTTCTGCCAATCTGTGTGCAAGGTGTATAGGTAAAGGCATAAGTTCTTCTGTTTCATCACATGCAAACCCAAACATCATACCTTGGTCTCCTGCACCTATTCTTGCTATTTCATCTTCCTCTTCTTCTTTAGCCCTTACCTCTAATGCCTTTGTGACCCCTTGAGAAATGTCAGGAGATTGCTCATCAATAGATGTAATAAC
>Ga0256833_1003073_pt1 | contig 11531 bp, 7 predicted proteins | sample 356284metaG_FD_190535 | JGI IMG/M metagenome (GOLD analysis project Ga0256833, IMG submission 190535) | Hydrothermal vent microbial communities from Mid Atlantic Ridge, Atlantic Ocean - 356-284 | ecosystem: Environmental > Aquatic > Marine > Hydrothermal vents | place: Atlantic Ocean: Mid...
CAACAATCAAAGACATACTGCTGACCCAGTGCCAAGATGAACTTTGCATAAATTTCAGATTGAGCAAGGGCCTGACAGAAAAGATGGAAAGGATTCTCCAGAGTGGAATTCCTGTCAAATATATCTTTGATATATCCCTTAAAAAAAAGCGCTTGCTTTGGGATGATGAACTCAAGCACATAGAACTTGTCAGGACCATTGTCCTGGACAATATAAGGGATGAATACATACTCACCTTTTACTACCCTTCAACAAGGATAATCACTGTATCAAACATAGACGATGCAAAAAAATTTCTACTAAATATAAGGCAGCTCAGGGTCATTGCCCTGGACAAACTATCCAAGGGCCAGCGCTATTTTATAAGTATCAAGGCAATGGCTAGAAAAGGCGAGGCATCCATGCCCTTTGGACGCCTGATAAAGATGTTTTCCTCATTTGGTTTTTCCACGGATACATATGAAATTGAATTTCAATATTAGCGACAAAAAGGGCAGGGAACGCCTGTTGATCATTGCAACAGGGCTCCTTCTCATTATCTTTTTCATAATAGAATTCAGGCTCGTCTCCACTATTAGGCCCCTTCCCAAGTATACAAACGTCCTTGTATTCATGATAATCAATATCAATCTGCTATTGATACTGGTATTGAGTTTCCTTGTTATCAGGAACATAGTGAAGCTCATCTTTGAAGAACGCATCCATGCATTGGGTGCCAGGCTTAAGACCAAACTCACCATAGGTTTTATCATCATATCCCTCTTGCCAACACTTCTGCTCTTTTTCATCTCTTTTCAGTTCCTTCAAACAAGCTTGGCTTACTGGTTCGACACCAGGATCGAATACAGCCTGGAACAAGCCCTATCGGTAGGAAGGAGCTATTATCAATCCCAGATAAAACAGCTCAAAGACGCAGAAAACGAACTTGTTACCGAGATAAAACTCAGATGTATATCGGATAGAGAACACTCCATAGACAAACAATGCGTAGAAAATATTCTTTCTCCCGCCTTGGTCAATCCCCTGCCAGCTCCAGTCATCAGATATAGTGCCATCAATTCCATGGAACTTCTGGATTGCAATGGGACCTTACTACTCAAAAAAACCTGGTTGCCCCTTACTGAAAACCTCCCTCCAATCGACATAAGACAGATAAAAAAAAACATATCGAAAGAACCAGCGATTCTACACGTGGATATAAACACAGGTACAGTAATCAGAATCGTCCAGGCAATCACGGATCAGGACTCCCGACCCATCGCTTACCTGAGTGTTGGCAGATTTCTATCAGAGGACATAGTCTCCCAACTTGAAGATATCCGTCAGGGATTTGAAGGCTACAAAAGACTCAAGGTCTTCCAAGACCCTTTAAAAACAAGCCTCTTATCCACGCTGTTTCTCATAACCATGCTTATCATATTTGTATCCATCTGGTTTGCCTTCAAACTTGCCAATGGCATTACCGAACCAGTACAGATGCTGGCAGAAGCTACCCAGAGAGTTGCACAGGGGGATCTTGACTTCAAATTGGAGCCAAAAGGCAAGGACGAGTTGAGCAGCCTTGTCCGGGCCTTCAATACCATGACCAAGGATCTTAAAGAGGCAAGAAGAAGGGCTGAAGAGGCCTCCAGGCAGCTACTCAAGAGTTTCACAGAAATAGAGCACAGAAAGGCCTACATCGAGATGCTTCTGGAAAACATAACAGCAGGTGTTATCAGTCTTGACAGGGAAGGCCGCATAACAACCATCAACAGGTCTGCCTGTGAAATTCTACAAAAAGATGCAAATTCCCTACTTGGTTTCAGCTATTCCCAACTCCTTGGGCCAAACGAACTCAAGGAGTTTGAAAACATAAGCAAGGAGCTCTTTGTACAGAAACAAGGATCAATAAAACGACCAATAAAGATAGACATCAAAGGAGAATCCAGATCGCTCTTGGTAAATTTTTCCATGTTGAGAGACCATGACAACAGGGTATATGGTATCCTCATCGTATTCGACGACCTCACAGACATGGAACGTATACAGAGGATTGCTGCATGGAGAGACGTGGCCAGAAGAATTGCCCATGAAGTAAAAAACCCCCTCACACCCATAAAACTGTCAGCCCAGAGATTGAAAAGAAAGTTTTCCAACAGCTTTTCGGAACGGGATCTTGAAGTATTTGAAAGATGTACCCAAACTATAATCAGTCAGGCAGACGAATTGAAGCGGTTGGTGGACGAATTTTCAAGATTTGCAAGGATGCCAGCACCTGTCCTGAGAAAGACCTCGATAGCTTCTATAATCAAGGAAGCATCTTCAGTTTACCAAGATATGATAGATATCCAAATGGATATACAAGACGATTTACCCTCGGTAAAGGTAGACCCTGAGCAGATCAAACGTGTACTAATCAACATCTTGGACAATGCCATTTCTGCTGGGACGGCCAAGACAGTGCATCTGTCAGCTTACTATAATGAAAAGGGGATAGTTGTCAGGATAGCAGATGATGGTAAAGGTATCAGGACGGGAGATATTTCCAGGATATTTGAACCATATTACTCTAAGAAAAAAGGAGGAACCGGTCTGGGACTTGCGATAGTAAAATCCATACTTGAAGCACACGATGCCATGATTTCCGTTAAACCAAACAGCCAATCTGGACTCGTTTTTGAAATAATAATCAGGGCTGATTAACCAGGATTGTGCAGCTCACAAGTTGTTCGGAGATGTGAGGGTGAAAATACAATGGAATAAGATGCATGTTAACCATGTAATCATTCAAAGAAATTGTATTTCAAGCATCTTAAGTACATAATTCGGGATAATCTGATATTAACTCTTTGATAAAGATTATGGAAAAAAAAAGGATAATGGTTGTAGACGATGAGGATTTCATCTTGGAATCTGTCACAGACATCCTGACAGATGAAGGCTATGAAGTCATAATAGCTAAAGATGGTCCTCAATGTTTGGAAAAGATAGAGTCTCATATCCTGCCGGATCTGGTCCTTCTCGATATATGGATGCCTGGAATGGATGGGATAGAGGTCCTAAAGAACATCAAGAACAGATGGCATTTCATTCCGGTTATAATAATGTCTGGACACGGAACCATAGAGACTGCTGTTCAAGCAACCAAACTGGGTGCATTCGATTTTATAGAAAAGCCCCTCTCAATTGATCCCCTTCTGCTATCTGTGGAAAATGCCTTAAAATTCAAGGCACTTCAGGAAGAAAATGTTCTACTCAAGGAAAAGACCCAAAAGATCAGGGATATTACTGGATGCAGCGAGAAGATCAAAAAACTCAAGGAACAGATAAAGATAGTGGCCCCTACAGATGCTTGGGTTCTTATACAAGGTGAAAATGGCACTGGAAAGGAGATAATAGCCCAGTCTATTCACAGGTTGAGCAAGAGGAAAGACAAACCAATGATAGAGATAAACTGTGCAGCCATTCCCGAAGAACTTATAGAAAGCGAGCTTTTTGGCCATGAAAAAGGGGCATTTACAGGGGCACATACCATGAAAAGGGGCAAATTCGATCTTGCCAACGGAGGAACCCTCTTCCTTGACGAGATAGGGGATATGACCCTGAGAACCCAGGCAAAGATATTGAGAATACTCCAGGAACAACGGTTTGAAAGGGTGGGGGGAAGCAGGACGATCAATATCGATGTAAGGATAATTGCAGCGACAAACAAGGATCTGGAAGAGGAGATAAAAAAAGGTAGATTCAGGGAGGATCTCTATTTCAGATTGAACGTCATCCCTATAGAGGTACCACCTTTGAGAGAGAGAAAAGATGATATCCCCCTTTTGGTTGAGGAATTTCTTCAGGAATTTTCAAAGGGACGCATTACCATGGATGAAGATGCCATAAACGCCCTCCTTCATTATGATTGGCCAGGAAACATAAGGGAACTCAGAAATCTCATTGAGCGACTTGTCATCCTTTCAAAAGGCGGCCGAATTACCCTGGATGACCTTCCAGACAATCTTTCTTCATCCATCAGGAAAAAAGAAAAGGAATTATCACATCACGACATCGACATGGCATGTTTTGAATGTCCTGATTTCAAAAAGGCAAAATCTATCTTTGAGCGGGAATACATTAGAAAAAAGTTACTTCAACATGGCGGAAACATCAAAAAGACTGCTGAATCAATAGGCATAGAAAGAAGACATCTTCATAGAAAGATCAAGTCCCTTGGGATTGAAAATTGATCCTCTTTTCCTCTCCTTTTGACAATCTTTTGAGATTGTCTACGTGCTTTAGCCAGATAATCAGGCAGATGCTCCATGACATGGACTCCAAGATTTCAGACCTGCAAAAGATATGAACGAGTACAGGGATTGCTGTTGCAGCAGCCAGGGATGAGGCAGATACATAACCAAACATCCTCAGCACTGCAAAAAAAACTATGGCAGCTATACCCACTGACTTGGGACAAATGGCGAGAAAAACCCCTACAGCAGTTGCAACCCCCTTGCCCCCGCGAAAAAAGAGAAATATTGAAAAACAGTGTCCTAATACGGCAGCAAGTCCTGTAAGGGCAAGATATAGCGTTTCTATCCCTGAATAATAAGCCCATATAACTGGCAAAAAGCCTTTCAGTATATCTGAGAAAAGGGTTAAAAGTCCCCATTTTTTCCCCAACAATCGGGCGATATTGGTGGCACCTATATTGCCACTTCCATATCTTCTCGGGTCCTTACCGTGAAATCTGGCAAAGATCAGTCCAAAAGGAATGGAGCCTGCCAAATAGCTGACCACAGGGAAGACAAAAGGCGTGGATATAAGGGCTGACTGCATCACAACGACCCCTTTTCTCTTTGGACATCCATAAGGAAAGAGGAGAGTTCAGAGAAATGTTCCACATGGAACACTGCATCCAGTTCCTTGTTTTTATAGGCTATGAAATCAACTCCAGCATTCCTGGAAACCTCTTCATCCACAGCAGAATCTCCTATATACACAGCATTTTTCGGTCTTAGATCAAAACTTTCGAGTATCATCCAAACACCCTCTGGATGTGGTTTAGGCCTTTTCACGTCAAGGGCACAAACGATCTTGTCAAAAAGGGCATCCAAGTTATATATCTGACGGAGCCTTGGCATAGTAGTGCTCCTATTGGTGGATATGGCAGTATGAAATCTCGATCGTAGATTTGTAACTGTTTCCACCATTGCGGGCTCTATTTCCATATACTTTAGAAAATCCCCATAATCCATAGCCTTGTAGCTGTCATAGGCCTTTTTAAACAGATGAGGAAAATGACGAAAGATAAATTCTATAGATTCCTCTGCAGTATGCATATGACAATAATTTAATTCCTCTTGGCTGAGTTCGTGTCTTCCAGCCCTTCTTGCAATTTCATTGTAAAATTCAGCATTGGCCTTCAGGGAATCAAAGAGCACTCCATCACAGTCGAATATAATCAATTTTAGGTCTCTAAAATCCTTCATTTCAACAGGTCCTGATAATCCCTTATACCAAATCCCTTGAGTATGCCACTGTTTTCCACTCCCTTAGAAAAAACGATGGCCTTGTGTGTTTCACCCATTGCCTGGGGAAATATCAATGCCTTTATACCTGCCAATACAGGTGAAAAGGGATCTATGGCCCCAAAGACCTTTTGTAATACTATATCTGGATCCAGGCCTCCAAGAAAAGCCCACTGAGGGGTAAAACCTTCACATCTAAGGCCTTCCAACTCTGCCCATTTTCTCAGATCAGTGAAGTTCACATGGGCTGTCATATCTACCATGCCTGGAAAAGAAAAGAAATCCTCTGTCGTCCTCTGGCGACTATATCCAATAAGGGTCCCTCTATTTCTATGAGGTGCAAAATATTCTTTTGCAGGATAACCATAATCTATTATCAGCACATATCCCCTTTCCATGCACGAAGAGATATTTTTTATCCAATCCTCCATGGCGAGATTGACTTCTGTCCTGTAATCATATGGAATCATGTCCTCTATTTTTCTGAGATAATTTATCAACCTGTCAGATCTTGGTCTTTTCAGTACCTCACAAAATTCTCCATCTGCATCAATATCCACGTAAACCTCACTGATTTCTCTCCCTTTTTTATGTACAACATGTACAGGAAAGGCATCGAGTAATTCATTGGCAAGAATTACTCCCGAAAAATCACAACATTCAGAAAAATCAGATATCACCTTCACTTGCTTTGAGTATTCAGAAAGACCTTGTTCCAGTAAAGGCCTCCTCTGCTCCAAAGGCTCTACAATGAAATATATTAACTTGTCAAAATATTTTGGTTCAAAATTTTTTAGATAAGACAACACATCTTGGGCCATGAACCCTGCACCTGCACCGAATTCACATATACAACAACCCTCACCAAGATTATCAAAACATTGTACTATCTGGACAGATAGCAGACTCCCGAAGAAACGGCTTGCATGGGGAGCTGTTACAAAATCGCCATGTTTTCCTATTGGAAGATCCTTGTTTGAATAATAGCCAAATTCCTTGTGGTACAGGCATTCTGCCATAAAATCCTTAAATGGCATGGCCCCATTTGCAACAATATTCTCTTTTAATAATTTTCTTAACTTTGTAGGATTATGAAGCATTTTTTGATTTGTTTTGTTAATATTTACCTGTTAAAAAGTTCTTGAAAAAATAAGGAAAGGGTCTCTTGGTTGAAATTGATAAAAAAACATCATTTTTTTAACATAAACAGATTAATTTTTCTCTTTTTATTTCAAAAAATTATTTGAATTTTCAAGATATAATCAGCCCTTATTTATATCTTTAAGTCTTTTTATAGAAGGTAAAAGATTATGTTAAAGGCAATAGCGGAAAAAGATAAAATAATATCGGCCCTTGCAAAAGCGCACTCCATAGTAGATAAAAAAACCATAATGAACATCATAAACAACGTCTTGCTCTATTCTCGAGATGGAAAACTATTTATAGAGGCTACAGATCTCGAGATCTCTTTCAGGACCAGCCTGCCTATGAACATCATGGAGGATGGAACCCTGACTGTGGGTGCAAGGAAGCTTTACGAAATAGTTAAAGAGATCCCAGATTCCAAGCTCGAGTTTGAAGAGATAGAAAATAATTGGTTGAAGGTATCTGTAGGAGATAAGGCAGAGTATATTATAGCTGGTCTCCCTCCAGATGACTTTCCAAAATTTGGGGAATTTCCAGAAGAAGGCCTTATAAGAATTCCATCGAAAATATTGAAGGATCTGATTGAAAAAACAATATTTTCAGTATCTTACGATGACAGGAAATATGCACTGTCAGGTATCCTGACAGAATTGATCCCCCTTGAGAATGGATCTGATAGTTTTATCTTGAGAATGGTCAGTTCAGATGGCCATAGATTGAGCCTTGCAGAAAAGGAGATAGAAGGTACTCCAGAGACAGAACTTTCAAGAGAAAGCGCCATCATACCAAGAAAAGGGGCAAATGAACTGAAAAGACTGGCAAAAGATTCTGAAGACATCTATCTTAGAAAAGACGACAAATTTTTATATGCCAGAAATGATAATTCCCAACTCATAATCCGTCTAATCGATGGGACATTTCCTGACTATAATGCTATCATACCAAAAGAAAAAAATAGATATTTCATATTTGAAAGAAATTCAGTATTAGGTGCCATAAAACGCATCTCCATTATGAGTCCTGATCCATCTTTCAAAGGAGTAAAGGCAAAGATAGCCCAAGAGACCATGACTCTTGAATCAATAGAGAAAAAGACAGGTCAGGGCCAGGAAATAGTCTCGATAGTCTATTCAGGTGAGCCCTTTGAACTGGCCTTTAATGCAAGGTATCTGATGGATGTTCTCCAAATCATGAAATCAGAAGATGTGGAATTTATTATCAATGACAATGATTCACCTTGTGTTATAAAAGGAGACGAGGATCAGGGATTCACGGCACTTATCATGCCCATGTCGCTGGAAGACGAATAAAATACCTATTCAATTAGGCCATAATAGATAAATTATTTTTAGATGTGTCTGATAAAAGACTATCACGGATAGGTTTACTCTGGAAAAATAGGCAATGGAAAAAATCACAAGTTATGACGCTAAACAGATAAAGGTATTGTCAGGCCTATCAGCAGTTAGAAAAAGGCCTGCAATGTACATAGGAAATACTGCCTCGGAAGGACTTCATCATCTTGTATATGAAATCGTTGACAATAGTATAGATGAAGCCCTGGCTGGCTATTGTACCAATATCGATGTCATACTTCACGAAGACGGAAGTGTTACTGTCATAGACAATGGCAGAGGTATTCCTGTAGACATACATCCCACAGAGGGTATCTCTGCCCTTGAATTGGTTATGACCAAACTTCATGCCGGTGGAAAATTTGATCACCAGACGTACAAGGTTTCAGGTGGTCTGCACGGAGTGGGAATATCTGTGGTAAATGCCCTCTCTGAATTTCTCGAGGTGGAAGTCTACAGGAATAACAAGATATACAGGCAAACCTACAAGAAAGGAGAACCTGTAACACCTCTTGAAGTCATAGGAGATACGAAGAAGACAGGGACAAAGGTAAGGTTTAAGCCAGATCCAGAGATATTTACAGAGACATGTAGTTTCGATTTCGAGATCCTTGCAGCCAGGATGAGGGAACTGGCCTTTCTTAATCCAAACCTTACCATAAAGATCTCTGAGGAATCCACAGGTAGAGAAAAGACATTCCACTTCAAAGGCGGAATAGTATCTTTTGTAGAATACTTAAATAAGAATAAGGATGTTATCCATAAAGAACCTATATATATATCTGGAGAAAAAAATAATATAAAGGTCGAAGTAGCCTTTCAATATAATACTGGTTACTCAGAAAGAATATTGAGTTATGTAAATAATATCAGGACCAAAGAGGGTGGAACCCATGTGACGGGTTTTAGACAGGCATTAACCAAATGCATAAATAAATATGCAAGTGATGATATAATTCCTAAGAAACTCAAGGAAAAATTATCAGGAGATGATGTCCGTGAAGGATTGGCATGTGTAATATCTACAAAGGTGCCAAATCCACAATTTGAAGGCCAGACTAAGACTAAATTGGGAAATAGTGAGGTAAAATCCGTAGTTGCTTCCATTGTTCATGAGAAATTGTCCATCTATCTCGAAGAAAATCCCACCATTGCCAAAAAGATACTATCAAAGGCCGTAGATGCTGCCCGTGCAAGAGAGGCAGCTAAGAGGGCAAAGGAGCTCACAAGGAAAAAGGGTCAGTCTCAAGATATAATGATGGCTGGCAAACTTGCAGAATGTCAGGAGAAGAATCCAGAAAGACGAGAGATATTCATAGTTGAGGGTGATTCAGCTGGGGGCAGTGCAAAGCAGGGTAGAGACAGGGCTTTTCAGGCCATTTTGCCCCTGAGGGGTAAGATAATGAATGTAGAAAAGGCCCGTTATGACAAGATGCTTGGAAGTGAAGAGATAAAAAACCTGATAGGTGCCCTTGGTACAGGCATAGGACCAGAGGATTTTGATCCTGACAAACTTAGATATCATAAGATCATAATCATGACGGATGCAGACGTTGATGGGGCCCACATAAGAACCCTTCTCTTGACCTTTTTCTACAGACAAATGATGCCCCTGATAGAAAGGGGACATTTGTACATAGCCCAACCCCCACTTTTCAGGGTGTCTTCTGGAAAAAAGATGGAACTCTACCTCAAAGATGAGGCAGAGCTTGATACCTTTCTCTTTGAACGAGCCACAAAGTCCATGAAACTAAGACCAAAAGGATGGGACAGATCTTATTCTGGTGAAAGGCTAAAAAACGTACTTACGGACATGGCCTCTTTTAACAAGGCCTTGGAAGAGTTAGCCCTAAAGGGCTGTTGGACCGAACTCACAAAAGATCTCTTGAAATACGGCCTGAAAAATTCATCCATGCTTCTCAATGTACAAAAGGTGGAGGACTTGGCAAACTATCTCAAAGAAAAGGGATATCTCACAGGTCCAGTGAGACCAACAGAGTCTGATATACCAGGTTACAGGTTCAATGTGGCTGCAAAAGGTCTTGCATATCTAAATACTGAGATAGGTCCAGAGCTGGTCAAGAGCCCTGAATATGTAAAATGCGTAAGGCTATATTCCAAGATAGAAAATTTTCTGGATGTAGATATCGATATCCTTAAAAATGATAATCTATTGAAAACAGTATCTGATTTTTCAGCTATCCTTGAATTTTTCAGAGATGAAGGTAGAAAGGGCCTTAATGTCCAGAGATACAAAGGTCTCGGGGAAATGAATCCCGACCAGTTGTGGGAGACTACCATGAATCCTGAAAAGAGATCTATGCTCAGGGTATCGATAAAGGATGCAGACGAGGCTGAAAACCTCTTTACCACCCTCATGGGTGAGAAGATAGAACCAAGGAGAAATTTTATCCAGACCCATGCACTCGAGGTACAGGAACTTGATATCTAAATCCGTGTTAGGCAGCTTATAATTTTACCGAATATGAAAGGCATAAAGGTCAGGCATACTTGGATTCCAAGCCCTTCATAACCCAGCCAGCAGATTCTACAATACCTTGCGTCGCTGAATATTTATGGCAGCTCGTAAGAATAGCCCATGTATTCGAAGGGAGCTTTCTTGAAACAAGAAACAGTAATGGAGGCATAGATAGATGGAATGTCAAAAAGAGAGAAATCTAAAAAAATGTAACTGTTCATATGAACCATGTCCTAGAAAAGGGATATGCTGTGAATGTATCAGTTATCATCTCAAGATGAGACAATTGCCTGCCTGCTGTTTTCCTGATGATGCAGAAAGGACCTATGATAGGAGTTTCGAACATTTCGCAAGGTTGGTACAAAAAAATAGGATATGAAAATACCAACAAATAAGTCCTTAGTTCTGAGATAGAAGTTACGCATATATAGTTCTGATATCTTCTCAGGTATCAGGCAAAGAACAGATTTGGCAGCCTCAGAACCCTTTGCAGCTTCGAATACATAAGGAATTTCGACCTAAACTAATCTCTGTCTTAGCCCAATAGACGTGAGAAATAATCCGGGATAATAAGAATTCATATTATATGTTTTTCTGACCTTTCAACTGGATAATCTGGGTAAGGGCTGTTTTATCATCGGTAATGATTCTTGGGCCCCTTTAACTCGACTTGAAACAAGAGAATTCGTGTTTACCTTCCTAAATACCATCATTGTCATATCTTCTATTCTCTCATGGTTTAAGTCAGTTGGAAGGAGGCATTCCAATGAGTGACACATCTACCAAAAACAACGAATCCCCTGAAAAAGAACGACAGGAATCACCAAAAGAAAAAGGAGAATCATCTGCCCAGGATATAGAAGGTGTCCTCAGATCGTTAGAGGCCACAAGGTCTGGTCTTTCCTCAGAAGAGGTTGAAAAGCGCCTTGATACCTATGGAGCCAATGCTCTCGAAGAAAAAAAGGTCAATCCGATAATAAAATTTTTTAGCTACTTTTGGGGACCTATACCATGGATGATAGAAGTGGCTGCAATCCTTTCGGCTGTAGTAAAGCA
>Ga0256833_1003074_pt1 | contig 11529 bp, 12 predicted proteins | sample 356284metaG_FD_190535 | JGI IMG/M metagenome (GOLD analysis project Ga0256833, IMG submission 190535) | Hydrothermal vent microbial communities from Mid Atlantic Ridge, Atlantic Ocean - 356-284 | ecosystem: Environmental > Aquatic > Marine > Hydrothermal vents | place: Atlantic Ocean: Mid...
GATGGTCTTCAGACTGTTGATGGAGATGCCCCACTGATATTTTGCGATATTCACGCTGGCGGCGCGGGGTTTATGGGTCTACGCCCTAAGACAGTTGATGGAGATGCCCAATCCCTCCAGCCATCCCGAACCACGCAATGCATCTTGCCACCCCATCGCCCAGCATATAAAAAAGCTCCGGGCGCCGGCTTAGCTCAGTTGGTAGAGCACCTGATTTGTAATCAGGGGGCCGGGGGTTCAAGTCCCTCAGCCGGCACCAGGTTTACCCCAGTCTCAATGATAGATGCATCCCTTCCGAAGCTGCCGGAAGGCAAAAGAGGTCGTGCCAGCAATACCGTGCGAAATCGGCTGGCACTGATGGATTTTGAACTGAAACCGGCATGACCCGGGATACATCAACAGGCCCCGGGGCCTGACCTTCCAGATAGTTGACAAATGTTTAGTTATGGTGTTGAGTAATACTCAACCACTGGAGCGCAAGCGCCCTGTCTTCGGGGCAAGAAGAGCGCGCCACGCTTTCGGTGGGGATACATGCATATGTCTGGGAGGAATGGACATGAGACGAGGAAAGAAGCTACTCGCCGCGGCGGCCGTGTTGTTGGGATTTGCCGCGTCTAATGCGCAGGCTGCCGACAAGGAGCTGACCCTTTGCTGGGCCGCCTGGGATCCGGCCAATGCCCTGACGGTCCTGTCGAAGGACTTCACCAGGGAAACCGGCATCAAGATGAAATTCGAGTTCGTTCCGTGGACGAATTTCGCCGACCGTTTCCTCAATGAACTAAACTCCAAGGGCAAGCTGTGCGATCTGCTGATCGGTGACAGCCAGTGGATCGGTGGCTCGGCGGTCAATGGCCACTATGTGAAACTCAACGATTTCTTCAAGAAGGAAGGCATCTCCATGGATGACTTCCTGCCGGCCACGGTTTACGCCTATTCCACCTGGCCGAAGGGCTCCAAGAACTATTATGCCCTGCCGGCCATGGGCGATGCCCTGGGCTGGGTCTATCGCAAGGACTGGTTCGCCAGGCCCGAATTGCGCAAGGAATTCAAGGCCAGGTATGGCCGCGAGCTGGCGCCGCCGAAGACCCAGATGGAGCTCATGGACATAGCCAGGTTCTTCCAGGGCCGCGTGATCGACGGCAAGAAGCGCTATGGCGTGGCCATCTATACCGAGCGCGGCTCGGAGGGCATCACCATGGGTGTGACCTCGGCGCTCTATCCTTTCGGCTTCAAGTATGAAAAGACGCCCGGCAAGTATGACATGGACGGCGCGGTGAACTCCCCCGATTCCGTCAAGGGGCTGGAGTTCTACAAGGCCCTGTATGACTGCTGCACCCCTCCGGGCCATTCGGACGCCTACATGGTGGCCAATCTCGATGCCTACAAGTCCGGCCAGGTGGCCATGCAGATGAACTGGTTCGCCTTCTTCCCCGGCATCGCCAAGGATCCGGATGTTGGCGGCGCAAAGTCCGGCTTCTTCGTCAATCCGCGCCAGAAGGTCGAGGCTTCCGTGCTCGGCGGGCAGGGCATCTCCGTGGTCTCCTATTCCGACAAGAAGGACCTGGCCCTGCAATACATCAAGTGGTTCGCCAAGCCCGAAGTGCAGAAGAAATGGTGGTCCCTGGGCGGCTATTCGTGCCACAAGGCGGTGCTCAACGACCCGGCCTTTCCGCAGTCGCAGCCCTTTGCCGCCGATTTCCTGAAGGCCATGGGCAACGTCAAGGACTTCTGGCAGGAGCCCAATTACGCCGAGTTGCTGCAGGCCATGCAAAAGCGGGTGCATGATTATGTGGTGGCCGGCAAGGGCACGGCCAAGGAGGCCCTGGACAAGCTGGTCAAGGACTGGCGCGAGGCCTTCGAGGATGCAGGCAAGCTGTAAGCTTGCGCCATTTGCACCCGACTTCCAACATTCCGGCCGGATCCCGGTCCGGCCGGAACATCGACAAGATCGAGGCACAGGGGATTGCGCCGTGACCGCAAGGGACAGGACATCGCTCGCGCAAAAGGCCGCACGGGCCACGCCGGAACCGGTGGCGCGCAGGATCAGGGGATTGTCGGACAGGGCGCTGGCATGGCTGTTCATCTCGCCAACCATCATCCTGCTTTTGGCCATCAACATCTTTCCGCTGATCTGGACCATCTATCTGTCCTTCACCAATTACCACGCCAACCGGCCCAACATGAACGTGCGCTGGATCGGCCTGCGCAATTACCAGCGCATCCTGGGCAGCGAGGACATCTGGGGCTATCTGCAGGTCACGGCCCATTTCGTTTTCTGGACCATGGTCTTGCAATTGCTGCTCGGGTTCGGCCTGGCCTTGCTGATCAACCGCAATTTCAGGGGATCGAGCTTCTGGACCACGGTCATCCTCATCCCCATGATGCTTTCCCCCGCCGTGGTCGGCACCTTCTGGACCTATCTCTACCAGCCGCAAACGGGCATTTTCAGCTATATCGTCAATGCCTTTTACGATTTCGGCCCTCTGGACATGATCGGTTCGGTGAAACTTGCGCCCTGGGCCATCGTCATTGTCGATACCTGGATGTGGACGCCCTACATCCTGTTGCTCTCCCTGGCCGGGCTGCGCTCCATTCCCGATTATCTCTATGAAGCGGCCGAGATCGACCGCGCCAATGCCTGGCAGAAGTTCTGGCACATTACCTTCCCGCGGGTTTTGCCCTTCCTCATGCTGGCGGTGCTGTTCCGCGGCATCGAGAACTTCAAGATGTTCGACATGGTGGCGGAGCTGACATCGGGCGGGCCGGGGTCCACCACGGAGCTTGTATCCATCACCCTCAAGCGGGCCGCCTTCGAGAGCTGGAAAACCGGCTATGCCTCCGCCTTTGCCGTCATTCTCTTCGTGACCGTGTTCGGATTGGGCAACATTTACGTCAAGGCACTCAACAGGGTGAAACGATGACAGCCAACACCAACAAGGCCTTTTCGGTATCCGAGGCCTCCGGCCGCTCCAAGGCCATTGCCGGAGCGCTGGTCATTCTCTATGCGCTGGTCACCATGATCCCGCTGGCGTGGATCTTCCTCACCGGGTTCAAGTCCCCGCCCGATTCCATCGCCTATCCGCCGAAAGTGGTTTTCACCCCCTCCCTGGAGGGATACGTGAACCTGTTCACCACCCGCTCGCGTCAGACGCCGGAATATCTCGAGAGCCTGGGGCCGCCCAGGACCTGGTATGACAAGCTGGTGCGCGAGCGCAACATGGTCATCACCGGCCCGTCGCGCTACAAGGACCGCTATGTCAATTCGCTGGTCATCGGCTTTGGCTCCACCTTCCTGGCGGTTTTCCTGGGCACACTGGCGGCTTACGGGTTTTCGCGCTTCAAGGTGCCGCTCAAGGACGATCTGCTGTTTTTCATTCTCTCCACCCGCATGATGCCGCCCATCGCCGTGGCCATTCCCATTTACCTCATGTACCGCCAGCTTGGCCTGTCGGATACCTGGCTGGGCATGATCCTGCTTTACACGGCGGTCAATGTTTCGCTCGCCGTGTGGCTGCTCAAGGGGTTCGTGGATGAAATCCCGCGCGAATACGAGGAGGCGGCGGTCATCGATGGCTATTCGCGCTTTCAGGCCTTCATCAAGGTGGTGCTGCCGCAAATGCGCGCCGGCATTGCCGCGACGGCCATTTTCTGTCTCATTTTCGCATGGAACGAATATGCCTTTGCCCTGCTTCTGACATCCGGCACGGCGCAGACCGCGCCGCCCTTCATCCCCCAGATCATCGGCGAGGGCGGACTGGACTGGCCGGCCGTGGCGGCGGGCACCACGCTGTTCCTCGTTCCCATCGTGTTTTTCACCGTATTGTTGCGCAACCAGCTGCTGCGCGGCATTACCTTCGGAGCGGTGCGCAAATGACCGGACAAGACAAGAAGGGCAGCATCAGGCGCTTTTTCCTGCGCGGCCCGTGGGAGAATGCCGCAACGGCGGGCATTGCCCTTGGCGTGTTCATGCTCATGCAGCCTTTTTCCATGACCCTTTACAGCTATTCCTTCATCGTCATTCTGGCGGCGACCCTGGGCTTCGTCATCGTCAGCCATTTTCCGGAGGGCGAAGATGGCTGAAATCACCGTTCAGGGACTGAAGAAATACTTCGGTGACTTCGCCGCCGTGCACGACAGCTCCTTTCGCGTGCATGACGGGGAGTTCTTCGTCATGCTGGGGCCGTCCGGCTGTGGCAAGACCACGACCTTGCGCATGATCGCCGGGCTGGAATTGCCATCGGAAGGGCGCATCCTTCTGGATGGCGAGGATGTGACCTGGCTGCGCGCGGCGCGGCGCGACATCGCCTTCGTCTTTCAGCTCTTTGCTCTTTATCCGCACATGAACGTGCGCAGGAACATCTCCTTTCCCCTGCGCATGGAGCATGTGAAGCGGGCCGAAATCCGCCGCCGCGTGGACGAGGTGGCCGATCTGTTGCGCATCGGGCATCTGCTCGACAAGCCGGTGGGCGGGCTCTCCTCCGGAGACCGTCAGCGGGTGGCCCTGGGCCGGGCCATCATCCGCCGCGCCAAGGCCTTTTTGTTCGATGAGCCGCTGGGGGCGCTGGACGCCGAGTTCCGCGACCTGATGCGCGAGGAATTGCGCCAGCTCCATGACCGCATCGGCGCCACTTCCGTCTATGTCACCCACGACCAGATCGAGGCCATGTCCATGGCCGACCGCATCTGTGTCATGGAGCGCGGAAAGGTCTTGCAGGTGGGCACTCCCATGGACATCTACAACCGGCCGAAAACCCGCTTTGTCGCCGGCTTCATCGGCAGTCCCTCGATGAACTTCCTGCCCGCCGGCGGCGGACTGCCAAAGGGCGCGGAGGAAATCCGGGTCAATGGAGCCCGCCTGAAGATGCCCAGGTTGCGCGAGCCCCTGGATGCTCCCGAGGCCGAAATCGGCATTCGCCCCGAACACATCCGCCTGGCGCAGGACGGCCCGCTCAGGGGGCGCGTCTTTGCGGTGGAATATACCGGCGCCAGCCAGCTCGTCACGGTGGACACCCCCGCCGGACGGCTGAAGGTGCGCGCAGGCAACACCCAGCGCATAGATGAGGATGAAACGGTGGGGCTGACCCCCGATCCGCGGCGGATCGTGGTCTTCGACCCGCGTGATGAGCGGGCCCTGGACAGCGGCCTGTTCGGGGAGGACGGGCATGAGTGAACTGCGCCTTGAAAACCTGCGCAAGACCTTTGGCGCCATTGCCGCGGTGGACGATCTGTCCCTGAGAGTGGCCGATGGGGAGTTTGTCGTTCTCCTGGGCCCCACGGGGGCGGGCAAGACCACCACCCTGCGTCTGGCCGCCGGGCTGGAAAATCCCGATGCCGGGGCGGTGTTCATCGGCGGGCGCGAGGTCACCGGCCTCACCCCGGCGGAGCGTGACGTGGCCTTCGTTTTTCAGCAATATTCGCTTTATCCCCACTACACGGTCTTTGACAATCTGGCCTTCCCCCTGCGTGCTCCGGGCCGCAAATGGCCTGAAGAACGGATCAGGTCGCGGGTGGAGGAAATCGCCGCCATGCTCGATATGGAGCACAAGCTGCAAAACCGCGCCACCCAGCTTTCCGGCGGCGAGATGCAGCGGGTATCCATCGGCCGCGCCCTGGTGCGCGCGCCCAATCTCTTTCTCATGGATGAGCCCCTGTCCTCGCTGGACGCCAAGTTGCGCGAGTCCATGCGCGTGGAGCTCAAGCGCATCCAGCGCGATCTGGGGGCCACCATACTCTATGTCACCCATGACCAGCTGGAAGCCATGACCCTGGCCGACCGCATCGGCATCCTGGAAGACGGCAAACTGGTGCAGGTGGGCGCGCCGCGCGAAATTTATGAAAACCCGGTCTCTGTCCATGCCGCCCGCCGCCTGGGGTCTCCGCCCATGAACATCCTGCCGCCGCAGGCCCTTGGCCTGCCGGACCTGCCACCGGCGGCGGCGCAAATCGGCATCCGTCCAGAGGATGTCGAACTTGGTGGCGACAGCGGCATCGTTGCAAGGGTGGAGAGCCTCGAGCACCTGGGCGCCAGCATGGTGGCGGGTCTTGGTTTCGGCAATGAGCGGCTGCATGTATTGCTGGACGACAGCCAACGGCTGCGGCGTGGCCAGCAGATCACATTCACACTCAACCGGGAGAAGATCATCTGTTTCGACAGCCAGGGCAGGCGCATCGATGCACCCCCGGCAGCATGATCAGGAAGGAGCGCAAGGTGTCCGATATGCACAACGGGAAACTCCTGGAGGCGGCGGTGGCGGCCATCCGCGAACATGCCGATGAGCTGACCGCTCTTGATCAGGCCATTGGCGATGGCGATCACGGCATCAACATGAAGCGCGGCTTCGACGCCCTGGCCGAAGCCGCCGGAGAGCTGGAAAGGCTGGAGCTGCCCGCGGCCCTGCAGAAGGCGGGAATGATCCTGGTGATGAAGGTGGGAGGCGCATCCGGGCCGCTCTATGGCTCCCTGCTCATGGCCATGGGCAAGGCCGCGGCCCACCCGCCAGCCAGCGCCGATGATGTGGCCGGGATGCTGAAGGCGGGCATCGAGGCCGTCAAGGCGCGTGGCAGGTCGGATGCCGGAGCCAAGACCATGCTCGATGTGCTCATTCCGGTTCTGCAGGCGCTCGAAAGCCATCCCGAAGATCCCTGCGCGGCGGCGGTGAGGGCCGCCGATGATGGCCTTGAGGCCACCCGGGGCATGCTGGCCACAAAGGGGCGCGCTTCATTCCTGGGCGAACGCTCCATCGGGCATCTCGATCCCGGGGCGCGCTCGTCCGCCCTGCTCGTTCATGCCATTTGCAATGTTTTGGAGGATTCATGACCGGTAATGTTTCCATAGTCATCGTTTCCCATTCGCCCAAGGTGGCCGAGGGAACAGCCGACATGGTGCGCCAGATGGTTGGCGAAGAGGTGCGTCTGGCCCATTGCGGCGGCGATCCCGATGGCGGACTGGGCACCAATGTCGGAGCCATCATGGAGGCCATCGAGGCGGTCTATTCGCCAAAGGGTGTGGCCATTCTCGTGGATCTTGGCGGGGCGGAGACCAACAGCGAAATGGCGCGCGAGATGCTGCCCGCCGAAAAGGCCGCCCATGTTGCGATCTGCAATGCGCCCCTGGTGGAGGGCGCCATCATGGCCGCCACGGAGGCCTCCGGCGGAGCGGACCTGGAAGCGGTGCGGGCCACCGCCGAGGAGTTTCAGGCATGACGGAAACCGTCACGGGAAAGGTCGTCATCACCGATCCGGCAGGGCTTCATGCCCGTCCGGCGGTGAAGCTGACCAAGCTGGCCAAGAGCTTTGCCTCGGACATTGACATCCGGGCCGGAGAGGATGGCGGCTGGATAAATGCCAAATCTCCCAGCGCGGTGATGAAGCTCAAGGCCAGGCATGGAACCACCCTGCATGTGCGCGCCACCGGCGCCGATGCGCAAGGCGGCGTGGATGCGCTGGTCGATCTGGTCAAGCGGGGTTTCGGATGATGGGGCAGCGCGCCGAACAGATCTTCCATGGCCAGCCAGCGGCAGGAACCATGGCGAAAGGCCCCCTGCATGTCTTGCCCGGAACACGGCAGGAAACCGCTGCGCCTGCGGCCGGAGAGGATCTTGCCGCGGCCCTTGAGCGCGCCAGGAGCGAGCTTTCCCGGTTGATCGGCAACGAAAAAGGAGCTGCGGGAGACATTCTGGAGTTCCAGCTGGCCTTGCTCGATGATGAGGATTTTCTGGCTCCGGTCATCAAGCGCATGGCCGCCGGCGAGCCCTGGCGCAAGGCCTGGCGTGAGATGCTGGAGGAAGAAATCGCCACCTACCGCGACAGTGGCGATGAATACCTGGCCGCGCGCGCCAACGATCTGCGCGATCTTCAGATGCGCGTGCTGGGAACGGATCAGGACATGTCCGGCATCGGAAGGGGCGCCATTGTCGTGGCCGCTGACCTGACACCCTCGCGTTTCTTGCAGATCAGCCGCCTTGGCGTCTCCGGCATCGCCCTTTCCGGCGGCAGCGCCACCGGCCATGTGGCCATCCTGGCGCGCGAACGCGGCATCAACATGATCGTCGGACTCAAGACCGCGGTAGAGACCCTGCCAGATGGAGAACAGGCTCTGATCGATGCGAAAAACGGCCTTCTCATCGTTTCCCCCTCGGCGCGGACCCTGGCGCAAGGCGCAGAACGCATGGCCCATGAGGAAAAGGAGCGAAAAGCCGCGCAGGCCATGGCGAAAAAGCCCGCGATGACAGCGGATGGAGAGCCTGTGCGGGTCTTGCTCAATGCCGCAAACCCTGACGATCTGGAGGAAATTTCGCCGGAAATTTGCGATGGCATCGGCCTGACGCGCACCGAATTTCTGTTCTCTGACGGCCTCTTGCCGGACGAGGAGACGCAAACGCGTGTTTATGAACGCATTCTGGCCTGGGCGAGGGGCAAGCCGGTGACCATCCGCACCCTGGATGCGGGGGGCGACAAGCCCATTGCCGGGGTCACGGCCGATGGCGAGCGCAATCCCTTTCTGGGTCTGCGGGGCTTGCGGCTGTCCTTGCGCAAGCGGGCGCTGTTCCGCCGTCAGTTGCGCGCCCTGCTGCGCGCCGCAATCCATGGTGAGCTGAAAATCATGGTGCCCATGGTGTCCGTTCCGGAAGAAATGGTGCAGGCCCGTGCGCAACTGGAAAAGGCGCGGCAGGAACTGGAGCAACGCAATGTCCCTTATGGGGATGTATCCTTCGGGATGATGGTGGAGGTGCCCGCAGCCGCTCTCATGGCCGAATGCTTCGATGCCGATTTCTATTCCATTGGCTCCAATGACCTGATCCAATATACTCTGGCGGCGGAACGGGGCAATCCTGAGGTCTCCTGGCTGGCAGATGGCTGCAACGGGGCCGTCATGGAGCTGATTGCCCGCACGGTTCGGGCCGGCCGCCGCCTGGGGCGCGAGGTCAGTGTCTGTGGCGCCCTGGCCTCCGAGCCTGCGCACGCCGCTTGTCTTCTGGATGCCGGAGTGCGGGTCTTTTCCGTGGCCCCGGCCATGGCCGGGCCCGTCAAGCTGGCCATTTCGCGGCATGCCATGGCAAAAGGGAGCAAGAACAAATGAGCGATGTGCGCACCCCGGTCATGAAACCCGCCGAGGCCCTGCGTGCCTACAAGACCTTGCTGCGCGAGCTCATCAACCAGCGCCCGTCGGGCACCCGCAAGCGCATCGCCGAGGCCCTGGGCACGCACCGCAGTTTCATTTCCCAGGTCACCAATCCATCCCTGAAGGTGCCGCTCCCGGCCCAGCACGTGGAAGAGCTTTTTCGCGTCTGCCATTTTTCCGTGGAGGAGAAAAGGCAGTTTCTGGCGCTTTACCGGCAGGCCCATCCGGACAGGCCGGTGCGTTTTGCCGATATAGAGACCGATGACCAGCATGTCATCCGCATCGTCGTGCCCCCCTTCAAGAGTGCGCGCAAACGCGCCGAAGTGGAACACCTGATCCGGGAATTCGCCGCCCGGATCATCGATTTGTCCAAGAACACTCAATAAGCCAGCGGAGGAAACGTCATGAAAAAGCTCATCAACAGCGTGGAAACGGTTCTTGACGAGAGTCTGGCGGGCTTCGGCGCGGCCCATGCGGATCTGGTGAAAATCCATGCGGAACCGAGGTTCGTCATGCGCGCGGATGCCCCCGTGAAGGGCAAGGTGGCGCTCATTTCCGGCGGCGGATCGGGTCATGAGCCCTTGCATGCGGGTTTTGTCGGCAAGGGCATGCTGGATGCCGCCTGCCCCGGCGAGGTCTTCACCTCGCCCACCCCGGACCAGATGCTGGCGGCGGCAGCGGCCGTGGATGGCGGCGCGGGCGTGCTGTTCATTGTCAAGAACTACTCCGGCGATGTGATGAACTTCGAAATGGCGGCCGAAATGCATGAAGGCAAGAGTGCCTCGGTGATCACCAATGACGATGTCGCGGTGGAGGATTCGCTCTATACCCAGGGCCGGCGGGGCGTGGCGGGAACGGTGGTGGTGGAAAAGATCGCCGGGGCGGCCGCCGAAGAGGGGGCCGATCTTGAAACCTGCAAGGCCATTGCCGAACGGGTCAATGCCGCGTGCGGCACCATGGGCATTGCCCTGACCAGCTGCACGGTTCCCGCCGCGGGCAAGCCCACGTTCGAGATTGGCGCGGATGAAATGGAATTCGGCGTCGGCATCCATGGCGAGCCGGGCCGCAAACGCACCAGGATCATGACGGCGGACGAGATCAGCGAAAGGATGGTCGAGGCCATATGCGAATCCCTCAAGCCCGCCGCGGGAGAAGAGATCTTGCTGTTCGTCAATGGCATGGGCGGCACCCCGCTGATGGAGCTTTACCTGATGTATCATGCCGCCGCGAGGCAATGCGCGGCGCGCGGGCTGAAGATCGTGCGCTCCCTGGTGGGCAACTATTGCACCTCCCTGGACATGGCCGGTGCATCCGTGACGCTGGTGAAGCTCGATGCCGAAATGCTCCGCCTGTGGGACGCCCCGGCCACGACGGCGGCTTTCACGCGCTGCTGAACAGAGTCGCATGTGAAGTATTCACAACAGATTGAATACACAGCATTTTCTGGCATTCTGACAATCCGTGAATTGCAAGGTTCTGACAGATTTTCTGTCAGAACCTTGCAATTTACTTGGGGCCAAAAATGATGTCCTGCTGACGCCGGGCCGCCCCAAGTCAGCAGGACGCCTTGTTTTTCCTGAAGAAAAGTATTTCCAGCCTGCCAGGCAGGCTGGAAAACTTTTCTTCACGTCCGACGAACAGATGGGGATCCAAAAAAACGCTTGCGCGTCCATCCTCATCCCCTGCCACCCCCCCCGTAGTGTCCCATGACTGGGGTGGTTGGCAGGGAATGAGGATGGTCTTCAGACAGTTAACAGAGATTCCCAGGTGCAACCACATTCGCCGGAATGCGCTTTTCCACCGGATTTTTGCCATTCCGGCTATTTTTTGGAGTCAAGGACAGTCCGACAGTGATTGACCGAGTGGGAGTTCTATAATACTATTCAGTCATGAAATGCGCATGATCCAACAGGGCGGCGAGCCTTTTCATGGGATTACGAACTGCCATGACCATCGGGCACCTTCACACGATACCGGCAGATCGTGACAACCTCATGATGTATCAGGCCATTTCTTCCGGCTCGTTCAGGCCATTGGCCGGGCAATCGGAACCTTCGGGCGGCAAGAACGACAAGAAAAAAGGTGGCCGGCCCAAAGCCATGCGCCATCCTTGCAAACCGCTGCCGCCAAAATGCCCGGCGGAACGCTGCGCGCAACCGGTCAGGAAACGGGGAAAAGGGCCTGCTTCGGCCCAGCTCCTGCCCCTGCCCGGATCCCGCCGGGATGCGTCTGCGACTTTGAACCCAAGGGAGACTCATCATGACACGTTTGAACAGGCGGAATTTCCTCAAGGCGACGGGCGGGCTTGCCGCGGCCTCCGCGCTCGCCATGCCGCACATCCGCAACGCCGAGGCCGCCACCATGGAGCTGCGCTGGCTCGGCTGGGAGCATTACAACGAAAAACGCAT
>Ga0256833_1003075_pt1 | contig 11529 bp, 18 predicted proteins | sample 356284metaG_FD_190535 | JGI IMG/M metagenome (GOLD analysis project Ga0256833, IMG submission 190535) | Hydrothermal vent microbial communities from Mid Atlantic Ridge, Atlantic Ocean - 356-284 | ecosystem: Environmental > Aquatic > Marine > Hydrothermal vents | place: Atlantic Ocean: Mid...
CTATCAATCATATTTTCCCTAGTATTCAGTCTAGTAAGCTGATTGATAAATTCATTTATTTGTTCTATTTCTTGTTCTGTTGGATACATATTTTCAAACATCTGACACCATCCGTTTTTCTTTTGCTTTTCTCATACCGTTGAGGTCTTCTGAAGATAAGAGCAGGTATTAAATGTTTTCTGTGCAAAGGAGATACCTCTCCGTGTTAAGAAGAGGTATCTATTTCTTCCTCTTCATCTTAGGTCTTTTCTTTTGATTTATAGGTTTAGTAGGGGTTGTAAGTTTTGTATCAGGTGTTATATGTCTAGGAGATGTGGTTCTAGACATTTTAGTTCTAGCCTCAATTAATGCATTTGGAGTTCTTCTATGTGTATGTGATAAAATATGGATAAGATGTTTACATAAAAAATGTTGGAGATGAGGGTCTCTAATGTGAGGATATCTCTGTTCTCTTGAAAAAAGTGCAAACTTTTGTCTTGTAGCTATATAGGCTGTTCCCTGAAATTGCCAAGACTCACAAGTGCAATGCATTTCTAATGCTTGTCTGCCTAATGGAATATTCCCTTTCAGATATTTGATATAAGCCATATGAGTTCTCATAGACCCTGATTTTGGTTGACATCTGATAAAAAATTTTAATATTTGTTTCCGTTTATCAGGTTGACCAAAATCTAAGACCCTACACTTACGGCTACGAATGTCATACCCCGAACCTTTCATTTTGTCGAGTAATAAATCTGCAGGTAGTGCCTTATTCATTTATGTTATCCTCTAATTTATAGTTTTAAGTTAACTGAAGTATCATCTAAACGATAAGTCTCTATAAAACTAACAATTCTCTCCACCATCATTTTTGTTTGAACACTACCCGAAGATTGGATTGGGATATTTATCGCCTTTTTCATTGCTTTTCTCTTCCAAAAATCGTTTTTATGGTCACAATCAGGAATTGTAAAAACCTCTCCAAATAAATTATATGTCTTACTTGTCTGCTTTGCTCTGTCCATAATCTGTTTGATTGAGTTGGTGAATGTTGGGACTCCTGCATACCATTTGGTAGTTAGTGCCAATGCTTCATCTACAGTTTCCCCAATACCCTCATTATAATGAACGGTATATGCAGGTGATAAACCTAACTTGTCTTGATACATTAGAGATAATCCCATAACTTTTCCGATTTTTCTCTGTTTACTTGCTTTTTCGTTTCCACTAGTAAAGTTATCTATAAAATCGGGGAACACTACTGAGGCGTTTGCTGAGTGCATATCTCCTGCCAACGGGTCGGGTTGTCTGTCCATTTTATTTATTTTATCTATTAAAAATTTCATTTTATTTATCCTTTTTTATATTTGTTTTCGTTCATCTAAGGTATTTAGGGTTTCTAGATACCATCTGTAAATTTCATCATTACCACGCTTTAGATTAAGAATTATAGCATCTTTTACATCTTGATCACTTAGGAATAACCCTTTATGGTTTGTAAGTCTAGAGAGTGCAACATAAGCTTGACCATTCGCAAAGAAATTCGGTTCAGATAAATAAATAGAGTCTAAACTCATTCCTTGAGCTTTGTGAATAGAAGTTGCATATCCAAGTTTGAGAGGATAATAATCAATTTGGGCTAATATATTCTTTGATATTCCCCCTTTATTAGTATCAACAACGAATTCTTCTATATATTCCGTTGCGATGTTTAGAGTTATAGTATATTCTAAGTTACTTAACGGAGATAATTCCACCGAATTGGATAATATTTTTCTGACGATAGCTCTCTCACCATTATAATATTGATAATCCTCTGTTGGAGACGCATTACGAGTGAAGACAACTAGTGAAGACACCTTTAGATACAAAGGATTTGATATTGTGTTTACGAATTGTTTCACCATTCCATCCACTTTTTTATTATTAATAACTTTAGATACCTTTGGTGAAAGAGTCACAAGAGTATTAGGATTTTCCGTTAACTTCTGATTATTATATGCATCTATTTGAGAATTGGTGGACATTAGTCTAATCGTATTCTCTTGAGGCTCAATAATACGACTTTCAAAGTAACTCTCATCTTCGTCTCTATACATACCAACTCTCCATCGTCTTAAGAGATTAGCAAACTTTTTATCCCCTCCCGTCCTCATATTCTCTGTTAAGAACAACGGAATGATATTATTTTGGAATACGGGGTGATGAATAATTGATACACCTTTCACGGGTGGTAACTGAAACAAATCTCCCGTAAATAGAATTGGTGGGCATTGAACCTTAGTTTGTTTTATACGATAGAATATCATTTGGAGTGTTTCTTTACTGACCATAGAGATTTCATCTATAACTAACAACTCACACTCCGTTAATACTTTTTTTATCGAATGTGTTAATGCATAAATTGGTGCTTTTGTTTTCTCAGTAAAGTATTGATCAGACATCTTTAGTGCTTCTACATCTTTATTAATACCTAGCTTAAAAAAAGAATGTAAAGTTTGCCCCTCAATGTTAATTGCTGATAGCATTGTTGAAGATAAAACTACTATGGAATTTTTATATTTCTTAGATAACTTCCTAATTATCCACGATTTCCCCGTCCCTGCACCTCCTGATAAAAACATTAAAGGAGTATTTATTTTATTACCCTCTTGCATAGGATTAGATTTAGGATTTGGAGTGTCCGTAACTGCCAAATCTAAATCTATGGGAACATACGATAAATCATTTTTATTCTCTCTAAAGTATTTGATGTGATCATTTATAACTTCTATAGCCTTTGATTGTGTCATTTTGTGTCTCCATTTTATGTGTATTTATTACTTTTTAAAACTTTGTAATTTTTTGGAGTATTATTAGTTTTTGGATTAAAGGGAAGTATCTTCCTTGCACGGGAGGTATTTTGGGCTATATAAGTAGTATTTGAGTGTTTTTCGTGCAAGGGAAGTACCTCTCCGTGTTAAGAAGAGGTATGTTTATCTTATAATTCTTACACGATTAGTTTATAGAGGTTGTAAGGAATTTCCTCAATAAAGTCTAAATTCAAATAAAATTGATTAGATTGAGGGGAAGACTTAACAAAAATTGCGTCTCTTTCACCCTCTTCCTCGATAAAGTCCGAAATAGCCTCCATTAAAATAGAACCTAAGTAAACCCCTCTAAATTCTTTTTTCACATATAATGTGTGAACTTCGTAAGCTTCTAAATTATATGGACATAATTTTGGTTCTGCTACTAGAGATAACGCGATTATTTCCCCGTCTCTCTCTATGCGAAAAATAAACGGTGCAACATTATCCATATTAGTCAAATCCTCTATCATTGCTAAAAAAGAGATAGGGTTTTCCATTTCCTCTGAAACTATAATTTCTTCTTCTAGAGTGAAGATTTTTTCAGCGATATCGTCTATGACTTCTTCGTCTGCTATAGTCATATATAATATTGTATTTTCATCTAAAATAATTTCGCGTTCGTCCATTTTTGTCCATCCATTTTGTTTTTCTTAGATGAATGAAACTATCTTAATTTGCAAACCCCCACTCTTGTGTATTTTCCACAAAAGGATTAAATGCTTCTGTCTCTATTTGTTTTTTTAATCTATCTAAACGATGTTGGAATGGATTAAATGACGCCGTGGGCTGGAAAGAACCATATTGAATGCTGACACCCTCTGAAGTCGTGATGTTATTATCCATCTCAAAGTCAAATGTAGGCACAACAAAAGGTATACTTGAGAAGTATGAAAATACCTCAGATAATCTTACTTTATCTGATAAATACTCCAATATAGCATCTCTTACTTCATATGAGTTATGTGGGTCTGCTACTAAATTCATATCTACTTCATCGTGGATAACATCTATTATCTTTAGTGTGGGTCTAGTTAGGGGTTTTATTTCCATTTTTAATATCTCCCGTTATCTTATATTATTCTCCCGTTTTTAAAATTTAAGCAGATATGGGAATGATTATACGGATACCCCATTTTATTAGGGTATCCGTTTTAAAGGAAGAAAAAATTTTTTGAATTAGGTTGGTAGTGGTTGTGAGGGGAAACACTAAGAATATTCACACACACATTTAGGACACATTTAGGCGTTTCCCCTCATTACTCATTCGGATTTGAGGTAATCAACATCATACTCATTAATCCACAACTCTCCACGGTATCTATAACCCCACTTATTACCATCTTCGTTAATAAGTGCTGTAGTGTCTTTTATATCTTCTGCGAATTTCTCCTTGATAAACTCTCTCGAAACTACTATACATCTAGTGCGTGGAGGGAAATCTGAATATTCAGTAGTAGTTATAAGTCTCATTGTTGACCCCACTCTAAGACCGAGTGGGCGTCTTTTGGGTTTATTTATCTCAGCCATTTTATATTGACTCGATAAACTCAATATAAGCTTCTATTAAATTATTAAAGTTTTTATTTAAAATCTCTGCCTCTTCATTACTAAAGAATGGTTCAGCTAAAATAACGGGAGCAACTATTCTGAAAAACAACTGTCCTCCTCGTTCATTTCGTCCTTTAATAGGTTTTAGGTTTCTATCTCTATTACTAAGATGCTTATCAAAACTCTCATCTAGTCTTTTAGCATACTTCAAACCTTTTTTAGAACCCTTTAAGTATAACACCTCGTGTCCCGTTGCCTTACTAGCACTTGCATTAAAATGTAAAGACATTGCCACAATCGGGTCATATTTGTTTACTCTCTTAGATAAATCTTTCATTTGTTTAGTGTATGATTTCACGGGTAATCTATGAAAAACTTTAATCTTATACTCGCTGTCTCTGAAGTGAGCCTCCAATACATTCGCTATCGCTGTATTTAATACAAACTCACTCACTCCTAAATTTCCCATAGCTCCTTGGTATTTAGAATTATGTCCTACTATTACTGCTATTTTCTTCATCGTTTTTCTCCATTATTTATTGATACTTGTTTGTTTAAGAATTTATTACAGATAGCTTCTCTTTGACTCTCTTTAATAAAGAGTTGTTCTGATTTTTTATCTACCTCATATTTATTACCTTTGACTGATAACCTCAACTTGACTGTGTGTTTACCATAACAATGTAAAAGTTTTATACGAGTTGGCTTACTACACGGGGCAGGTTCTATTTTCGGACTGCACCCCGAAAAACTAAAACTTAGAAGTATCAATAAGAATGGAACCGTTATTCTCTTCATATTTAATCGCCTCCTGATTTTGTATTGTGGAATTGTAAAGACTGCAGAGAGAAACCTCCTGATTTTTATCCTCAACGATAGCTTCCATCTGTGTTATTTTTGTGTGTAGTTGATAATTTAATTTATCGATTTGTTCTATTTCATTATTCTTAGTTGCACATTCCCAACTAATAGCTATTACAGCTAATATCATTGGGAAACCTAATATCATACCCTTACTTAAGTTTATACCAAACATAGAACACTCCTATTTAAATAACGAAAACAGACACTCTAACACTATAGTTAAAGTAACAGCTAATATCATACCCTTAATTTCATTTTTCTCCATTAATTTCATTTAATAGTTCTCCTTTCTTCCTCATTTTTAAGATACTCCTCCTCTTCTTTTTTGAGCATTTCATAATTGATACCCATCATATTGGAAAACTTTATCTTGAAGAGGGGTGGTAGTATCTTGATTAAAATCCTAATCAAAGTAACTGAAAACCCTGCCGTAGTTGCATATATAGTAGCTTGAATTTTTACATTCTTTATATGGAAATAATCTATTGCAGGTAAAGCAACATAAAGAGAAACAGCTATGGAACTAACTATAATGACTGCCACAGCCCTCCAAGTCTTTGTGTTCTCCATATAAAGAATTTGAAGAAGAATTCCCATACCTGATGCTATCATCATTTGGAAATCTTGATACCATTTGTAAATCATAGAGTTTTGCCTCCCTTTTTTGTGTTGTATTTATTGATGTAAGAAGCGAACTCTCTTTGTTCATTATAAAAACTTTTTTCACAGTGTTTTTTCTGTCTAGCTATAATGAACGCTAAGAAATCGACAAAACGCATAGCATACCTCGCCCATTTTTTCTCCTTTATTATCGTGTAGTAATAAAGGAGAGAAGAAATCGTTATATCTTCTGCCCCGAATATAATAACTGCAAATAATTGGTCTAGAGCAATCAATGATTTAAATGCTTTATCTTTATCTAGCAAACCTCCAATTACTACAAATGGTATTGCTAAAATAATTAAAAGTAATATCGACACTATGTATATCACTCTCATTGTTCTATCACCTTAAGTATAGTATCTCCACCCGTTACAGCATCTAAAAAGCTTTGAATTGTCACACTAAAGACATTATCTCTGTTTATACCTTGAACAAACTCAAACGCTTTATCTGCCATTCCGAATTTACCTGCTTCTATTAGCTTATCTACCCCTACTTTTACCGAACCTGCTTTAGCAGTTAACTCGTTATTTATTTGTTCGTATTTACTACCTAACGATAAAACTTTATCCATTACATTGTCGATAGAAACTCCCAATATCTCTGCCTCACTTTTAAAGTAATCTCTATCTCCTGATTTAGCTTTATCATACTTCATCTTATATTCCTTAATCTGTTCGATTGAACTGATATTAGGGTCTATTATAACGGGAATAGCTTCCATAAGCTTGGCGAATACTTCCACATTCTTACGAAGATATTCTTCTTTTTTGAATTTGAGTTTGAGTTCATCAGCCACTTTTTTTGACACTATGTCACCATCATAAAACCATTGATTAAAATCGGGGTCGAAAATTAACCCTTTAGATGTGTAATCTATATCCATTTATTTAGCCTTTTATTTTATTTTTATCATTTTATTGACATCCCGATAAATGGATAAAGGACTTTTGTCGTTTTGATGTCTGATACAGCTGAACTGTTATGATAAAATCTATAGGATAAGAGTCCTACAATTGTGGCTGTTACAGCCCCCTCTCTGAAAGCGTCCTGCATAGAGACTACTCCATCAACAGAGTTGGGGTTCTTGATAGTAATTTTTGTGTTATGATAATTTGTTCTCTTTATTTTAAACTCGTCGTATGCAGATAAACTTACCGATTGATAATAATTATATGTTCCCCCATCGAAACTATTCACTGCTTTTGCACCTGCAGAAATATGTCCTTTATCCCACGGTTGTCTTAGAGTTATTGTCTTAGCATCAGTGTCAACTGCACCTGCATCATATAAAGATGTCCAAGATTTCCTTGACATTCCATATTGCCTCTCTTGAGTTCCATCGGGGTGTTGATAGCAATATAAACCATTGCTCTGTTTTTCCCAAAATAAAATCCCTTTGTTATATCCTGAACCTCCCGTGTTAGTCCATTTAGACATATCACCATTAAAGTGAATTACAGTATCACCATCATTTAAGTCTTGTGACAGCTCTACCATAGTCTTACCCTTATAAGTGATGTGTCTATATTCTATCATATCGCCCATATGGTCATAAGAATTTGTCCCGATATAAATTAATACTTTATTTATGTTTGTATCAGGGTCGGGAATTAACTTATAGGGGTATGATATTCTCACTTTACAGTTATCGGGAATTCTAAAAGAGGGAGTTTCATATTTTGTGTAACCCTGCGATATTTGCAAACTCCGTTGCCCGTGAAACGCAGATATAGGGGAAACATCGAATTTATAATAACCTCCCTCGTATCTCCCACCCTTAGGTAATATTTTATTGGAGATTTTATCTAAAACTTGAAAGTATGCATTAGGATTGATGAAATTCCCATTATCTAACATATCCATATTAGCTTCTATATTGTTTGCGTTAGCTTCTATGTTGTTTGCGTTAGCCTCTATGTTATTAGATAATGTCTTTAATGCATTTTGTAACTCATCAGATGTTGTGAACTTGGACAAATCTATTGTTTTTACTAAACCATCTGAGGTGGTCAATTTTAATATTTGACCGTCTAATTGACCATTAGTGAGTTTAACATCTGAACTAAGAGAGGATAAATCTAATTGGGTAAGAGAGCCATCACCTTTAGTGATATTAAGTATGTAATTGGCTGTATCAAATGTAATTGTTTTTACTGCTTCATCAGGAACATTTTTTCCACCTCCTGAACTCATCGTTTGATTATTTATAGATATTAAATTTGGCATTATCTGCATCCTATTGTTTGTTTATATCCCACTTTAGGGAAAACGACTTCAGTTGGGGCGTCCCATATTGCCCATAAATCAGGTAATAAGCTTAAATATTTATTTCCGTTATCTAGAAAACGCATTCTGTGAGGGTGAAGACTCTGAATTGATGTAACATTCCTTATCTTCACATCGTCTTCATCTGTGGGCAACACATATTGTTTTCTGCTATCCGTTAGTATGTCTATTGTTATCATTTTAAACCTCTACTCATTTTAATCTATAGGAGTGACCCGTTTCGTCATCGTGCTATATATTTCATCGGCTATATCCGTGTTTAAAATTCGAACCATATTGCCATATGGTATAAACCACTGTGGTGAATAAAGTATGTGGTCATCATCAGTTTGACCACTGCCTACTCCTAAATTTAAATTTCTTCTGTCATTAATAGATGGATAACTAGTGTCGGGAACTAGACCTGTATGAACCCCATCTTGGTCTTCTAGTTTTAGATTGGAGAATGCATTATATAACCCATAATTGGAAGAAGTTATTGTCATATCTATGGTAATCTTTACCCACTCTTGCACGGGAATTACATAACTATTAGGGTATGCTTGTTTAGCCAAATAAACACTATTATCATCGTCCCAAAGTTTATAACCATCTCTATAGAGTTCTAGGACTCTAGGGAATTCATAGAGAACGACTTCGCTATTTAAATTATCGCTCTCTATATAAAAGTTTCCTATAAACTTTAACAACTCTCCTGAGACTAAACTTGCAAAATCGGGCTTTTGTATTGCACAAGAGTTAGTGTTATTAACTCTTATACAATTTAAATTCTCATTAAAAACGGTGTGTTTTATGACTTTTGATTGACTACCTGAGATATTATAATTCCCCCCTCCACCATAAGCAACTCTATAATACTCATTCTCATTTATAGCTCTAACCCCCTTAAATTCAGATGGCAAATTCTCATAGATAAAATCTCCATTATTTATGTTAGACTCTAAATTTCCGTGGATTGTTGCCCCTGCATTAGTCAACTTATGACTTTTAAGAAAATTATTACTATAAGTATCCGTTCTAGTAACCTTGAAAAATCCGTGATTTGCTGTTATAGTAATTTCACCTCTTCTCTCTGCACCTGCCTCGGGTATTACTAATTCTGTTCCTACTGCGTTATCTATTGTAATATTTGTTGGCATATCTATTTCCTTTCTATTATATTGGAGTGATTAGTCTTTTCATTGACTCTACGAATTTAGTCCACCCGTCTTGACCTAATAAATCGACGCCTTTTTCTTTACCTAGAAAAAATATGGGTGAATATTTTATATAATTGTTGTCTGTATCATCTCCGTTATATGCTAATCTAATCTCTGAAGAGTTATAAATTACTTTTGTATTTTGGTTTATACCTGTTATTATTTTTCCCCCATCGTCATCAGTGATTTTAACATTATCTTTTATTCTACTTATTTGAACATCTTTATCACCTATTTCTACATCAATTTCGAATGTTATCCATTGTTGTGCTGGTAATTTATAATTATTCCCAAATAATACTGCATCTTGCCAATTCCCATCATTATCTCTTGTTTGATATCTATCCCTATATAGTCTGAAGTTTTCACCAAACTCAGTTAATATAGTATCATTATTTATAGTGTCATCTTCTATATAGATATTAAAAAGCAAAAACCCAATTGTATCTTTTACTAATGCTATATATTTTGTATCGGTATAATGGTTTTCTTGGAGATAATAATTTATCCCATTAGCACCATCTTTTCTAAACACTTTTATGTCTTGACCGTGCATATTTTGGAAAGTTTGTATCGTCGCATTTGCATCACTACCCGTCCTATACATACCCACAAAAGAACCATCCAATTTTTCTGCTATACCGTTAGCAGAACTACCACTATCCGAATTTCTTATTACTCTACAACCAAATATATCAGCTGGTATGTTTTCTATTGGGACATCATTATTTATATCCTCTATATTACCCGTAATTGTTGCACCTGCATTTGTTAGTTTGTGTGTATTCATAAATGGAATATTTACTTGGTCTGTCCTATTTACACTAAAAAATCCGTGGTTCGCTGTTATAGTAATTTCACCTCTTCTTTTTGTTCCTGCCTCAGGAATTACTAATTCTGTTCCCAATGCATTTTCTATTGTTATATTTGTTGGCATATCTATTCCCTTTCTATTATACTGGTGTGATTAGATTTTTAATAGTTGTAATGACTTCATTTTTTGCGTCTGTCCCCAATCTTCTTTCTACTAGGTCATAATTAACCATATAAATAGGACTGTATCTAACATAGTCATTAGCCGTATCGGCATTTGTTCCACCTACTAGATAGATTGCACTTCCACCACCACTATGATTATTGGGAGTGATTTCTTGGTCTGTTCCATTTATCTTTAGGCTTACTACACCACTAGACGCACCCGTATTAGGATTAATAAAGTCTATCTCAATACCTGCCCACTCTTGGGCAGGTATTTTATAGTTGTCTTTATACGCTATTTTGTCACCGAGGTTACTACCGTCCCATAATTTATATCCATCTCTAAGGATTTGTATATTCCAAAATGGTGTCATTAGATGACCATCTGCTGAGAATGTATCTTCTTCTATATATACATTTGTAAGTAGTTTAAATTTATCAGTTGTCTTACCACCTATAAAATACGATATATAATCAGTATAACCATATTTATTATTGGCTGTATCACCAAGTATCCTTGCACCATTAAATGTATCTCCATATACATTTGTAAGGTTATCTATCCCACTATCATTATTGGTTAATCCGTGTATTGTCGCATTGTTTCCATTATTATATGTAAAAGAACCCCAAGAACCCTCTCCACTAAATATAGCACCCCAAAGCTTAAAAGGTTTATCACCTCTTTCAGCATATGGAAACCACAAAAAATTATTATTAAGAGTAGCTCTTGGAAGACCCGTAATTGTTGCACCTGCACTATTCAATGCGTAGTTCTTCTCCATAGAATGTATTACATTGTCTGTCCTATTTACACTAAAAAATCCGTTATTAGCAGATATAGTAATCACTCCTCTTCTTTCTGTTCCTGCAGGAGGTATTACTAATTCTGTTCCTACTGCGTTGTCTATTGTTATAGCCGTTGCCATCTAAATCTCCTTAGTTTGAACTAGTAGGGATACTAATATGTGTATATTCAGTGGTATCCTCTATTAAAAAGTCATCTGTAACATTAGTCCCGTCTTTTGAAATTTGAATTCCGTTGAGTTTAAATTCAACATTAACATTTCTCTCATCACCCATTGGTGGGATAATCAAATCTAGTCCTATGGTGTCCATTATTTCTATAACTTGTGTTGGTGTTGATGTTGATG
>Ga0256833_1003076_pt1 | contig 11523 bp, 12 predicted proteins | sample 356284metaG_FD_190535 | JGI IMG/M metagenome (GOLD analysis project Ga0256833, IMG submission 190535) | Hydrothermal vent microbial communities from Mid Atlantic Ridge, Atlantic Ocean - 356-284 | ecosystem: Environmental > Aquatic > Marine > Hydrothermal vents | place: Atlantic Ocean: Mid...
TTTTGATTTAACTCAAAACCATAACTTCAGGTTTCACTTCCTTTCAACATTTTTTAAATTTCTCGCAACGACGCAATGACGCTACGCTTATATTTCCTTCAAGGTCTCCAAGCACCTTGAAGGTATTGCTCATCATCACTGTTCATTATTCAATTCAAAATATTTCATTTTTTTTTACTAACAAGACCTGCTCTTGATTGCGGAGACAAGGCATGCCATAGCAGTTGAGACAAGGCATGCCTTGTCTTTACCATATATCTGCATACCTTGAAGGATTTCAAAACCTTCAAGGAAGGCTTTTGCTTCGGTCATCGGTCATTAAACACCTTTCTACCTTTCCCCTTTCACCTAATGACACACCCCCAGCCCCTCTCGTAGAGGGGAGCTTGACTCTCGTTTTTATAAATTTCTCGCAACGACGCAATGACGCTACGCTTATATTTCCTTCAAGGTCTCCAAGCACCTTGAAGGTATTGCTCATCATCACTGTTCATTATTCAATTCAAAATATTTCATTTTTTTTTACTAACAAGACCTGCTCTTGATTGCGGAGACAAGGCATGCCATAGCAGTTGAGACAAGGCATGCCTTGTCTTTACCATATATCTGCATACCTTGAAGGATTTCAAAACCTTCAAGGAAGGCTTTTGCTTCGGTCATCGGTCATTAAACACCTTTCTACCTTTCCCCTTTCACCTAATGACACACCCCAGCCCCTCTCGTAGAGGGGAGCTTGACTCTCGTTTTTATAAATTTCTCGCTACGACGCAATGACGCTACGCTTACATTAACCATTAAGCATTAAGCATTACTTCCTGCTTCCAACTCCTTTCCTCCTTTCACCTATTCGTTTTCCCAATATTGCGGTTTGGTATCTTCGGATTTTTGTTCCCAATAGACTTGTGTCATTATTTTGTTATCAAGGGTTTTTAGTTTACGTTCAAATATCCAAATGGTAGGATTAAATATCATATCTGTAACGCCGACATCGTAGGTTGTAGGCATATCTTCTTTTTTGGGTGGTTTTTCATTGATTAAAACCGTAAAACCGTTATGTTCCAATATCTTTTTAAGAAAATCGGCACGTTGTTTATCGGTTGCTTTTTCTACAAAAGTAACTCGTGTTCCGTCTATTTCGCCAAATTGATGTTTTCCTGCTAACATAATTATATTTTTTTAAAAGATATTACTGATTTGTGAAATGTATTCAAATACGCCGCTGTATAAACCTAATACTAAAAGTCCTATCATAATGAATACAAACGAAATTTTGCTGTAAATATCAGTTTTGATATAAGGTATTGGATTTTCGCTTCGTCGTAAGAATGCCGAACGGACAGGCAATAAATAGTAGTATAACGAAATGGTAACATTAACTACGGCAATGAATACCAATAGATAATAACCTTTGCTTGCGGCGGCTGAATACAAGAAAAATTTACCAAAGAATCCTGCAACCGGCGGTATTCCTGCCAAAGAGAAAAGTGCAATCATCAATGCCAAACTCAACTTCGGATTTGTTTGATAAAGTCCGTTGTAATCGTCCATATTTTCTGTGCCTGCTTTTAGTGAAATAATATGTACTACACCAAAGGCGGCAACATTTGAAAAGATATAAATCAATAAGAAATACACGATGGCTTTAACGCCTAATTCGTTATGAGAAAGCATAGCCAATAAGATAAAACCTGCTTGTGCAATGGACGAAAATGCCAAGAAACGTTTCATATTTTTTTGACGCAATGCAAATAAGTTTCCTATAAACATTGTCAATATTGAGATGCCGTACATAATCCAATCCCATTCTTTTTGGAAAGCCGTAAAAGTTACGAACAATAATGTCATCAAAACATAAACTGCACCTCCTTTTGATATGACCGATAGATAGTTTGATATAACGGTAGGCGCACCTTCGTAAACGTCTGCCGCCCAAAAGTGGAAAGGAACCAACGAAATTTTGAAAGCAATACCGATAAATATCATTACCAAACCGATAATTTCTAATAAAGGCAAGTGCATCGATTGGCTAATAACATCAAAATTGATGCTTCCTGCTGTGGCATAAATCAAGGAAACTCCAAACAATAATATTGCCGACGAAACCGATGCCAACATAATATATTTAACGCCTGCTTCGACCGAACGATGATTGAAAAATTCAAAAACCGTCAAGGCGATGATAGGCATCGTTGATAATTCCAATCCGAGATAAAACATCAAGAAATTACCAGATGAAATCATAAAATTTAACCCTAATAATGATGAAAAAATCAAGATAAAAAATTCGGCTGTAAAATCATAAGGCAACAATTTTTCTTTTATCCATTCTACCGATTGCAATAGAATTGCCATAACACCAACGGCTAAAACGGCTTTAAAAAAATGAGCCAAAGGATATGTTTTGTATGAACTTCCGAACAAATTTCCCGTTTCTTGCGGAAAGAAACTGTAAACGGTATAAGCCAAGAACAAAAGCAAACCGATATTTATAAGCGATTTTTTGTTTTTCGACGGTATGATTACTTCCGCCAACAACATCAATAATAAAATTGTTGTCAGGAAAATTTCATCTCGCATAAGTAATAAACTATCTATATTCATTTTATCTTATTTTCAAAGTTGTTATTTCAAATTAATGCACCAAAGGTTTTATAAAGTTATTGACACTTTCTTGTATAAATTGTAACCACCAGAAAGGCAATGTTCCTATTAAGGTTATAAAAATTACCAAAATGGCTATGGCTGTTTTTTCATACCAAAAAGCGTGTGGTAAATTGGTATAGACTTTTGTTGTAGGTCCAAAAAGCATACGTCCTGTTAATCGCAACATATAAACCGCCGTTACAACGATAGAAGTTACGGCAAGCACGGTTAATGCTTGTTTATATAAATCGTGATTGAGGAAACCACCTACAAAAACATTCATTTCGGCAACAAAACCTGAAAAACCCGGAAGTCCCAAGTTTGCCAATGCGGCAATTACATAGCCGACACCCAGCAATGGAACTATACGCATCATACCTTTCATTTTTGTAATATCACGTACGTGTGTCCTACCGTAAATCATACCAATCAAAGCAAAGAACAGGGCGGTGATAAATCCGTGTGATAAGGATTGAAGCATCGCACCATTCCAAGCGGTTTTATTAATCATCAACAGGGCAAATAACACCAATCCCAAGTGACTAACCGATGAATAAGCATTGATGTATTTCAAGTCGGTTTGTTGTATTGCCGCCAATGCTCCATAAGTTACGCCTGTTACTGCCAAAATTAAGAAAAAGTCTTGCCAGAACAAAGCACCTTCGGGCATCAAAAACATTATGAAACGGAAAATGCCATATCCCCCTAATTTCATCAACACGCCTGCGTGAAGCATTGAAACTGCTGTTGGTGCCGAAGCGTGACCATCGGGCGACCAAGTGTGGAACGGAAATAAAGCGCCGATTGTTCCAAAACCTATAAATGCCAAAGGGAAAAATATTTTTTGAGCGGCAAAATCCATTTTTCTGTTTGCCAATTCCAATAAATCAAATGTCGGTGTCATTCCGTTAGTACCACTGTAAAAATAAATTCCAAGTAAAGCAACCAATAACAAGGCAGAAGCACCCATCAACATCAGGGTTAATTTCATTGCGGCATATTCACGCGGGCCACTTCCCCAGATACCTATTAACAAATACATCGGGATTACGGCTATTTCATAGAAAACGAACATCAAAAACAAATCCAGCGAGATAAAAAATCCATAAACTCCCGAAGCCAAAACTATCAACGAGATAAAGAATTCTTTTGGCATATAATCTATTTTCCACGAAACAAAAATACCTGCTATTACGATAAGCGTCGTCAGTAAAATCATCAATACCGAAACACCGTCAACGCCGATATGATAATGAGCGTTAAATTCCGAAAACCAAGGAATATTACGTTGAAACAACATAATGGAATGATCCCCCGCTTCACGTGCATTCATATATTTAATAATCAAATTAACCGACATTACCAACTGCACTAACATACCGCCAAGGGCAATCAAACGTGCTTTTTCCAATTTATTTGCAAATAGCAAAGCAATTACTGTCAGTACCGGTACAACTATAAAAAGTGTTAATATATCCATTTTAATCTTTTTTTCTTTTTAATAAAATTATTATCTAAAATATATGATTAGCATCACAATAGCAATCACACCCGACATAAAGAACATTGCATAATCCTGCATACGTCCTGATTGTAAATATTTAATTTTTTTAGACGTATTTTCCGTAGTAACACCTAGTAAATTCATAAATCCGTCAATGACATTTCTATCAAACCAAGCGATAGGTTTTGAAATTCGGTCAAATATAATTTTATGTGTTACGAACAAATATAATTCGTCAAAATAAAATTTGTCTTTTGTCCATTTGTAAAAACTTCCAAAAGCCGATGCTACTTTTTCGGGATATTTTGTTTCTTTATAATACATCAAATATGCAGTTCCGATACCGGTTAATGCAATCAAAATTGAACCGATTACAAGTGGGCTTCCCCATTCTATATGTGAATGAAAAGGAGTTAAATCTGCTGAAACAAATTTTGAAAAAGGAATAAAACCAACCGTTGCCGCCATTATTGCCAAGAAAATCAAGGCAAAACTCATCGTAAACGGTGCATCGTGGGGGGTATGTTCATATTCGTTTTGTTTGTTATAAAAAATTCTAAAATATAGTCGGAACATATAAAAAGCAGTCATTCCTGCTACGATAAATCCTACAAACCATATAAATTTATTGTACTCAAAAGCGGCAGTTAAAATTTCATCTTTACTAAAAAATCCTGCAAACGGCGGAATACCCGAAATTGCCAAAGCGGCAATCAAAAATGTCCAACTTGCAATGGGCATATATTTATGCAGACCTCCCATTTTGTCCATAAAATTACTATGAACTGCGTGAATAACCGCACCGGCAACCAAGAACAATAACGCCTTGAACATTGCGTGCGTAAACAAGTGGAACATACCTGCCATATATCCTAATCCTTCGTGTCCGTCATAGCCCGAAACACCAAGTGCCATCATCATATAACCGATTTGCGACATCGTTGAAAATGCCAAAACACGTTTGATATCCTCTTGTGTAAGTGCTATTATTGCGGCAAAAAGTGCCGAAAATGTTCCAACGATTGCTACAAAATGCAAAGCAATTCCGCCTTGAATATTATGGAACATCGGAAAGAGTCGTGCTACCAAATATACACCTGCAACTACCATTGTAGCGGCGTGTATCAAAGCCGAAACAGGCGTAGGACCTTCCATTGCGTCGGGTAACCAAATATGCAACGGAAACATCGCCGATTTTCCCATACCGCCGATATAAACAAATATCAAAGCATAAGTAATCAACGAAATACCCATAAACGAGAACACGGCATTATTTTGTATCCACGAGTTAAGCATCGAGATTGTCGATTCGCTATTAAGTGTCATAAAATCAAATGATTGACCAAAATATCCAATCATCAAAATACCGATTAAAAAGAACATATCGGCAAAACGTGTAACGATAAATGCTTTTTTGGAAGCGGCAACAGCCGAAGGGGTTTCAAAATAATATCCAATCAACAGGAATGACGAAACGCCCACCAACTCCCAAAAGATATAAATCATAAACAGGTTTGAAGCCAATACCAATCCTAACATTGAAAATGTGAATAAGGACAAGTAAGCATAAAAACGTGAAAATCCGGTATCCTTGTGCATATATCCCAACGAATAAATATGCACCATAAACGAAACAGTTGAAACAACCACTAACATCATTACCGAAATAGGGTCAATAATGATACCTATATCAATGGCAAGTTTGTCGGTAAAATGTATCCAACCTTCTTTTATCATTATGCGAAATTGATGGTATTTTCCATCGACTAATCCGTCTGAAAAGAAGTATTTAAAAGCCGTATAATATGACATAATAAATACGATACCCAAACCAATAGTTCCTAAATATCCCGAAACAGGTTCTTTGATTTTCCTAGCCGTAAAGCCCAAGAAAAGGAACATTAAAATGGGAATTAAAGGGATAATATATACATAACTGAATGCACTCATCATAGTAATTTTTTAATATTTTAATTCTTTTACTTCTCTTACATCTATATTGCTTGTCAATCTGTACAAATGCAAGATAATTGCCAAAGCCAAGGCTGTTTCTGCGGCTGCCAAAGCGATGATAAACAAGGAAAAAATTTGTCCTTGCAAAAACGCCGGCGATAAATATTTATTGATAGCCACAAAGTTAACGGCTTCTGCATTTACCATCAATTCCAACGACATTAACATTGCAATTAGATTTGTTCGGGTAAAAAATCCGTAAACACCTATAAAGAAAAGTATAGTTGTTACAGATAATATTTCGGGTAAACCAACTCCTTCAATCATAGTTTAATTTTTTTCTTGATTAACAATTTTTTTAGCTTTTGCAATAACGATTGCTCCTATCATTGCCGCCAGTAACAGTATCGATACAACTTCAAAAGGCAATACATAACCGTCGGGGGCATAACTCAACAATTTTTCTCCTACTTGTTCTACGCTTGTAACACTTGCCTGATTTTTAGCATTTATTCCGGGAAAGGAAAAAATAGCATAAATGGAAAGTGCCGCCGTTCCGATGGTTACCAAAACGGGAACAATATTCCATTTTGTAGGAATTTGACGTAAAGGTTCGCCGATTTTGTCGGTCAACACCACAGCATAAATAATCAATACCATTATACCGCCGGCATAAACCGATAGTTGTACAGCCGCCATAAAGTTGTATTCCAGCAAGAAATATATTCCTGAAATTGCCAATAAAACAAATAGCAGATACATAGTTGCTCTATACAATTTACGAGTTGTAACACTCATAATTGCAAATCCGATGATTACTGCCGATAATATGTAAAAAATAATCTTTTCCATAGTTTTTTATTCTTCTACACCCGCCATCAATTTAGAGCCGGGACGATTTAATACTTTGGTTAATTTTGAACGATCATAAGTGGAATTATGAAAATTTGTCGACCACATAATCGCATTTGTAGGACAGGCTTGAATACATAAATTACACATTGTACACATACCCAAATGATAAATATGTTTATCAATCTGTTTTACTTTTTTACCTGTTTCTTCGTTTAAAACTCTGTCCCAAATAATTTCAATAGTACCGTTAGGACAAGCAATTTCGCAAGCCTGACAACCCGTACAACGATGTTCATTGTTGTCGTTATGCCACATTACCACTTCACCCTTGAATCTGTCCATAACAATGGCGGGTTCGTCGGGATATTGACGAGTAATAATGTATTTACGACCTATAATACTAGGAAAAAAGTATCCGCCGGTAACTTTCATACCGGTTAATAAAGTTTTTATTCCTCCTAAAATATTTCCTATATAACTCATTCTATATTTTTTTAGAAAACTAATTTAAAATACACCAATATTGCCATCAATACGATGTTTAATAATCCGATAGGCAATAAATATTTCCATTCCAATGTCAATAACTGATCAATTCTTAAACGCGGGAAAGTCCAACGAAACCACATAAACAAAAATATCATTAAAAACACTTTAATAAAAAACCAAAGTAATCCCCACGCCCATTGTGCGCCTAATCCGTCGGTTATACCGAAAGGTGCTAACCAACCGCCAAAAAACAAAGTAACCGCTACTGCCGAAATGATAAACATATTGATAAATTCAGCCAAGAAAAACCAAGCGAATCCCATACCCGAATATTCCGAGTGATAACCTGCCCCCAATTCTGCTTCGCCCTCTGGTAAATCAAAAGGTGTACGGTTTGATTCGGCTGTTCCTGCAATGACAAAAATAACAAAAGCAATAAGTGCGGGAATATGCCCTTTGAGCAAGAAAATCATATCGCGTTGTTGTTCAACGATACCTGTCATACTCAATGTACCTGCCATTAATATAATGGTCAAAATTGCCAACCCCGACGATAATTCGTAACTTATCATTTGCAAACCGCTACGCATACCTCCTAATAAGGAATATTTGTTGTTACTTCCCCAACCACCGAATAGGATACTTAAAACACCTACGGATGAAATGGCGGAAATAAAAAATACACCGATATTTATATCAAAAGCGACAATACCACCCGAAAAAGGAATAGCCGACAAGGCTAATAACGAAGCAATAATAACGATAAAATAAGCCGTATGATAAAGCAAATTTTCCTTACGTTCTGTTCCCGTAAGTTCTTTTGTCAATAATTTTAAGGCATCGGCTATGGTTTGCAATAACCCCCAGGGACCTACACGGTTTGGACCTAATCGAAGTTGGAAAAATCCTGCTACACGACGTTCCAAATAAACCAATAACAAACCTGCTACGGCAAAAAACGTCATATAAATAAGTGCGATGATTATATATCCTAAAATTTGTCCGCCAAATCCCCAGCCCAAACCATCGGAAAGGTAGTGGATTAAATCGGCAAAATAATTTGTTTGTGTTAATATCATAGTTGACATAATTTTCTAAATATTTATCTATCAATATCAGGTACTACAAAATCCAATGTGGACATAATTGCCACAACATCAGCAATCAGATGATTTTTACCTATTTGTATCAAAGCATTAAGGTTTGAAAATCCGGGTGAACGGAATTTAACTCTGTAAGGATTTTTCTTTCCATCGCTTACGATATAAACTCCCAAATCGCCACGAGCAGTTTCAACACGTTGTAAAAATTCGCCTTTCGGTAGTTTTATCAGTGCTTTTGTTTTGGCTTGAATACCGTCATCGGGAATATTATCAATTAATTGTTCAATAATATTCAACGATTCCAACATTTCGTCCATACGCACCATATATCTTGCCAAATTATCACCTTCGTTGTAGATAATTTCTTTAAAATCGGCTTTATCCAGTGCGCTGTAAGGTTGAATAATTCGTCTGTCGGAATGCACCCCCGAACCGCGAGCAACAGGTCCACTTGTTCCGTGTGAAATAGCATCTTCATAAGACAATTTTCCTACGCCTTTCATACGTTTTTGAAAAATGACGTTACCTGAAAGCAATTCGTGATACTTGGGAATAACGCTTCGTAAGTGCGGTATAAATTCTTTAACTCTTTTGTGAAAATTAGGGTGTAAATCGAACATTACACCTCCGGGCGTGCTGTAACTCATTGTCAAGCGGGCGCCACAGGTTTCTTCCATAATATCGTTAATCATTTCACGGTCGCGAAAAGCATACATAAAGGTTGTTAAAGCACCTACGTCCATACCCATAACTCCCCACCAAAGCAAGTGAGAAGCAATACGTGTGAGTTCGCCCATAATGGTACGGATATATTTAACACGTTCGGGCACTTCAATTTCCAAAGCTTGTTCTATTGCAAGTGCAACCGCTTCGTTATTGATATGAGCCGAAAGATAATCCATACGGTCGGTAAGGTGTATAATTTGTTTGTATCCTTCGTATTCGCATTGTTTTTCGATAGAACGGTGAATGTAGCCCAAATCGGGTTCAATATTTTTTACAACTTCTCCGTCCATTGTCAATATAAGCCGTAAAACCCCGTGAGTTGCAGGGTGTTGCGGTCCCATATTTAAGAAATACTCTTGCGATTTTAAATCGGCTGTATTTAGTGTAACTTGTTCCATAGTTATCTGATAATCATTTTAGTTTCGTCCATCCAATCTTTACGCATCGGATATCCTTCCCAATCTTCGGACAATAGCAAGCGTTTCATTACGCTATGTCCTTTGAAATTGATACCGAAAAGGTCAAATATTTCGCGTTCGTGCAAATGTGCGGTTTTCCATATCTTTTCCAATGTTGGCAATTCGGGATTTTCACGGTCTTCAAGCATCGTTTTTACTACAATCATAAAACGATCTTCGGTGCGTTCCAAGTGTAAAGTAACGCCTAATTCGTTGCCCCAATCCATTCCGGTCATTGAAAACAAATAATCAAAACCTTCGTCTTTGAGTTTGTTTAAAACGTCGATATATTGTTCTTTTGGCACGATGATGTTCAAAAATTGACTAGCTTCTTCCGAGAATTGCAAGTCGGGAAAAGATTTTAATATTTCTTGTAAACTTTCGTTAGTCATTATCGTAAATTTTATTCGGTTAAACCTTCGTCAAATCCGATAATTGGATTTTTTCGGGTTTTTAGTCCTTCGGTTTTTATTTTCTTTTGAAGCAATAGCATACCGTCCAACAGAGCTTCGGGACGTGGCGGACAACCCGGCACATATACATCGACGGGAATAACGTGGTCGGCGCCTTTTACTACGGAATAAGTGTTGTAATAAAATGGACCGCCTGATATTGCACAAGCACCCATTGCTATAACATATTTAGGTTCAGCCATTTGGTCGTATAAACGACGAAGTACGGGTGCCATTTTCATAGTTATTGTACCGGCAATGATAATGACATCTGCTTGTCGTGGTGTAGGACGGGCGACTTCGAAACCGAAACGCGACCAATCGTGGCGTGCGGCACCGGTTTGCATCATTTCGATGGCACAACAACTTGTACCGAAATACAGGGGCCAAAGTGAATTTGAACGTCCCCAGTTAATAATGGAGTCCAAAGCACCTACTAAAATATTTCCGCCGTTTCCGGCAGGTATGATTTGTCCGGGGAAATCATTTGCAATCGGCGAATGAGTATAAGGTTTTTGTGGTGTATCCCCTATCCAATTTAATTTTTCTTTTTCTAAACCCATTTTAAAGCACGTTTTTTAAGAGCATAAATTAATCCTAATCCGAGTATTGCCAAAAAGATAATAATATCTATCAAAGCAACGGCGCCCAATTTTTTAAACACTACCGACCAAGGAACCAAAAACACGATTTCTACGTCGAAAATTAAAAAAATCAAAGCGAATAAATAATAACCTATTCTAAATCGCACCCAAGTAGGTCCTATTGTTTTTACACCGGACTCATAAGGCTCGCGTTTGGCAGGGTTATCGGATTTGTGTGAAAGTAAATTTGATAAAACGGTGGCTATCAATATTAAAAATATCCCCGTTATAAAAAATACTAAAATTGCTACTGTTCCCATATCTGTTTTATAATAATTGACAAATTTAAACTGTTATTAATGCTTAAAAATGACTTTTGTCATATTTGTAACAAAAGTTATAAAATTATTAAATAATACAATTTGATTATTTTATAGAAAAAAAATAATCGTTTAATACATAATAATTTGTGTCCAAAAGTAATGATTTTTTTTAAAAGGAAATATACAATTCATCATCAATTTTCTACAATTCGGTATTTTATTTTTTTTATTTTTCTTTTAACGCCGGACATTTGCGGTAGAATTAGTGTTTGTCTATAAAGTGCTTAATTTTATAAAAATAAAGATTTTTTGATGGATTTTTTATTTTCTTTTACGAAGTAAACACTTGTGTGTTAGACGAGTAAAAAAAATGAAAAATACGCAAAAAGATTATTTTTTAATTTATCTGACTTTATGGACAGACACTAATTAA
>Ga0256833_1003077_pt1 | contig 11522 bp, 8 predicted proteins | sample 356284metaG_FD_190535 | JGI IMG/M metagenome (GOLD analysis project Ga0256833, IMG submission 190535) | Hydrothermal vent microbial communities from Mid Atlantic Ridge, Atlantic Ocean - 356-284 | ecosystem: Environmental > Aquatic > Marine > Hydrothermal vents | place: Atlantic Ocean: Mid...
TTGAATTTTTACATTTCCGTATGTTTGGTCGGCATCCCATATTAATTGCTCGTAATTTGGCGAACATGCCATCGAAGGAAATTCAATAGCAGGAGATAACCAGTAATTGTCAAAATTTGTAAATGTCCCGTCTAAACGCGGTTGATTAGATGAGTGAGACCCTTGCCATACACAACCGTTATCGTGATTTGAAGAACTTTCGGTCATCATCATTAAAGCATTATTTTCGTTCCATCCGGAACGGTTAACTATTTCTTGAATAATATTTTCTACTGCAATTGTATGTGCTACATCGGCAGTTGCAGTATACCACCATGTCCAAGTTTGAGTTGCCGATGTTGTAGGGTAAGTGTCAATAGAACTGTTTGCTGCTCCTGCGTTATCAACATCTTCGGCTTCGGTAATTGTTGTAATGTTAGAGTTTGGATCGGTTGAAGGACAGGAACCTGATTCCCATAATGTGTAATTTGCATTTAATATTGTTGCACTATTTGGAATAGAAACATTTAAAAAGCGTGTGCCTGTATATATAGGTCCTGTACAATTGGCATCTTGATATCCTATTGTCATATATTCTACATTGTTTGATGGATACCAGCTGGTACATTCTTTTACTCCTCCTTCGTATGATCTGAAATCGAAACTACCTTGGTTCATATATATGTAATCAGCAGTAGTTCCGTTTGTGGTATTAAATATAAAGTTTCCTGTGGGGATTCCTTCTTCGAATTGTTTTTGTGTTGTTTGAAACCAACCGTAATTTGAGACATCATGAGTGAAACTCCAATTTTGAGTACTCCAGTTATCCCATGTAGTGCCTCCATCGTTTGATGTTTGTGCTCTTACATAATAAACTGCCCCGTTTGTTGATGGTAGTGCAGGCGAAATATTGTCGCATAAAAAGTCGTAATGTGTATTTGCTAAATGGTTTGTTGTTGATATTGTTTGTGTATAAGCTGTTCCTGTAAAATCGTCTTTAGTATTTATTTCAAATTTTATAGCGTTAAAATTATTTGAGCATGATATTGTAAAACGGGGAGTGGCATCGGTTCTAATATTATCGAAATAAGTGTATCCGTTTGTTGCTACGGTGTTGTAAAAAGTAACATTTCCTAAAGATGCTACATTTATTGTATAGTCTTCTACTTCGCCGTCGAATCCTGTTTCGCATGATGTTGCTGCAGAATTATATTTTGAAGATACACGCATTCTTGTATTACCTGTTGTTGCTGTTGTTGGTATGGTTACTGAATACGGACTGGCTGATGTAGCACCATTACTTACATTGGTTGCTGTTCCTAAATTGTATTCTTCGCCAGGGTCGGTAAAGTCTCCATCGTGATTCCAATCTATCCAAACCATTGAATAAATAGTGTAATTTCCATCAGTATTTACTTGGACGGTTAGATTATACGATGAGCCTGTATTTACAGTTGTCGAAATGCTTGTGTAATCGCTATATCCCGACGGTTTACCTGATGAGTTATCAATAGTGTTAAAAACTACTCTTGTTGTGCTGGTACTATAATCTGTATTACCATTTGATGTGCAATATTGTGCTAATAAATTAAAGCTTAAAAAAATAGAAGCAATAAATAATATAATTCTTTTCATATATCTGTAAGTTTACTTATTTGTTATGAAAATAGAAGTATACAAATATATAAAAAAAGTTAACAAAAAAAAAGTCTATAAATTATTTTCGTTTATTATAAAAATATCTTCGTTAGGTTTTTTCATATAATATTGTTCACGAGCAAATTTTTCTAAATTTTTATTGTTTGTTTTAAGCTCGTTTAATTTTTTAGAATCGGTTGCTATCTTTATTTTGTAATATTCTTTTGATTTTAGTAATTGTTTGTATTTTTGTTTTAAATCGGAACGACTTAAAATACTGTTATTGTCGAAAAATAAAATCCAAATTAAAAAAACAAAACTTGCTACAATGTATTTGTTTTTAAAATATGGTTTTATAATTTTTATATATCTTTTCGACATTTTATATATTTTCATACAAAAATATTTATTATATGTAAATATTGGGCCACAAAAATATAATTTTATTAACTAATTAATGTTAATTTATTAATTAGTTTTTGTTAATTTTTTAAATGTTTTAAATCTAATTTTGTAAAAAACAAAAAAATAAATATGCTTAAAGATAAAGAATTACAACAAATAATAAATCATAATATTACTGTAGATGATGTTAACTGGCAATTGAATTATTTAAAAAAAGGATTTAATTTTATTGATATATTTAAGTCTGCAGATTTAAATAGTGGGATATTAAGATTTACAAATAAACAAAAAAACGAATTATTAAAAATTTATGACAAATTTTCTGAAAACGGAAATATATTAAAGTTTATTCCTGCATCGGGAGCAGCAAGTCGTATGTTTAAAGATTTGTTAGCTTTTTATAACGATAATACCGTTAAAATACCCGATAAAAATAATTATTCTGTAGCATATGAATTTTTTGTAAATATTAAAAAATTCGCTTTTTACGATAAATTAAATTACTTGTTAAAAAATGATGAGAATTTAACAGTTACCGAATGTTTGTCTAAAAATAAGTATAAGCTAATTTTAGATTTTTTATTAACAGATAAAGGTTTAAATTATGCAAATTTACCAAAAGCATTAATATATTTTCATAAATATAAATCAGAAATTAGAACATCGTTTGAAGAGCATATTGTTGAGGGAATATTATACGGAAAATCTAATAATAATATAGTAAATTTGCATTTTACAATATCACAAAATAATTTAAACGATATAAAACAAATAGAAAAAACGTTAATAAAAAAATATACATCAAAAGTTAATGTTAATATCAGCTATTCGTATCAAGATAAAAGTACCGATACAATAGCAATAGATATGGATAATAAAATTTTTGTTAAAGATAATGGCGAGATTTTATTTCGACCCGGAGGACATGGGGCTTTAATAAATAATTTAAATAAACTACAATCGGATATTATTTTTATTAAGAACATTGATAATGTTGTTGTTGACAATTTAAAGCAAGATACAGTTATTTACAAAAAAATACTTGCAGGATATTTATTAAAGATACAAAATAAAATATTTAATTATATCAAGCAAATTAACAATAACAGTATTGATATTAGCGATGTAGAGGGCTTTGTAAATAAATATTTACAAATTTTATTTCCTGATAAATATTTTAATTTTAGTAAAGACGATAAAATTAATTTTATAAAATCTAAATTAAACAGACCTATAAGAGTTTGTGGAATGGTTAAAAATCAAGGGGAACCCGGCGGAGGCCCATTTTGGGTAAAACATTACGATGATTCATATCAATTGCAAATAATAGAAAAATCACAAATTAATATTAAAAACAAAGAGCAAGAAAAAATAATGAAAAAGGCAAAATACTTTAATCCTGTTGATTTGGTTATTTCTACTAAAAATTTTAAAGGAGAATATTTTAATTTAAATAATTTTATAGATAAAAAAACAAATTTTATATCAAAAAAATCATTTAACGGTAGAGAACTTAAAGCCTTTGAATTGCCCGGATTATGGAATGGAGCAATGTCTGATTGGAATACAATATTTGTAGAAGTTCCATTAACAACGTTTAATCCTGTAAAAATTGTAAACGATTTATTAAGACCGGTTCATATTAATTAATTTTAAATAATTTAAATAACCGTTTATTAACTCAAAATGCTTGTTCGTAGCATTAAAATAACAATTCGTCAAATTATGGAATGTATTTTGCTAATATAACGCAACCTTTGTAAATATTTTATGTCTATTAAATAGATTCATAAATTTAAAATTAAGAATTATGGAAAGTGTTTTTTTTAGAAAAGTAATATTACCTTTATTAATGATTTTTGGAGTTTTAGCATTTGCTTCTATAGTTTGGCTATTTTTTAGTCATTTATTTTAATATCAGGCAACCATTTAAAGATTTTTATGTCTTATTTACGATACAATTTTCTGGCTTACTAAAAATTTAGTATGTTATTCCTTAAAAGCTGAAATTTATTTCAGCTTTTTTTGTAGTTTTACACAAAATTATTTTATATGAATTTAATATTAAAAGCAAGCATAATATTTTTGTTTATATCGTTAAACGGATTTTCGCAAATAGCACCAAATAAATATTTTATACAATTTGCCGACAAAAACGGAACACCATATTCCGTTTCTAATCCCGAACAATTTTTATCGTTACGGGCAATTCAACGTCGTCAAAATCAAAACATTGCAATAGTTCAAAACGATTTACCTATTAATCCAACCTATATAGATAGTCTTAAAAGTTTAGGATTAACAATAATAAACAAGTCGAAATGGTTAAACGGAGTTCAAGTTTATACAACCGATACTTTACTTATAGATACCATATCAAATTTATCCTTTGTACAATCTTACACAAAATCACATATTTTAAAACTACAAAAAAACGGACAAACTCAAGAAAACATAATTGTTAATTTGAGAAATACCGCACAAACAAACAATTATTACGACTACGGACAAGCAACAAACCAAATAACAATGTTAAACGGACACATTTTGCATAATCAAGGATATAGAGGAAACGGAATAATAATATCTATATTTGATGCAGGATTTTATAAAGTAGATTCTATGCCGGCATTTGATAGTTTGTGGACAAATAATCAAATATTAGGTTCTAAAGATTTTGTAGATGGCGATACTATTGTTTGGGACGCATCTACACATGGACTTGCCGTTTTATCAACTATAGGAGCTAATATGTCGGGTAGTTTTGTAGGAACAGCACCCGAAGCAAAATTTTATCTTTTTAGGACAGAAGATACAGGTTCGGAGTTAGTTGTAGAAGAATACAATTGGCTTAGTGCCGCAGAATATGCCGATAGTCTTGGAACCGACTTAATATCAACATCGTTGGGATATACAGTATTTGACGATAATTTAACAAGCCACTCGTATTCCGATATGGACGGAAATACAACAGTAATAACCAGAGCAGCAGACATTGCTGCAAGTAAAGGAATTATTGTAGTTGCAAGTGCAGGAAATTCAGGTTCGTCGTCGTGGCATTTTATTGGAGCACCAGCCGATGCCGATAGCATTTTAACAGTAGGAGCTGTTGATGCATACGGAAATTACGCATCGTTTAGTTCTACAGGTCCTACATACGATGGCAGAGTAAAACCAAATGTAGTTGCTCAAGGTCAGTCAACAACAATAATCGATGCAGGAGGCAACGTATCGGCAGGAAACGGAACATCGTTCTCGTGTCCGGTAATTGCAGGCTTAACAGCTTGCTTATGGCAATCGTCGCCAAATTTAACAAATATGCAAATAATTAAGGCAATTGAGCAAAGTGCAAGCAAATACTCAAATCCCGACTCGCTTTTTGGATATGGAATCCCCGATTTTGCTTATGCCAACCTTATTTTACACGGAGTAGATTACAACAAAACAAACACCGAGAACTTAATAAATGTTTTTCCAAACCCATTTGTTAAAAATATTTATTTAGAATATTATTCTACCGATACACAGTTTGTATATTTTAAAATATTTGATATTATTGGTAACATAGTTTACAAATCTAATACACAAGTTTTTGCAGATATATATAATAAATTTTACATAGATTTAAGTAACTTAAAATCAGGAATTTATTTCTTAAATATTAATACAAATAATAATATTTATACCAAAAAAATTATAAAAAAATAAAATATCGTTTTACAAAAAAATAATGAGCAAGAACTTTATATCATTATACGAGCTAACAAGTAAAATTAAGCAAGTTATAGATACCGAGTTTTGGGACTCGTTATGGATAATGGCAGAGATATCGGAACTAAAAGTTAATCAACGGGGACATTGCTATATAGATTTAATCGAGAAAGATAAAACCACCGATACAATTATAGCAAAAGTAAGAGCAACAATTTGGGCTTCGCAATTTAGAATGTTAAAACCTTATTTCGAATCGACAACAGGAGTTGAATTTACCGAGGGATTAAAAATCTTGACAAAAGTATCGGTTACGTTTCACGAGCAATACGGATTTAGTTTAAATATAAGAGATATAGACCCAAGTTTTACAATTGGAGAATTAGAGCTTAAACGTAAACAAACAATAGAACAACTTAAACAAGATGGTGTTTTTTATCTTAACAAAGAAATAAATATTGTTGATATACCAAAAAATATTGCAATTATATCATCGGAAACAGCAGCTGGTTATGGCGATTTTGTTAAACAATTAAATAATAATTCTTACGGATTTAGATTTAACCATTATCTTTTTAATTCGATTATGCAAGGCAATAATGCCGAAGCGTCTATAATATCGGCATTAGAAAAAATATATAAATACGATAATATTTTTGATTGTGTGGTTATAATACGCGGAGGAGGAGCAAAGACAGATTTATCGTGTTTCGATAGTTATAATCTGGCATATAACATAGCACAGTTTCCTTTGCCTGTAATATCAGGAATAGGACACGACCGCGACGAAAGTATTGTTGATATGGTTTCTAATGTTAGCGTAAAAACACCAACTGCCGCTGCCGAATTTTTAATATCAAAATTTGTTGATGTTTATTCTGATTTAGAAAATCTAAAAGATTTTTTTATTGATACGGTTAACGAAAAAATAAAATATAATAACGATATTTTAAATCGTTTGTCGTATAATTTCTCTAATAATTCCAAAGATTTTTTAAAAAATAAAAGACAAAAACTATTAATCAATATTCGTATTTATAACAATGTGTTTAAAAGTTATTTCGATTATCAAAATAATAAAATAAATAATCTTGACATAAGCATTAAACATAAAACACAAAAATTAATAGAAAACAAAAAACAAGAACAAAAATTAATTGCAGATAATTTAAAAACACTTGTTCGCAGATACATTAACAATAAAATAAATTATTTAAAAATAATAGAAATAAAAAATAATAGTAATAATCCCAATAATCTTTTAAAAAAAGGTTATACATTAACATACTCTGGAAATAAACTTATAAAATCGAAAAACGATATTAAAACAGGAGATAAGTTAAAAACTGTTTTTTGCGATGGAAAAATAATTAGCAAGGTAGAGTAAATGCTAAAATTATTTTCTAAAAAAATCTAAAGCTGTTAAACTCACTATATATGTGTTTCGATAATAAAATTTTATTATTTTGTTGTAACTGTATCCGTTGTTTGCCATATACATAGCACCTTCTTGACAAAGTCCAACACCGTGTCCGTAACCTTTGCCCGTAAATATTAAATTATTGCCCGAAACTTTTATCGAAAAAAAAGTAGAACGAAGTTTTAAATCTTTTCGTATTTGTTTAAGGGGCATTGAATCGTTTCGTAGTTTATAATATTCTTTACGGTGAATTTGTGTAAACTCAAACTCCGAGGGAGGTATGTAAATATTTTTTTCGATATTAAAACCGTTTAGTCGCAAATAAGATTTCCATTGGTTTATGGAAATTTTTTTTGTCCATTTGTAGCGTTTGCCATGTTTTGCAAATGTATCGTCAACAGCCTTTAAATAGCTTAAAGGTTTTTGCCAAGCTACCTCGGCAGGAACGGTTTCGCCACCCGAGTTTGAATGAAAAACAGCGTTTATAAGGTTTAATGTTGTATCTACAATAATAAGACCCTTGGTAGCTTTTGTAGCTTGTATTATTTTTGAACTGTGTAAAGATTTGCCATGATATGCTTGGCAATTAACATCGTCGCACAGATTATAACCTTGTTCTGCAAAACGGTTAAAATTTCGAAGAGCATAAGTTCTGCAAATAATAGCTTGTGTTTTATAATATTCGATTGACGAGGTTGAACCTCCCTCGGCTTCGACAACTCCTGCAATATAATTTTCTAAATCTACATTGTTAATAAAAAACAGAGAGTTATCTCGTATTTCTATAAAAAGATTATCGTCGTAAACACGTATTTTACCCTCGGGTTTTACAGGTTTTATTCTAATACTGTTATTTGTTTTTTTTCCTTGTATTTTAAATTTTTTAAAATAACCTATAATTTTACGTAAATTTTTAATTTCTATGGAATCTCCTTGTAACGATATGTATATTATGTCGTTACGTTTTAACTTGTATATAGGAGTAGAGTCGTTATAAATTTGATATTCGCCTGTTACGGGTGTTAAAATAATATCATTAACAGATTTATCGTGATATATATTTATGTTTATAAATTGTGATTTTGTAATTAAGGTAAAAAATATAAATGTAAATATTAAGATTAATCTCATTTGTAATATATTGATATTAATTATGTTTATTATTATTTAAGTAATCTGTAATTAACTTGGCTAATCGTTTAGATGTTCCTTTTTCTCCAATTTTTTTATTTAAAATTTTATAATTTTCAAAAATATTATTTAAGTATTTTTTATCAAAAATTAATTTATTTAATTCGTTACTTAATTTTTTATTAGTAAAATCGTTTTGAATTAATTCTGTTATAACATTATTGTCCATAATTAGATTTACTAAAGATATATATTTTATATTTACTAAACTTTTGGCTATGTAATAAGATATATTACTTGTTTTGTAGCAAACAATTTGGGGCGTATTAAAAAGAGCTGTTTCGAGAGTTGCTGTTCCCGACGCAACTAAAGCAAAATCAGAAAAGTTTAAGATATCATAAGTTTTATTATTTAGTATTTTTACATTGTAAGGAATATTAAAATTTTTATAAAAATATTTTTCGGTATAATTAGGTGCAGCTGCAATAATAAACTCAAAATCGGTATAGTTTTTTACAACACTTAACATTATCGGTAATATTTTCTCTATTTCTTGATTTCTACTACCCGGTAATATTGCTATTTTTTTATTGTTGGATAAGTTATTGTCGTTTATAAAGTTTTTTAAGGTATAATCTTTTTTTGTTTCTAAATATTCGCAAACAGCATCTTTTACAGGATTTCCAACATAATCGACATTATAACTAAGATGTTTATAAAAGTCTTTTTCAAAAGGCAGTATAACAAACATTTTATCAATATATTTACGTATTGTTTTAATTCTTGACTTATGCCAAGCCCATATAGTAGGCGATATGTAATAAAATATTTTTATACCCGAGCCATAAAGTTTTTTTGCAATTCTAAGATTAAAACCGGGATAATCTACAAGTATAAGTACATCGGGATTATAATTTTTAACGTCGTTAACGCAAAAACTCATATTTTTTTTTATTGTAGATAAATTTTTTATTACCTCGGCAAATCCCATAAATGCAAGGTCTTTATAATGCTTAATAATTTCGGCTCCTTCTTTTTGCATTAAATTTCCACCCCAAGCTCTAAATTTTGCATTACTATCTATTTTTTTTAATTCTTTAATTAAGTTAGAACCATGTAAATCGCCTGAGGCTTCGCCCGAAATTATATAATATCTCATTACAAAGCGAATTTAAAAATCATCATAATAATTCCGTAAATAACTGTAGAAAAAATTATTCCGCGTGCCGATAAAAAATAATTTTTCCATATAAATATAAAAAATACAAGTAAATTAGGAACTACACATAAACTTATTAAACTCGAGAACACATGCAACTCATGTAGTTTTATATAAAAATCAATAAACGAGTATTTAGAGTAGTTTCCAACCTGAAAAAATAAAATAGCAATAAAAGGAATAATTAACCCTACTATTATACCAAGTTTTATTGAGTTTAAACTCGATTCTATTTCTTCGTATTTTTTTTTAGTCATTTAGTCTGTTATTTAATTTATCTATAAAATTATCAGCAGTTAAATTTACTTTAATAGGAACAACGGCAACATAATTATTGGCTAAAGCCCATTCGTCGGTATTTGTGTTATCGGGTTCGGCATTTTTAAAACTACCTGTTAGCCAGTAATAATTTTGACCGTATGGGTCGGTGCGTTTATCAAATTCTTCTTTCCAAACACCATTTGTTTGTTTGCAAATTTTTATACCTTTAACTTTATTTATGTCTATAACCGGATAATTTACATTTAAACAAATACCTTTAGGAAGTTTATTTTTAAGAACATCTTCAAAAATTATTTTAGAATATTTTACGGCTAAGTCAAAATCGGCATCTTTATCATGATCGCAAACCGAGAAACCAATAGATGGTATTCCGTTAAAACAACCCTCGATAGCAGCACCCATAGTCCCCGAATAAATAACACTAATTGATGCGTTAGACCCGTGGTTAATTCCACTAACCAAAATATCGGGTTTTCGGTCGAGTAATTGATTTAATGCAAGTTTAACACTGTCAACAGGAGTTCCCGAACACGAATAAATACGCAAATTAGTTTCTTCGCTAATTTTTGTAAGACGCAAAGGACGCTTAATTGTTATTGCATGCGACATTCCTGACTCGCCTTTTTCGGGAGCAACAACAACAACATCGCCGTAAGGTTTTACCAAATCTATTAATTTAGATATTCCTTTTGCATTATATCCGTCGTCGTTCGAAACTAAAATTAAAGGTTTGCTCATAAATTATTTTTTTTATAAAAAATGTTTTAATATTTATTACTTTTGCAAAGTTTGTAAAATTAATATTATTACTTAATCAAAAAAAAATATTCAAATGAAGATTTCATTAAATTGGTTAAACGATTTTTTTAAAATTGATAAAGATTATAACGAAATAAGCAAAATATTAACAGATATTGGTCTGGAAATAAGCAGCGTAGAAAAATTTCAATCTGTTAAAGGAGGGCTCGAAGGGCTTGTAATAGGAGAGGTAAAAACTTGCGAAAAACATAAAAACGCCGATAAATTAAGTGTAACCACAGTTGATATAGGAGATAAAATATTACCAATAGTTTGCGGAGCACCAAACGTTGCAGCCGGACAAAAAGTAGTTGTTGCCACAGTAGGAACAGTTTTATACGATGGCGACCAAAGTTTTAAAATAAAAAAATCAAAAATTCGTGGCGAAATTTCAGAGGGAATGATTTGTGCCGAAGACGAAATAGGTTTAGGAAATATGCACGATGGAATAATGGTGCTTGATAACAATGTAAAACCCGGATTGCCTGCAAAAGAATATTTTAAAATCGACGACGATATTGTTTTTGAGATAGATTTAACGCCAAATCGCATAGATGCGGCATCTCATTATGGAGTGGCACGCGATTTAGCAGCATATTTTAATCAATTTAAAAAAACAAAAATCAATAAAATACCTGTTGACGATTTTAAAATAGATAATAACAATAATATAATTAACGTAAAAATCGAAAACAACGATGCATGTCATCGTTACTCGGGAATTACAATATCAAATGTAAATGTAACAGAATCGCCCGATTGGATAAAAAATCGATTAAAAGCAATAGGTTTAACACCGATAAATAACGTAGTTGATATAACAAATTATGTTTTGCACGAGGTAGCTCAACCTTTGCATGCTTTTGATGCCGACAAAATATCGGGAAACGAAATTATTGTAAAAACTCTACCAAAAGATACAAAATTTGTTACACTTGA
>Ga0256833_1003078_pt1 | contig 11521 bp, 13 predicted proteins | sample 356284metaG_FD_190535 | JGI IMG/M metagenome (GOLD analysis project Ga0256833, IMG submission 190535) | Hydrothermal vent microbial communities from Mid Atlantic Ridge, Atlantic Ocean - 356-284 | ecosystem: Environmental > Aquatic > Marine > Hydrothermal vents | place: Atlantic Ocean: Mid...
GAATGAAATAAAAGAGCTCTCGAAAAAATATGGCTTAAAAGTGGATCCTACAGAAAAAGTGGCTAACCTTCCTGTAGGCATCCAGCAGAGAGTCGAAATTTTAAAAATCTTGAGGAGAGGTGCAGAAATTCTTATTTTTGACGAACCTACGGCCGTTCTTACTCCCGAAGAAACGGAAGATTTGTTCAAAACATTAATGGCACTTAAAAAGAGCGGGAAAACAATTTTATTTATTTCACATAAACTCAAAGAAGTAATGGCTATTTCGGATAGAATTGCCGTTTTAAGAAGAGGTAAACTGCAAGGTATAGTAAAAAAAGAAGAAACGAGCGAGGAAGAACTTGCAAAAATGATGGTCGGGCGAAATGTCGTGCTTGAAATTCCCAAAGTTCCTGCAAAACCGGGTTCTGTTATCCTTTCCGTAAGAGATCTTACCGTTAAAAACCACAGGGGAATTGTAGGATTAAAAGGTGTTTCCTTTGATGTTCGCGAAGGGGAAATCGTTGCTATAGCGGGAGTTGAGGGAAACGGACAGGCCGAGCTTGTTAACGCCTTGATAGGTTTCACCCGTCCGCTTAAAGGAAAAGTTATTCTGAACGGAAAAGAAATGAGAATGATTACTCCTTACGACATAAGAAGCAAAGGCATGGCATATATTCCCGAGGACAGAAAGAGAAGAGGGCTTGTCCTTCCTTTCAGGGTAAAGGATAATATTATAATGGGGCAGCATACTCTGTATCCCTTTTCTAAGAACGGTGTGATGAACGATACCGAAATCGATAAATTTGCAACAAAGCAGTTGGACGAGTTTGATATAAGGCCAAGAAATATATACATCAAAGCCGGTAATTTATCCGGTGGAAACCAACAGAAAGTAATTGTTGCAAGAGAACTTTCTATGAAACATAACTTCCTGCTTGCGTCTCAGCCCACGCGAGGGCTTGACATAGGAGCAATGGAATTTGTTTATAATCATCTTTTGGAAGAGAAGAAAAAAGGAGTTGCAATACTTCTGATATCTCTTGAACTTTCGGAAGTTCTCGGTCTTGCAGACAGAATTCTTGTTCTTTACGAAGGCGAGATTGTAGGCGAAACGACACCGGAAGAAACAAACGAGCAGGAGCTTGGCCTTATGATGCTCGGATTAAAGAGGAAAGAGAGGGCAGTGCAATGAAAAACGTTCTGAAAGGCATTGTATTCGGCCATAGGGAAAGAAATTGGTGGCTTACTTTTGTTGTTCCGATAGTTTCTATTATTATTGCACTTCTTGTCGGAGCAATATTTATTTGGTCAACCGGTAGAAGTCCTATCCTTGCATATAAACTGATGTTCGGTGCATCGGGTTTATTTCCCGGCCCTTATTTTAAAAATCATTTTGCCGAAATGCTTCTTGCGTCGAGTATGTATATCTCGACAGGTCTTGCTTTTGCAATAGCGGCAAAAGGCGGGTTGTTCAGTATCGGTGCGGAAGGCCAGTTTCTTGTAGGCGGAATTGTTGCGGCATACTTCGGGTATGCAAAGCCGTTTGCAAATATGCCCAAGCCGATTCATCTGACGATAATTTTCATAATGGTTATGCTTGCAGGTGGTATCTGGGGTGCAATTGCGGGATGGCTTAAGGCAAAAAACGGCATACATGAAGTTATTACTACGATTATGCTTAACTGGATTGCAATTTATCTTATTGAGGATTGGCTTGTCATAGGCCCGATGAAAGCAAATGTCCAGACGGGAGTATCAGGTACGCCCTATGTCTCTGAAACTGCCAAACTTCCTATTATTCTTCACGGAACAAGGTTAAACATAAGCATAATAATAATTATTGTTGTTGCATATCTTACGTGGTTTATGCTTTACAGGACGACGTTTGGTTTTGAAATACGCGCAATGGGGTATACGTTAATTTATAATATGGAAGCTCCCAAGGCTGCCGGTGTCAAAGTGGAGCGCCGTGTAGTCCAGACAATGTTTATATCCGGAGCTGTTGCCGCTCTCGGAGGTGCATTTATCATTCTCGGTATTTTATTCCAATTTCCTCCTGTTTTTGAGGGTGGATACGGATTCGACGGTATTGCCGTCTCTCTTATAGGACAAAACGAACCGCTCGGAGTATTCCTTGCCGGTATGTTGATAGGCGGATTGAGAACCGGTGCGACTGCAGTGCAGCTTGCCCATATTCCCAAAACATTCCCGTCCATTATAGAAGGCCTTATTGTTGCTTTTATTGCTTTGCAGGAGCTTGTGCGTTATCTCATTCTTAAACTTGTAAATGCGAATAGAAAGAAACATCTTGAAAAACCTGCCACTGGAGGTGCCGCAAATGAATAATAGTCCGAATCTTTTGAATCTTTCCATTGCGCAAACTCTTGATTTTGCAGCTCCCATACTTTTTGCCGCTCTTGGCGGCGTTATGTCCGAAAATGCGGGTGTTGTCAATATTGCTCTTGAAGGTATAATGCGTTTTTCGGCTTTCTTCGGCGTATGGGGTGCATTCGTATCTAAAAGTCCGTGGATCGGATTGCTTTGGGGCATAGCGATCGGTATTGTGCTCGGCGCCCTTCATGCTTATATTACAGTAAAATGGGCTGGGGATCAGATTGTTTCCGGAGTTGCAATAAACGTTATGTCAATGGGTATCATTACGTATCTTCTTGAATTTGTGTTCAAAACAACCGGATACTCACCGCCGGCTCCGTATTTTGGCAGTAACAATATGAGGGTTCATTTTACTTTTTTAAAGAATATACCTGTGCTCGGTGCGTTCTCGAATCTTACAATAATTGTGTGGCTTGCGCTTATTTCGACGGCTGTCGTTCATTTTGTGCTTTACCATACCGTGCTTGGCTTGAGAATCCGTTCCGTTGGAGAAAATCCGCATGCAGCCGAGACACTCGGAGTGAACGTGTTCAAAATAAAATGGCTTGCCGTAATCTGGGGAAGCATATTTGCCGCAATGGGAGGAATGGCTTTATCTCTTGGGACACTTTCTTCTTTTACAAATGCAATGCCTATGGGTAAAGGATTTATAGGCCTTGCTGCAATGATATTCGGTAAATGGACTCCGGTTGGGGCTCTTATTGCGTCTCTTCTTTTTGCTTCCGCGCAGATTGTGCAGCTTCTTTTGCAGAGCAGTGCATCCGGAATTGCAAAACAGATACCTCTCGGATTCTACCTTGCTTTGCCGTATCTGCTTACGATAGGTGCTTTAATAGGAGTTGTGGGGCGTGCAATACCGCCTGCTGCAGACGGCATTCCTTACAAAAAAGAGGGATAATGTATGATTATCACGACTACGCCTTCGATTGAAGGAAAGAAAATTGTGCGCTATATCGGTATTGTTACCGGAGAAACGATCATGGGTGCGAACTTTTTGAAAGATCTCACTGCAAGCTTTGCCGATTTTTTCGGTGGCAGGGCAAGCTCATACGAAAACGAACTGATAAAGGCAAAAGAAATAGCACTTAAAGAAATGCAAAAGCGTGCCGAAGCAATGGGGGCAAATGCCATTGTAGGCGTGGATCTTGACTACGAAACCGTAGGTAAAAGCGGTAGTATGCTGATGGTAAGTGTCAGCGGAACGGCCGTTGTTATAGAATAAATTTTAAAGGCCCGCTTAAGCGGGCCTTTTTGTTTAATTGTTCGATTTTCTTCTGCAGTCCGGGCAGATACCGTAAACAAAAAGCGAAAATTCTTCCACTTTCCATCCTTCTTTTTGAGCTGTTTGAATTACTTTCTTATAATCTTCGAATTTGGCATCTTTCACTTTTCCGCAGTGAATACAAATGAAATGAATATGTGGTGCGGTATTTCCGTCGAAGTGCATCTCCTTTCCTATTTTGAACTCTTTTATTAGCCCTATTTCCACGAATTTGTTCAATACGTTATAAACCGTGGCAAAGCTAATATCCGGAAGTTTTTTTTGCACTTCTTTAAATACAACTTCAGCCGTCGGATGAATCGGGTGTGTTACTATAAAATTATAAATTTCTTTACGCGGTTTTGTAACTTTTAAATGTTTCTCCTTAAAAATTTTTGTTATATCTTCCATCACATGTATATTATCTCCTTTACCAAACCGGGCACTTTGCCTTTCAGCTTGGTTGAATTATCCATAATATAGTTTACAAGCGGCACTTTCATTACCGCAATTGCAAGCGAGTTTTCATTTTTTACGTTCTCTATGAACTTTTTAAGCAGATCGTAAGTGAGTTGCGTACCTTCCGGCACCGTTTCTTTCAGAATTTCTTCGGCTCTTTCTTTTCCGATCACGGTTTCGGAACGCTCTTTCACAATCTTAAATATATCGCTCAGGATATTCACCGGGATTTCATCCATAACTTCCATTTTCAGTACGTTGATTTCCGCATTTTCAAGGAACATACCGGCGTCCATCGTTTCAAGCGCGTGATACATCGTTTCTATAAGATCCTTTTTGATTACCGAACCGTGCTGGGGTGCAATGGTGTTTACGTCTAATTCTCTGAATTTTTTAACAGAGAAGTTTACAATTTCTTTTGACGGTGCGTAAAGTTCGTTAAATGACTTCATTGCTTCCACATAGTTGTGATCGGCGAAAAGTGCCCAATCTTTCTGGAATGCACCGAATATATCCGATGTAAACAGCACTTTGCTGTTAGGTTCATACGTTACGAATGCACCCGGTGAATGGAAGTATGGCGTAAATACGAACTTTAGTTTTTTTCCGTTGTCGTATGTAAGTTCGAAGTTATGTTCGTCGATATTGTAAAGATCGAGGTTTTTATCGTAAAACAGAAGAAGCGCCGACACCCTGCTGTGCGCAATGGTTTTGAATTTAAAACCGTTCTGTTTAAAAGGCACTATTCCGGAGCAAACATCCGGATCCTGGTGTGATGCTATTACATACTTAACCTGTTCTTTCGGGACGAGCGAAAGCACCTTTTTGCTTACAATGTCGAACTGCGGGATTGAGCCCGGATCAATAAGCACAGACTCGTTTTCTCCCTTGATGAGGTACGAGTTTGTTCTGAAAAACGCTTCTTTCTCACTTACGCCAACCCAATAAATATTTTCCGCAATTTCTATCGCTTTATCGTAATCCATATTCTTCAAAGCCTCCTTTGTATCGTTTTATAAAAACATATTTCTTAAATTATAATCGGTTTAAAAATAAATGCAAACGCTGTTAGTTATCGGTTAAGTGTATTTTTTAAAATGGTAATTTTTACTATAATTATTTGCTGAAATAGGTTTTACCTGCATTTTTTATCTTTTAAGGAGGAAGAGGGTGGTAAAAATGCAAGTTATATGAGCGAAGATGGAAGTACCCAAAAGAATGCGGTTTGTTGGGTTTTCGGATCTTTTAAAAAACTAATAAGAGGAGGCAAATTTTATTATGGAGGAGCGAATGAGAAAAATTACAAAAGAAGTTGCGGAAAAAATTGCAGAACTTGCCGGCAGGCCCGTACTTACCGATGATAACGGAGACATCGTGCTTAAGGGGCATAGATTCGTTATGATGGGTGTAAAGTACTTTCCTTACGGTTTGGGTGGTGCGGATTCGTTAAGGCCTGTTTTGTATCAGCTTGGTGAGAGGATTGGCGAGGAATTTTACAAGAGGTATGCCGATCTTGCGGGCGACAAAAGCATGGCGCTTGAAATGGTCTTCGGTATGGCTGTTTATCAGGGGTTCGGAACGTTTGAAATCATGGACGAGCAAAAAGATAAAATTGTTATTCGTTTCCACAACAGTTTTGAGGTTGCAAGCTATAAGGCCAATACGGATAAGGAAAGCGATACTCCTGTATGCCATCTTACCCGTGGAATTTTGGGTGGTATTTATTCAACCTATTTTGGCAAACGTATTTCCGTGAAGGAAACGTCTTGTGCCGCAATGGGCAAACAAGATTTTTGCGAGTTTGAAGTGGAGGTTCCAAAGGAGTAAAAGATGACAACAAAAGAAGAGAGAATATTGGATGTTTTAAAATCAATGAAGGCCGAGTCTCAGGATATTGAGGCGTTAAGTGTTGTTAGCCTTGACGGTTTGCCAGTTGCAAGTTATCTGCCAAACGGTGCTGACGAGGACAGGGTTGCGGCGCTTTCGGCAACTATTCTTTCTCTTGGTGAAAGAGCGGCCGATGAACTTAAAAAGGGTTCTCTCGAGCAAACATTTGTAAAAGGTAATGACGGATACGTGATTGTTCCATCCGTTAAAAACATTGCGGCACTTATGGTTGTGACGAACAAAAATGCAAAACTCGGGATGATTTTGCTCACACTAAAGAAAGGAATGGAACAAATTAAAGAAATCATTTAAAAGTGGTGCAGACAAAAAAGAGGGGCCTTGTGCCCCTCTTTTTTAAATCTTCTTTGCCGCTTCTATACCGTCTTCCGTAATTTTAAATTTTCCGTCCGCTTCGGCTGCGGCACCTTTTTCCTTTAACTCCCTTAACTTTCTTGCAATAACAGGTGTGTCGAGCCCTGTTTTTTCGGCTAATTCCGCTTTTGTCGCTTCTTTTAGCTCGCTCAGTGCTTTAAGCACCTTTTTTGCCGCTTCGGAAAGATTTTTATCGGGTTCGAGGCAGGGCATTGTTATTCCCCTGGTTTCCAGACAGTATAAACTTTGCCTGCAATCTTCATTTCAGGCTTGAATGTCTTTTTACCGGGTTCCCATCCTGCCGGTGCCACCTGATCCGGATGTTCCCTCACGTATTGGAATGCCTTTATCTGCCTGATCAGTTCTTTTACGTTTCTTCCTACGTTCGGATAGAGCACTTCGACGCCTCTCAAAATCCCGTCCGGGTCTATGATAAACCTTCCTCTTACTGCGGTTCCGCTCTCTTCGTCATAAACTTCGTAGAGTTTGGAGACTTTCCCTGTCGGGTCGGCGCCCATCGCAAATTTTACCGGTTTGATGAGTTCCGATGTTTCATGCCATACCTTGTGTGAGAATACCGTGTCCGTGCTCATTGAAATTACTTCAACGCCCATTTTCTTCAGTTCGTCATACGCCCTTGCCATTGCGTTGATTTCAGTAGGGCAAACAAAAGTAAAGTCCGCCGGGTAGAAGCAGAGCACCACCCATTTACCCCTGTAATCCGACAGTTTGATTTTGTCGGAAGTTCCTTCTTCAGGGAAGAAAGCTTCCGTTTCAAAGTCCGGTACTTCTTTGCCAACCATCAACATAATACCACCTCCTTATAAAAAATTATTTCAAAGTGCCTTTCCAAAGGCCGTGAATATTACAATGTTCCCTTGCAAACACTTCTTTCCCTTCGGGTACTTCGAATACTGCTTCCGGTTTGTCTCCGGGCTTCAGTTCTTTTCTGTAAAGCGTTCCGTCAACAATAAGCTCGATCCATTCTATAAAATGTTTTTCTTCCATAGGGTGCGGAGTGTTTTCTCCGACTTTTACGATGTAAGCGTTGCCTTCCCTCTTAATGAAAGGAACATGCTTTTCCGTAGATGAGTCCGCGGTTTTTTCTTCAAGCAAAACCATCGGCTGTCCGCAGCAAACAAGCTGTCCTTTTCCTTCGTGCATCACCTCAACGATGTTTCCGCAAATTTCGCATTTGTAAACTTCCAGTCTTTTTGTCATACTGCACCTCCTTGTATAATTTTATTTGTAATTGTTTTTGAAAATTCGTCCAATTTTTTGAAATCTTCTTCTTTTGGGAACCCTTTTATGAGAAGCGGTTCCACGAATTCGGCTTTCAAATTGGAAAGCATGCCTTGAATTTGTTTTGTGCCCATTCCGCCCCATCCGTACGATGCCACGATGGATGCGACTTTTACTTTGGGACGGAGCGCATTTGTGAGGTATGCCGTTGAAACAACAGCGGGATGTGCGCCTGCAAGCACATAAGGCGTTGCAAAGATAACGCCTGCGCTGTCAACAAGTTCCATTGCTATCTGCCCTACGTCTGCAACAGTAAGGTTAATGGGTATTACTTCCACATTGTTTTCTATGAATTTATCCGTCAGGTATTCCACTATTTTCTTTGTGCTCCCGTGCATTGACACGTAAGGAATAAGGACTTTTTTGTTAACTTCGTCGGATATCCAGCCCTTGTATGCATCTATTATGATTTTCGGATCAGGATACACGGGGCCGTGACTCGGTGCGATGTATTTGATATCGTATTCTCCGAGTTTTTCGATATTTTTCCTTATTTGCACTCTGAACGGCATCATTATTTCCGCATAGTACCTTTTTGCATCCACTATTACCCTGTGCGAGTTTTCAACAAACAGGTGGCTTGCCGCTCTGTGCGAGCCGAAGAAATCGCAGGAGAAAAGAATTTTATCCTCAACAAGGTAAGTGGACATCGTTTCCGGCCAGTGCACCCAAGGAGTAAATATGAATTTGAGCGTTTTTCCTCCGAGATCAAGCGTATCTCCGTCGTTTATTTCAATGAATACATCGTCTTTTAAGAGCAAAAATTCTTTGAGGAACGATTTGCATTTTGCATTTGTTACGACTTTTGCATTAGGGTAGAGTTTCAAAACGTCCGGAATGCATCCCGAATGGTCCTGCTCTGCGTGGCTTGATATTATATAATCGATTTTCTGCGGATTTGCCGCCTTCAAATTGTTCAGGAATTCCTCTTTTTTCTCCGGCTCTACCGTATCGATAAGCGCAGTCTTTTCTTTTCCTATGATGAGATACGAGTTGTAGCTCGTGCCGTCCGGAAGCGGTATCAGTTCGTCAAACAGTTTTCTGTCCCAATCGATTGCACCGACTGCAAAAACATGTTCGACGAGTTTTCTTACGGCCATCTACGCCTCCTCGTTTGTAAGCGGAGTGTATGTTCTTGCACCGAGTTCCTTGTCGAGCATGAACAGTCCGTTTTTGCTTCCTTCTATGAGTTTCAGTTTGTCGATGATCTCCCTGTCGTTTTCTTCTTCTTCAACCTGTTCGTCAATGAACCACTGAAGGAAGTTGTATGTCGCCCTGTCTTTCACTTCCTCGGCAATATCTATAAGGTAGTTTATTCGCTCCGTTATGTGCTGCTCGTGTTTTAACGTTTCTTCGAAAACCTGCAGAGGCGAATCCCAATTGCTCGGTGGCTCTTTTATCGCCTGAAGCTTCACGTCTTCCCCTCTTGCAATGAGGTAATTAAACATTTTCATTCCGTGATCCACTTCTTCTTTGTATTGCACCATCATCCAGCTTGCAAAACCTTTAAGCCCGATTTTGCTAAAATAAGCGGACATAGAGAGATACAGATAAGCCGAATAGAACTCTTCGTTTACCTGATCCGTCAGTGCTTTCTTCATCTTTTCGTTCAGCATCGTTCCATCTCCTTTCTTAAATTATAATCATTTTAATTATATTACTCTTATATCTTCTGTCAATAGCAAATCAATTTATTTTTCCGAAATTTCAATATTTAATTCGTATAAATTTCAGTAGTTTAAGATTCTTTACGGGCTCCGCAGAGAAACGCTTTTTATTCTATTTTTGATTTTTCTTTACCACCTCCTTATAAATTTTACATTGAATCTTTTTGTTGTCAAGCGTTTTTACCGTTTCCGCAGAAAATAAAAACCCGCAGTTTGTCTGCGGGCTTGTGTCGAAGAATTCTTTAAAAAACGTTATGGCAATGCGATATGAAGGTCTTTGCCCAAATCCGTTAGGTTCACCGTGATTTTTGAAGTTTTTCCGTTAGTTCCTTTGAAATTCAGTATCATTCTCGTAGTGTAGTTTTTGTATTGGCCTTTGCTTATTACCCATAAATAACTGTCTATGATGCCTGTTCCTTCTTCATCGTGCCCCTCCAAATAAAGGCGATATTTGGATGTCGGATATCCGTTTACCGTTTCGCTGCCGAGTTTTTCTTGTTTGTATCTTACGCTTCCGCCTTTGCCTTTTACCGCTTCGTTAAAATCTTCTACAGTTCCGTTCATCATACTGTTTACAAATCCGAGCGAGCTGTCTGTCATTGCTTTCACGCTGCTTTCCGGAAGGCTCATCCATTTTCCGTTTTCCCCGGAGCGGAGTTTTGCCTTTCCGTTAACATCGTAAAATTCCATCTCGACTTTTCCTTCGCCGTTGTATATCACCATGTGTTTTTCTTTTCCGAAATCGTCCTCTTCTATAAGCATCTTTCCAGTTTTTTTGTCCGGTGAAAGCGATTCGAACGTAAGCCTGTAGCTCTTCAATTTGGAAATATCGTTCAGTTGTTCCGCTGCGTTTTCTTCGGCTGTTTTGGTTAACGTGAGATTAACCGTTTTTTTGTCTCCTGAGTTAAGAGTTACGGTTTCTTCCGTATTTTTGTATCCGTCTTTTTGGGCGCTAACCGTATAACTTCCCGGTTTTAGCGATGCAAATGACGCTTTGCCGCTATTATCCGTTACGGCACTTTTGCCTTCCACGTTTACATTTGCTTCGTTCAGAGGTGTGCCGCTTTCGTTGTTTACGCTAACCGTAAGGCTCGCCGTTGTCACTGGTTTTTGAGTGCTGCTTCCGTTATTTCCCCTTTGGTTTGTTTTTCCTCCTCCGCATCCTGAAAACAGTATTATGCCTATGATCAGGGCAACGGAGATTGCTAAAAGTTTTTTTCTCATAATTCCCTCCCGTATGTTTGGTTTCATTATAACATGCAATTAAGTATTCGGCAAATTTGGTATTGACAAGCGAAAATTTCGGACTATACTCTTTTCAAATGAAAAGAGACAAACGGTTAAGCGGTATTGTTTTTGGTTGGATGTGGTGGTGCCCTGAAGACATAGGATCTTCCGGGGCAGGTGTTATTACTGCTTAACCATTCCATATTTTGACTTTTTGCTGAGGGCCTCGGAAGAGGCCCTTTTTTATTTTATAAAATTTTAAAGGAGGCTGACATGAAAAAAGTGCTTTTGAGCGAAGAAGAACTGCCGAAGAAATGGTACAACGTGCTTGCTGATCTGCCGGAGCCCGTTCCTCCGCCAATTGATCCCGCAACGAAAAAACCGGTGAGTCCGGAAAAACTCAAAATGATTTTTGCAGAGGAGTGCATCGAGCAAGAGATGTCCCTTAAAAGGTTTATAGAGATTCCGGAAGAAGTAAGAAACGTTTATGCGATGTGGCGCCCCACGCCGCTTGTGCGTGCCGAAAAGTTTGAAAAAGCAATCGGCAGCAAGGCAAAGATTTTTTACAAGAACGAATCCGTATCTCCGCCAGGCTCTCACAAACCGAACACTGCCGTTGCCCAAGCGTTTTACAACAAGCGTGAGGGCATAAGCAAACTTGTCACCGAAACCGGTGCCGGGCAGTGGGGTTCAGCCCTTTCGTTTGCAGGCTCTCAGTTCGGCCTTGAGGTAAAGGTCTATATGGTGAGGGCAAGTTACGAGCAAAAGCCTTACAGGAAGCTTCTTATGGAAGCGTGGGGCGGAAAATGTTTCTCTTCACCGACGGATCTTACTGAAGTTGGCAGAAAAATCAGAAAAGAATTTCCAGATACTTCCGGAAGTTTGGGAATTGCAATTTCCGAAGCTGTGGAAGATGCGATAAAAAACAGTGATACGAAATATGCAATAGGAAGCGTCTCGAATCACGTTT
>Ga0256833_1003079_pt1 | contig 11520 bp, 13 predicted proteins | sample 356284metaG_FD_190535 | JGI IMG/M metagenome (GOLD analysis project Ga0256833, IMG submission 190535) | Hydrothermal vent microbial communities from Mid Atlantic Ridge, Atlantic Ocean - 356-284 | ecosystem: Environmental > Aquatic > Marine > Hydrothermal vents | place: Atlantic Ocean: Mid...
ACCACCTTTTTGAAAGTGAAATTCGAAAAATCAGCAAACCAATACAAATACCCCCAAGAAACCATTCAAATTGGAGCGAATTTGACATTTTCTGCCCATCGGCAAAATCCAACTGTAGAAGATGAGTCTGGCATAATCGGAAGACCAGGCAAAAACCAGAGGAAGGATGAAGCCTCTTTTCTCAAGGCCATGGAGAAGGCGACAAGAAAAGGATTGGATCTGCTGGTACTTCATGAAGGCCCCAAGGGGCCGGAGCTTGACCAATATGGCTCAGAGGCCATCAAGGAATTCCTCCTTTGCCAAAAACGTATCGGCCTTGTGCTCTTTGGCCACTCCTTTTGGGAGCGTCCCCTGGAAAGAATTGGGGCCGTAGATGTACTCAACTTAGATTCCAGGGTATTTGTCTTTACCCGGGCAACAAAAAGTCCCGCCTGAATCTCTTTTTTCCCAAAAAATTTTCCAAAATTCCTCCCAACTTCACCGTAACAATATGGCAAATGCCAGATAAAAAAATTGTATAAGGAGGAATCGTGACAATGGAAAACCTTTCCAATGAAAAAAAACAGGCAGCCCACAGACTAATTATAGAGGCCCAAAAAAATTATGCTGTTTCGCTTTATCAAAAAAACAAAAGACAAAAGCAGGAATTCTATCTTAAAATGATAAGAAACATACTGGACAACCATGTGTTAAGAATGAAGCTGGCTACACAATATAAACATCTTCAGAGGGGCTTTCCTGTTGCGATGCCCGATTGTCTTTTGGAGCTGGCCTATTTCATAGAAGATCCGGATTGCCTTTACAAAGATGATCATATAATGACTGTTATTCAGGTGGTTAATGATATTTACTTCGAGGCGACTGGTAAAGCTAACAACAATGCGATTTGCTATCTTGTGCAGGCAAAGGAAGTCCCTGTTTTTTTAAAAAACTTGGCAAATGTGTTTTACGAGGCTCCCAAGACCATACATTAAAGGAAAGGAGAAACACAATGGCAACAAACTATGAAGAACTTGTCAGGTCATTAATTGAAGAAAGATTTTCAGATGGCATGAAAAGAGTAAGAGATGAACTCGAGGATACGGGTATAAACATATTCGATATGGAAAAAGTTGAGGCTCTTATTAAAAAGAAGATTGAGAAAGATTTTGAAAAAGAAAGATTTTCGCCGTACGATTGGGAAGGCCGCATATTGGATGTTGTTGATAAGGAAGACATCCCGAACGTTTGGGCAAAGGTTATAGTTTTTAACTATATGATCGAAGTAATATTTTCTCAAGCAGGAAAAATCATAAAAGAATTGAATGAACAGGCGGAGCAAACCATGGTCAAGTGGTTCAATAACGTATATGATATAGATGATGAATCATATTCAATAGATCCAAAGAAGCTATGCTATATGCCACTGTCAACCGAAATTATAGCAATAGCTAAACTTATTAACCAAGCTAAGAAATTTCTCAAATTAAAAGAAGATGAGCAACAGTTACGGTTAAATCAAGAGAAAAAAAAGGAGAAGAAAAAAAGTCAATTTGCAATAGACTGTCTGTCAGTATGTTTAGATCCACCTTATAGAGAACTGCTTGCTGACATACTGGATAAGTTTGATTTTACTACTGCCAACGAAGTAATATCAGATTCTTTTGTTGAGAATAGCCAGCATAAAGGTTTTTTCGACTTCATTTTGGTCTCTCTTAGGATGTATGATCAACTCTCGGAACAACAAAAGAAGGCCTTCAAAAAGATTGTAGATAGTACACAGCAAGATTAACGAGTAATTGCATATTTTGCAGGCCATCTCCAGAGTGAGTCCAGTTAGAAAGATGGCCTGCACTCCCTCCAAATTTTTCCTCATTTCAAAAAAAATTTTCCAAAATTCCTCCCAACTTCACCGTAACAATATAACAAAAACACAATAGCCACAGGGCTTAAGTCAGGAGGTTTAGCCATGATTTTCCGTATCCTAATAATCCTATGCACATTATTGGTGTCTCTGTCAGCATTGGGCTCCGGTGCGCTTACGCGGCCTTGCCTTGCGGCCTCCGACGAGGCGCATCAAGTGGTGGATATGGATACCATTTTTACCTCGCAGGGGACAGATAGCAGCAACATGGCCATGTCTGGCGACATTGCTGGACTTGGAACGGCAATATCAGCATCGGTTTTGTTCATCTGCATCGTTATCACTGCCACGTGTGGAAGGCAGATGCACAGGGTCATTGAAAACAGGCGGCAAGCATTTGCTTCCATGGCCAATCAGTTGGACCAACTTATAGACGATGCCGTGACGATAAACACCAGGGAGTATGAAAGGATGATGGATGAACTGGCTGCCCTGGAAGCACAGGAAGAGGAGTTGGCAAGACAGTTGGAAGACCTTGAAATAAAGGAGGTGAGCTCATGAATAGATTCGATAGCTACATGAAAGAAATAGAACAGATAGAAGAGCAGCGCCGTATGGAAGAAGAAGAGCGCATTGCCCGTCAGAAAAGGGCTGAAGAAGAAAGGAAAAGAGCAATCGAGGAACAACACAAGGCAGAGATTGCAAAACTGGCCGCTGAAACCAGGGGCCAAATGGCAGCATTGCAGAGAAAAAAACGACAGCTCATGGCAAAGATGGCTTCCATCCCAGCTGCGAGCATACATTTTAAGGCTGCGCCATCTACCACTAAAAAATGCATTGATCTTCAAAGGGGTCTTTCAGCCATGGAAGAGGAGCTTGGAGCTGTTTCGGAGGATACAGGCTTTTTTAACCAGCCCTGGTTCTTTTGGCTCTCTATTGCCTTGAGCCTGGTGGTCTCCTTCCTGTGGATAAGTTCATCCTTTGGGACAGATGTCATTGGCGGCAGTGAGCTTGCAACCGGCCTATTCGTGGTCATTGCCTCACTCTGTCTTGATCTGGTCTTCTTTGTCTTTATTGCAAGCATCCTGATATTGCTTGAAAAGGTCATGTCACCCAAGGGCTATATGAGACTTCTCAATATCGTGGCAATTTCCGCAGGAACAATAGGTCTTCTTACCTTTTTTGCAAACCTTTTTTTCAGGCTAATGGAGGTTTGAATCATGAGTGAAAGAACACAAGAACTAATAGCGTTTTGCCTGATAATGGAACTCATCATTTCAAAGATATTCGGGCGTATAGTTAAAATTGCCCAGAACCCTTACTGTCAACGTTCTTCCATTGAGAGGTTAATCCCTGTTCTCGACAGGAATTTTTTGTCAATCATAGGGTTCATCAAGGCTGAATGGCGGGAAGCCAATCTTTCAAAAGAGGATTTGGTGGAGGTGGCAAGATATATGAGCCACTTGGAAGATTATTTTCATGCCCACAAGGAATCCATTTTGGCCATGAAGGAAGGAGATAAAAATGAACAGCAAAATTAAACTCTTTTTTGTAATTATAACAATAAGTTTTGCCGTACATCCTGTTTGTGCCATGGCAAAGACATATTTTTGTCTGATTGATATATCAGGGTCAATCTCGGAATGCCAGGATGGGTTTAGAAAGAACCTTATGGTCATAAATCAACTCATCGACCAGCTCCAAAGGGGCGACAGGTTCATGGCCTATGCCTATCGAAGTAGCGGCAGCCTGGTTGAAGTGGCAGACGGGACCATGCCAGAAAGATTCGGCCCCAGGAACAGATTCATGATTACCGGACGTAAAAGGATTCGAAACGCTGTTGTGAAAGGGCTTAAAAAGGCCCTTAAAACTGCACCGGGCCAGGGCACTGACTGCATTGGGGCACTGAATCAGGCACTGCTCATTATCTCTGACACCGTGCACGATGAGGGAGAGATCCTGCTGTTTCACTTTTCAGATGGGTTTCAAACAACTGGTGTGGGCTCATTCAAGCCGGCAAAATACAAGAGCTATCTAAAAAGGCTTGAAAAGAAAGTGAAAAATACCGGGCTTTTGCCGCAGGAAAAGGTTTCACGGCTTTTATGGTTAGGTGCCACCTGCAATCTGAATAAAAAATTGACCCTTAACCAGGCAGCATATCTGAAATCTGCAATAAGACATATCTGGGTGAAATTTTTGCAAAAAAATATGCCAAAAACTCAAATAAGATATCTCATAGAGTATGAAGGCGGAAAAATTTTCTAAAAAAACATGCAAGTTCACCGTAACTAATAAACAACAAGAAATAGAAAAGGAGGAAATTTCAAGATGAAAGCGGGGCAAAAGATTGTTTTTATTTTACTCCTCCTGGCGCTTTCAGGATGTGCCCATGAGTACGAAATGCCTACTTACCCGGCATCTTACTGGGACAGCCAGGGCTTTACATCAAAGGAACTGGAGCGTGCCATTTCGTACCCTTCGCCAGTAAAAAGGCTTTGGGCCTTGAAGGCCCTTGAAAATGAGGCGTCACCTCGCCAGCGCCTGGATCTTCTCTCGCTCGAATGTTTTTACAGCCTAGAGATGGTGCCGTCGTCTCCGTCAGACAGGCAGGCATTTCAGGAGGCAGTGGCCAAACTCCATGCAGAGGCCATAAGAACAAGCCCCTACAACGTGCCAGATGATGCAGTGATATTGATGATGCTTGGGGGATACCAGGACGTTGGTGCCTTTATTGACACCGCTACCCGTGACACATTCAACGAGCTTGCAAATCCAAGATCATTCAATGACTACACTGGAAGCGTGAAGCACCAGGCTGAGATGTCCCTAAAGAAAAACCTGGCCAAGGCAACCTATTACTATGTCAATGGGGATATGGGGGCAAGCAAAGATGCCGTTGAGACCGCAATATTGAGGAAGTTCGCCCTGAGTCTTGATGAGGAAGAGGAGTTTATGCTTCCAGAACACCTAAAGAGCGGTCCAAAGGCCCCTTGGGAGATCTTCAAGTGGAGGCTTGCAAAAAAAACAGGTATCAGGCTCGATGCCGCCCTCTCAAGGCTTAGATCCACTACCCAGGGAATGAGACAAGCCAGTTTCCAGCCAATACAATAACGCATTGAAGGAGGATAAAAAGATGAAACATTTCAAAATGCTGTTTTGGGTCATGGCAATAGTGATGGCGGCAAACATGGCCCGGGCAGGGGTCCCAATAGAGATCCCGCCTGCCCAGCTTCGGGTAATCCAAAAATCTGCAATGGAGCAGAAGAAGGCCATGGACCAATTTCAGGAACAGTCAAAAGAATATGGCAAAGAGCTCATGCAGGTTGCTAAGGAATTTGCCAAGACGGAGCCTGGTTCCAGGGAGCGCCATGAAATTGCCCTTAAGCTTACAGACAAGTACGTGGACGTGCTCTCCAAGATGGTGGATCCACTGGTGAACATCGACAATAAGTTTGCTGCCATGCAAAGGGCCATTGACGAGGCAAAGAAAAAGGCGCGGCCTTTAAAGAATCACGCCTCCTTTGAGGAACAGAAAAAGACATTCAATGCCTGGTTGGATGTGACACAGCAATGGATAGACAAGGGGGCATTCAAAAATTCAAGGAGGATTCAAAAGGCCTTGAAAGGTATTCGTAACAGGATACTCGTGGCCAGGGTACATGGAAGCCATTTTACAGATGACGACCTTGATGCCATTGGCGAAAATATACTGAGCCTGAGGCTGGAGATAAGAAATTACGCCAAGGCAATGAAGGAGCTCCTCAGGGGCATAGTGGCAGCCAGACAGGAGGGAACAAGACGGCGTATAGAAAATGATCTGGACACCATAACAATGCTTTTTGACCAGGGGATAGTGAACCAGTGGATAAACATAGGGCCGGAAGTGCTGGATGCAATAGTAGAGGTGCCACAAGAGAGCAATGGTAAGAACCGCAATACCGGCATGGAAGAAGTCGATCTGCGAAGCCTCAGGATCCAGTAGCAAATGAAGCGCAAAATGCATAGAAAATCCTTGATTGCAGCAGGTTTCCTCATTGTATTGATGTTACCCGTCCTCCTGGGACAGATGCAGGGGCTGCTGCTGGTCAAAAACAAGGCAAGGCCCGAAGATGGCAAGAGTAAGGAGCCCCCCCTTGAACCCCATGAATATAACAGCAGTGCAAGGAAGGTTCATTACTCTACGATCAGCATGGTAGAGGTTTCAGCTACCTCGGAAGAGACAGGAGAAACAGATAAAGGCCAGGGCCGGATTCCGTTTGTGGCAAAGGTGAAGGGAATCGACGCATATTTCAGGTTTATACTCAGCCAGGGGGGCGGGCTTTTTCTCACCAAGGGTGCAGGCTTTCAGGTAATGGGCAAAGTAGAGCTTAAAAATGATGACTTAATGATTGTTAAGGAAGATTCAAGGATCCCCTCTACCTTTTCAGAAAATGCAAGGGATGTAACTTCAGAGTTTGCAAGTCTGTTTGAGGTGAATCGCTTACCCTTTGGAGCTTCAAGGGTCATACTCCTTTGGCCTAACCGCTTGGCCAACAGGCTCCAGGATGCCCTCAAGTCATCTGGAGTGGCAAAGGACGCCATCAAGTTCTACGGGACCATAGAGGCAAGAGGAGGACACCTGATTATCGCATTGGAGAAGGTATTCAAAAAGGACGGGACAGTAACTCCCATAGACCAAGTATTTGAAATATAGGGGGAACAAATGGGAAGGTGCCCTACATTTTTAAACATACTGGCAATTCTCCTGGTAGTTGGGATCATTGGGATGTTTCTGCTTGCGCAGGTAGAGCACGGACAACATGTACCAGGACTGTTCTCGGGAAATTTCCATTCAAGAATCAATGAGGCAAGGAGGGCCATTGAGCAACACATTGGGCTTCCGCCGGTTGTCCCTAAAATTGAAGGACACAACCCCGATCAGACCAAGAGCAACGGCTCAAAGGATCAAAAAAGAAAAAAGGGAAGGCATTCTTCAATTGGGCATGGCTTGTATGGTTCAAGAGAAACAGAAATGATCAAAAGCCAATTGCCTCCCTGGCGTCAGAAGGCAAAAAAAGCTATTGAAAAACTTGACAGATTCATCAATTCCTGAATGAGGAGGTGGCTTTCATGAATGGGAAATCCCCTAAACCAATACTTGCCTGGGCCTTTGCAGCCATTTCATGGAGCGTCATAATGATGTTCTTTTCATCAGATTTTTTTGTCCTTTACAAAAAGGTCAACACCTTCATAGGCCCACTTGCCCCTGTTTTTGTCATACTCCTGGCATACGCCTTGGTTCAGGCAGTGATAATACTTGGTTATGCATTTATCCCCCTGGATGATGCGCGCTATGAGACACTGCAGGAATATCTCGATCACAACAGAAAACTGGCAGAGCTGTTTCCAACCCTTGGACTTTTGGGCACGGTACTTGGTATGATAATGAGTTCCAGAAAGCTTACGCCAGAGGTATTCTTTCAGTGTCTTAGCACCACGTTTCTTGGCGGGACTGCCGCATTTGTCATGCAGCTTATAATCATTTTTGTGGATCGCATCACTTTTTTGAAGATGTGGAGGATTTATGAGCCAGAAAGCCAAACGCAAGATAGCCAGACCAAGAAGGCCCAGGGCTAATGGAAATGGCAACAGTGTATTCATGAGCATGTTCACGGACATAGCCTTGGCCATGATCCTCATTATTCTCTATACCTTCAGCCCTGGCAAACACAACAGCAGCAATGCGCTGGAAAGCAGTGAGGATGTCACCATGGAGCCTAATCCCAGGGTGACCCGACAAACTGCCATGAAAATCAAAAGCGCTATAGTTTATGTTACAGGTAAAGGTATGAGGTATGAAGGTAAAGAATATGAAAACTCCAATGGTCTTATCGCTATGCTGAAGCAAAAAGGGGTGTCCAAAGTAATAGTGGTGCCTGGTGAGAAAAATGAGCAACGATTGTTCAGGCATCTCATGAAGGAAAATTTCGATGTCGGAATTGGATATGTGGAAAAATAGGAACGAGGAAAGGGCCGTGTCTAATTCACTGGATTTTATAGAAGGCATTTTACAGAGGGGTGACGCCTACACTGATTATGAGCGGTTATTGTACCCAAAGGCCAGAAAGATGATCCTGTCCTGGCTACAAGTGCACCACACAGAAATAATCCATGACATAATGTCAAAAGCGCAAGATGGACCAGGGATGTTCAGCAAGGGCTTTCATGCCCGTCTGGCCCGACTGGCGCAGGATATTGAAAATAACCAACCAGATTCAAAAACCTCATACGATGTGTTTAACGGATTCATGGAGTTTTTGTTAAGACAAAAAATGTTTCTCGTACTGGACGTATTTTCTCAAGCGGAAAATGATATACCAAAACGTCTCGAACAAGAATTCCTGGAATATTACTGGCAAAAAAGGCCGACAGCCCTGAAGAAGGCCTTTCGGGAGACGATTTACAAGGCCCACAGGAGTGGCAGGACTTTCCAGGGGAGAAGGATCTTCTATGGGACATTGGACAGACACAAGGGACTACCTCCGAGATACTGGTTTGAAGATATCCCCCAAAAGGATAGCCAGCGGATACTTGTGCCATTATCATCCAATGACATGGAGCAGATAAATCTTAGACTTGTCAGGGGCAAGGCATACAGTAAAACCGGCATGGAACTCCTTGCCTATAGTTTTCAGGTTTGGGATTTCATGCAAAAAAAGTACAGGGAACCAATGGAAATCTCAGTAGATGACCTTACGAAATGTTATGCAATGAAAGACAGGGTAATTGCGTTGGCAAACCTTGAAAACGGTTTTCCTGAGATTGAAGATCAGTCCCTTCTACGTGATGCATCAAGGCTAAGGGGTCGTATAAGAGATACAACCAAAAAGATATGTCAGAAAGGTGACCAGCAGATGATTTCATCTTTATATCTGTATCTGATGCAATGCACAGGTAAAGACAAGACCAATCTGGCCATAAAGGGCGAATGTGTTGATACCGATACAATGGAGAGTGCTGCCCAAAAGATAAAAAACATACTTATCGAGATTAAAAAGAGCAAAGAGTTCAAGACAATTTTACCTGATGAATCAGCAGTAATGGGGATGATTGCCTATGAGATAGAGAAAAATTGCAGTCACGACGCATTGCTTTGATCAGGTGTAGGAAACCTCTCAATTTATATAAAAAATCAGCAGGAGGACACATAACCAATGTCATCCGTATTCAAATCCATTTCTGCACAGTGGCTAAAGGATCTTTACATAGATGAAGACTATTGGGCCGAAGAGGCCTTTGAAAAACTGCCCGCGCCCATTGCCAGCGATTACAAAAGACTCCTTGAGATGATCCAAAGCGGTAATCCCTATGGTGGGCTTTTGCTTTTGAAGGATAATTTTGAGGTGGGCATCAAGTATGCTGCAAGCGTTTATCTGGCAAAGGCATTTGAACTGGGGCTACATCACAAGGATTTTGCTGAGGTATTTTCCTTCCTTGTGGAAAAGGCCCTCTCTCTTGGCGGCTGGCTTGGTATCCTCGTGGAATTTCAAAATAATAAGCTACAGGTCCTTAAGAAACATATCTTGTCTGACCCGGTGTTGAAGGCATTAAAGGACGTGCCCCGATGGAGGAATGACCAGATTGGCCACGGTGGGCTCGCCTGGGAGGACAACCCTGAATTCCAGGAAGAATTTAAGGCTAAACTCAAACTGCTGAAAGAGATGATGTCTGATCTTCTGGATTGGCACAAGGGCCTGAGACTTGTATGTGAGCCCCTTGACATTGAATTTACAGGGGTTGCCGCCATAAGACGCCACCATGATATCAATGCTGAAAACCATCTGGAACAGCTCCTTCCCCTCACCCTGGTAGATAGTGTAGAAGGAGACAAGACAGGGCTCATGCCATTTATTCGTCTTCAAAAATGCCGCATCTGCCATTATAGAGATATCTTTTTCCTTGATTCCATAGTCCACTCAAAGTCACGCCTCTATTTGGTGGATTTTTATAACGGCCACAAAATGGCCCTTGACTACTCCGAGGACCAGCATGCGGCAAGGCTCAAACCCTCCCTCAAGGCCTCCCTGAGCCCTGAGGCCAATAAATTTTCAGCCTCTTCGGACTACCTGCCCTATTCGCTCCATGAACTCATAGAGGGCCTGGATCTCGACAGATTCCATGTGCCTGTCCACATAAGGGACTGGCTGAAAAACGGAATGGAACACCATGGCAAGGGCGTATTTCTCCTTCGCATGGGGCGAGGTATGGGTAAATCCGTATTCGTACGTGCCCTAAAAGAAAACCGGGGCGGCAAGTTACGGCACCGTGATTACCACGTTGTATCCTTTCATATAAACAGTCTTTACCACTACAGCGCCAATGCGTTTCGTGAATCCTTGAACTGGTTCATTAATGTTGATGACAACGGAAAACCTCTGGTTAATCCAGGCACCACTCCTTTTCCATCCCTTCAGGTTTCACTTAATGAGGACCAGGCTCCAAAAGATTTCTTTGCTCAGTGGTTAAACGAATGGGTCGCACTGCTACAAAATGTAAAAGGGAAAGAGGGGGTAATCGTATGCATAGACGGCCTTGACGAACTTCCGGAATCTGAAAGCAAGGAGCCATTAAACATACTGGATTTCATTCCCGACCCCGATTCCTTGCAGCACGGTGCATTTGTACTTCTAACCTGCCGCCTCGAGGATGAAACCCCTGCCTGGATAAATCGGCCGTTTCATGCATCGACATCCCTTGAAACCCTCTGTGTGGTGCCCGAGGATGAGCAAAACATAAGGTTGCTGGAGGGATACATAAAATCCAATATAAAAGCGCCGCCAGATCTTGTACAACAGCTTCTTCAACAAGCTCAGAATCGATTTCTATATGTTGGCCACATGGTTGGATTGCTCCAAAAGGATCCATCCATAAGGGAAAGACTTGCCGAGATTGGCAGTGGGCCGGATCTGTTCAAGAATTTTCTAAAGGAATTGGAATACCTCTATCCGGCCAATATCTTTGAAAGGCTGAAGACACTCCTTCTGGTCCTTGCTTTGGCCCCTTCTCCTGTGACAAAGGAAGAACTCCTCTTTTTGATCTCTGAAACAGAACTTGATTTTGTTTATATGGCCATCCTTAAGGACCTCACCCCAATACTTAAGCAGGAAAACTCATCAAGGGGCCGTGCAATTGCCTTGGCCCATGAAGAGATTGTTCAGTTTGTAAAGGCTGCCTGGAAAAATGAAGCATCACAAATGGCCTCCAAGATACTTGACGAGTTTCTAAATCATAGCGATCTCAATACCCCTGGCATACTTTATGTGGCCGAAAATCTTGAAGACTACGTCAGGGATAAAAGTTTGGTCAAAATTGAGGAATTAACACGCTTGCTTATTAAAGAAAAAGAGGTGGCAAATCTTCTAAGAACTGACTCAGGCATGACCCTTCTGTCTGAATATCAAATTCGTCTTATACGGATTGAAACCCAGATTATCAACCTTTCTATTGCCCTTCGAAGCCGGCTTAAGCCCTTGGGCAACTGGGCCCCAAAGTTTCAAAATGATCTGGCTGCTGCATTCGTGAACAGGGGGAATGCATATTCTGACCTTGGTAAGCATGAGGATGCTGTAAGGGACTATGGACGGGCTATTCAAATGATGGAAGCCCTGCGAAAGACACTTGAGACACAGGGCAACTGG
>Ga0256833_1003080_pt1 | contig 11518 bp, 12 predicted proteins | sample 356284metaG_FD_190535 | JGI IMG/M metagenome (GOLD analysis project Ga0256833, IMG submission 190535) | Hydrothermal vent microbial communities from Mid Atlantic Ridge, Atlantic Ocean - 356-284 | ecosystem: Environmental > Aquatic > Marine > Hydrothermal vents | place: Atlantic Ocean: Mid...
TAGGTACTTTTCATGATATTTTCACAATGTCCTGGACTCTTCATCCAAGCTTTCATTACCTCTTTAATGCTTCTTTGCCCTCCTGCAATGTTTTCACCTACTGAATAGTAATGATTATAGCCATTGGCAATAATCCGTTCATAAAATTTACTTGGTGTACCTTTTCCTGTAATATCATATTTAGTTCCAGAGCCATCGTGAGAAAAAGTGTCACTATGGGCTAAGTCATAGACATGTTCATGGGCTGAAGCTTGAAGCTGAGGACTCCATGTTAAAGGAGCTACAGGAGGAAATGTGCCTCTTTCTCCACAAACATGACTTTGACTACGCTCAAAATTAATGGCATCTAAAAGCTTTTCTTGATTTAGATTTAATGCCGTTAGGGTTTTTTCTTCGGTTTTACTGAGGGGAGCAAATGAACTTCTCTCTGGTGTACTTTCCATAGTTGAGTGGTTTACAGTAGTTGAACCACAAGCATTTAAGAGCAATAGCACTGGAAGTAATAAGTAGTATTTTTGTTTTAATTTAGTTATCAACATTTTTGTCCCCTAGTTGTGATAATTGAAGTATAACAATAAAAAACTTAAAACAATATTTAACAATTAATATTAAAAAAAAATATTATTATATTATAATGTAAAAAATATGCTAAAATTATTTAAAAAGTAGTTTGATGAAAATAGCATTAATTCAAAAAAAATATTATGTCAATAAAAAAAAGACAATTAAAAAGACCATTGATGATATAAAAATGGCTTCAAAACAAAAGGCACAACTCATTGTTTTACAAGAGTTGCATCAAAGTGAGTATTTCTGTCAAAGCGAAGAGGGTAGCTTTTTTACTTACGCTGATGATTGGGAGAAAGATTTAAAGTTTTGGGGGAGTGTTGCGAAAAAGTATTCGGTGGTATTGGTGACCTCTTTGTTTGAAAAGCGTACTGCTGGTTTGTATCATAACACTGCTGTTGTCTTTGAAAAAGATGGTACGATTGCAGGAAAATATAGGAAAATGCACATACCCGATGACCCTGGGTTTTATGAGAAATTTTATTTTACGCCTGGTGATTTGGGGTTTGAGCCGATTGAGACTTCACTGGGGAAGTTGGGGGTTTTAGTTTGCTGGGATCAGTGGTATCCTGAATCTGCGAGAATTATGGCACTTAAAGGGGCTGAAATACTCATTTATCCAACGGCGATTGGTTGGTTTGATGAAGATTCCAAAGCAGAGAAAAAACGGCAGTTAGATGCGTGGATAAACATACAACGCTCTCATGCCATAGCCAATGGCATACCTGTGATTGCTTGTAATAGGGTAGGATTTGAGGCAGATAGTTCAGGGGTAATGGCAGGCATAAGGTTTTGGGGTAACTCTTTTGTTTGTGACCCTCAAGGTGAGATTATTGCACAAGCAGGTAAAAAGGAGAAAATCCTTTATGCAAGTATTGACAAACAACGAACCAAAGAGGTACGAGATATTTGGCCCTTTTTACGTGACCGTCGGATTGATGCTTATGATGATTTATTAAAACGTTATTGTGATTAAACTATTAATCTAAAATATTAACAATTATATTAGCTAGTTTCGCCTATACTTTAGGCTAATAACTTAAATACTTTAGGAGAATAGATGATAACAAAAAAACTATGGTTTAGCGTAGCACTCTCTACACTACTTTTAACTTCATGTGCAAAACAAGCAACAGCAACAGGAGGGGCTTCAGAGGTTCTTTACCCTGAAGATGTAACAAAACCCAAACTTTCACAATATGAACTTAATGTAATATCTGAAAAGATTTACCAAAATGAAACCTCTGGAAATCCTAAGAATTTAATGTTCTGGTCTAAAAATGAAACTTTTCCTTCTATTGGTATTGGTCATTTTATTTGGTATCCTGCAGGGCAAGCAAAAGTATTTGATGAGACTTTTCCTGCGATGATTGATTACTATATTGCTAATAAAGTAGAGATTCCAACATGGTTAAAGAATGCTAGAAAAACAGGTGCTCCTTGGCGAGATAGAGCTACGTTTGAACGTTCACGTAATGACCCTCAATTTCAGCAGTTAAAGGTACTCCTCTTAAATACCAAAGCCCTACAAACAGAGTTCTTCTTCGATAGATTAACTGCTTCAATTCCTGAAATTGTTCAAAATGTTGCACCAGAGTATCGAAAACATATTGTTAATAATTATAATGCCTTAGCTGCTACAAAAGGTGGGTGGTATCCATTGATTGATTATATTAACTTTAAAGGTAAAGGGATTAAGGCAAGTGAACGTTACAATAACCAAGGGTGGGGCTTACTACAAGTGCTACAAAATATGAGACCTGTTCAAGCAGGAGCAGGTGCATTGGCAGAGTTTTCTCGTTCAGCAAAGCAGATACTTGAAAGAAGAGTAAGAAATTCACCCCCTGCTAAAAATGAAAGTAGATGGATGAGAGGTTGGACGAACCGTGTTAATGGTTATGCTACCCCAATCCTTTAGCCTATAATTTTTAGACTATTAAAGTTAGCTCAAAAATATTATCTCCATTTTTATGATAATATTTTAACTTGTAGTCTAAAATATTGGCAATGTTATTGACAATATATAGCCCTAAGCCAAAACCACTATTGCGTTTTTCTTCTTGGGTAAAAGGTTCTAAATAATAATTCAAAGGGTGTTCTAAACTTTTCCCCTTTGAGACAACCTTAATACTTTCGCTACTTGTAATAATAGAAGCATACTCATCACTGGAGTATTTTAAAGCATTATCCAATAAATTTTTAATGGCAAGTGTGAGTAGTTTTTTATCGGTAAGAATTACTTCTTCACAGAGAGTAACATTAAGACGCTCTTTATCACAAAGTAGTAGGCTAATGGCTTCTTCAACAATGGTATCAATCGCTACTTTTTCAAGCATAGGTTGAAATCCTTGAGTGGTGAGACGTTCAATGTATGCCAGCTCTCCTATGAGTTGATTCATTCGCTCAAAAGCACGAATAAGCATCTCTTTTGATGCACCATCTTCTACCATCTCAATGGCAATACGCCCCCGTGTAATGGGTGTCTTTAGCTCATGCATCATATTTCTCATAAAAAGATTTTTTGATTCTAAAAGACTTCTAATATGGTGTAAGGCATCATCAAAACTTTTAGCAATTTTTCCAATTTCATCACTGGAACGTTGGTTGATTTTGATATGCATATTTCCCTTAGAAAACTCTTCTATTTGTCGGTGTAGTTTTTTAAGAGGAGAGAGCTTTTTGATAATACCTATATAGAGAAGAAGAAATAGAATACTAATTAAAACAGCAATAATAATGGTAATCGTCAATCTTGCTTTGTACGATTTTTTATCTTGAAGCATGAAGTTGTAGCCAAAACGTTGTAGGTAGATGTATCTGTTTTTACCAATGCTGAAGATTCTCATGCGTCCATAAACAGATTGATTTTCAGCAACAACTTTATGGGGAGTTAAAAGAAGGAGTTTCGTTTCATCTATGGAGACAGGACGGATTTCAAAATCTTTATAAAACTTTTTCTCTTCTTCTCGTGTCAATTTAAGTTTAGCTGTGGAGAGTAGGAGGTTAGAGATAAGTTTGTAACGATTTATCTGCTCCACTTTTTGATACTCTTTATCCCAAGAGATAAATAAAAATAACGCCGTAAAAATAAGTATGAATACCAAGGAGAATAGGGTGTTAATAAAGGTAGAAACAGAAATATTACGCATAGAACGAACTCTTTACACTTTCTCTGTGAGTAGGTAGCCGATACCTCTAACAGGTTTGATGTAAGTGTTTTTAGGGTCAATCAAGAAGAGTTTTTGTCTAATACGAGAGATAATCACATCAATGTTTTTAATCGATGAATTATCATCTATGTGTTCAGCATCATAGAGGAGTTGTTCTCTTGAAATGGCAGAGTCAGAATGTTGAATAAGTAGGGATAAAATCTCAAATTCAGCAGCAGTTAGTTCTAGCATGACATTTTTAAAGATTACCGATCGTGCCTCAATATTTAGGTCAAATAGTTTGCTAGAAGTATTGGGTCGATTGGCTTGTGTACGTCTTAAAATAGTTTTAATACGGGTGACTAACTCACGTGGGTCATAGGGTTTTGGCATGTAGTCATCGGCACCTCTTTCTAAGGCAATGACTTTGTCTGTTATGTCATCACGTGCAGAGGAGACAATAATAGGAATAGCCGAATCTTTTCTAATTTTAGGAATAACCTCTAGCCCATCAATGCCAGGAAGTGTTAAGTCTAAGATGATTAAATCAAAATCCTCTTGAGTAAGATGAGACAGTCCCATATAAGGCTCTTCTACGGAAGTAACTTTAATATCGAATTTATTAAGATATTGTGTAAGAATCTCTGCAATTTCATAGTCATCTTCTATCATTAAAATTTTTATAATAATAAATCCTTCAGTCAGTAGAAATAGTGTTTGGGGTATCATATCATGGGAAGTATAAATAGTAAGAACAAACAAAAAACTTTTTTAACACTGCCTTCGAGAGCTATTACAAAGGAGGTCTAAATATGTTCTATCAAGGGAGTATATTTCAAAGGAGTTCAATCACATACTTAATAACTCGATAACAATGTTTAAGGCATTTGTTTGTCTTAAGTGAATTATAATACAATAGAATTAATCATCAAACAACCAATAATTAACCAATAGTTAATGGACTAAGATAAAGATACATGATATAATTATTTAAGCATAGAAAGGATTTATATGGAGTATTGGAATCATATATATGAACACTTTAATCCTGTGGCACTTGATTTAGGATTTATATCAGTTCATTGGTATGGCATTATGTATATCTCAGCACTTTTAGTCGCTTTATGGTTTGCAAAATGGATTATTAAAAAAGACAATATGCCCATTTCCGAAGCAACCATTGATGCTTACTTTATATGGTTAGAAGTGGGCATTATTTTAGGTGCGCGTATTTGGTATATTTTATTTTATGACCCTAATACCTCTTATTATCTAGCTCACCCATGGCAAATCTTTAACCCTTTTGTCAATGGTAAATTTGTTGGCATACGTGGCATGAGTTACCATGGAGCAGTGGTAGGTGCATCTATTGGTTCTTATCTTTTTGCACGAAAAAATCCTAATCAGATTTACAAAATTCTTGATGTGGTAGCCTTATCTGTTCCAGTTGGTTTTGTGTTTGGACGCATTGGAAATTTTTTAAATCAAGAGCTTGTAGGGCGTGTGACTGATGTTCCTTGGGGAATTTATGTTGATGGCATACTTCGACACCCTTCTCAGCTTTATGAGGGCTTTTTGGAGGGGATTGTTATTGCCATCATTATTTTTGCTATTCGTAAAAGAAGAAAATTTGATGGTGCATTGGTAGGCGTATATGGCGTACTCTATGGTGTGGCAAGATTTACCGTAGAGTTTTGGCGTGAAGCAGATGTGCAGTTAGGGTATTATGATGGGTGGATAACCATGGGACAAATTCAAAGTTTGGTGATGATAATGCTCTCTATTGGTATCTATTTTTATTTTCAAAAAAAATCCAAACAAACTTCTTCTCAAAATGTGGCTTAGATGTGTGCTAAGATAGCAATTGTTATTCCTGTTTATAACAATCCTAAAACCATTCAAAAAGTTGTTCAAGAGGCACTTTTAGAAAAGATGCAAGTGATTGTTGTTGATGATGGTTCAGACATAGCTGTTGAAACATTGGTTGATAGAGATGAAAACTTATTAATGGTAAGACACAAACGCAACACAGGAAAGGGTACAGCATTATTAACAGGTGCAAGAGAAGCTAAAAAACAAGGTTTTACACATATTGTTGCTATTGATGGTGATGGACAACATTACCCTTGTGAAGTAAACAAACTTTTACCTTTAATCCAAAAAGAGACCATTGTTATTGGCAATAGGAAGTTTAAAGAAGATGTTCCTAACGCTTCAAAGTTTGGAAGGGCTTTTTCAAATTTTTGGATTTTTATGGAAAGTGGACGCTGGCTTGGTGACACCCAAAGTGGTTTTAGAGCGTATCCTTTGTCTATTTTGGACTTAAATTTAAAGCAGAGCCATTATGATTTTGAAATTGAAGTACTTATTAAACATTTATGGGAAAAACGTGCCATTGAAGAGGTGGACATAGAAGTTTATTATCCTCCTAAAGGGACACGCATTTCGCATTTTGACAAAGTAAGCGACAATATTCGTCTATCGAAGTTACACAGTCGATTGGTGGCTAAAAATATTTTACGTCTTTTAACATTTTCTTACTACAAAGGATAAGTGTTTACAGTTAAATGGATAGGACGACTGGCTGTTATTGTCTTCTAAAAAATCGAACAAATCATTTGTGCTATGCTTAGTAGCTTGTTCTGATGTTTTAATCTTTACATCAGAGATTTGAGCAAGGGCATTTTCTCCTTCTTGTTTAGGAGAAAGAACGAGCCATTGACTCTGCTCTGTTATCTCTTGCACTTTAAACTTTTTACGATGTAAATCCAAGTCGGCAATGGCTTCATTCACCCGACCTATTAGCACGGTTTTCCCATTTTTTACATCGACATAAGCTTGAAGAAGTGCTGAGTCAAAACTATCAGTAAAGATGCCTTTTCCTTCAAGACCAAAGTTTTTTGCCACAAAAAATAAAATAGAAGCATTCACCGAGTTTAAAAAATTAAAAGGCATAGGCAGTTGTTTTTTTCTGAAAATTGCCTCTAAAATTTTAATGGTGCTGTTTATGTTTCCATCTTTACTGCTTATGTAAAGATGAGTCTCTTTCTTGAGTACAATGTTTTGCAGACATTTCTCTATCCCCAGTAGGGTAAGATTGACAAAGTTATCAGCTCTATTAACACGTGTTTTAAGTAACTTTTTTTTATCACTTAACTGTTCAAAAACTACTTCTTGATGGTTTGAAAATGCATAAATATACATCTTATACCCCACTATATTTTAGGATTAAACAGCAGTTATTGCCACCAAAACCTAAGTAGTTTAGTAAATAATAACCTTTAATGGCAGGGCTATTTATGCTTAAAGGAACAAGAGGGTAGTCACTACTTTTCGTCGTGAAATTTAAAGTTTTAGGAATAAAATTTTGTTTTAATGCTTCTAGTAAAAGCACTACTTCATTTGTGCCACATGCCCCCATTGTATGTCCTATATAGGGCTTTAATGCAATAATATAGGGGTGGTTTGGAAAAAGCTCATTGAGTGCTTGGGCTTCAGCTAAATCATTTTGAAAAGTTCCTGTCGCATGGGCTTTAATGACCGATATATCTTTAGGCAATAAGTCTGCTTTTTGCAGTGTCTGTTGCATAATGGTAACCAAACTTTGAGACATAGGAGAGGTGATTGAGAGGGTATCAAGCATGATTGAACCACTAACAAATTGAAATGCTGATGGACGTTTCCCCAAAACAATGGCTGAAATGCCTTCTCCTAAAATAACCCCATCGCGATGTTGGTCAAAAGGGCGAATTTTATCTTGAGTTAAAAGCTGAAAAGAGTTAAAGCCCTTAATACTTAGTTCATTAAAAAGCTCAATCCCTAGCACCAATGCTTTTTCAATTAATCCACTCTCTATCATCTCTTTTGCTTGAACTAAGGCATTGGCAGAGGAGGTACAAGCCGTAGATATAATGGTATTAAAGCCTTTAATCTCTAAAGCGTTCATAATAATGCTACTCATTTCTGAAAGATTGGGTTGTGCTAACATCTCATCAGTCTGTTTCAATAAGGCTTCATTAATAGGAAGTTTTGCTGAAGAAGTACCTATAAAAAGCCCTATTTTGTTTATGGCTTCTTGACTTAAGTTGGCTTCTTCTAGTGCTTCTTTCGCAATCTTAATAATACTCTCATAATAGTCTTGCTCTTGATGTTCATCAATATAGTAGTATTTGTTCTTGTCACTTAGAGTAGAGGGTTCACTTGTAAATTCTTTGATGTTTTCTACCGATGATTTTGCACTTTTACCCAAAGCACAGCTAAGGGCATAACTCTCTATATATACCATCTACTTTTGATGTGCCTCTACATACTCAGCTAAGCTGTTAATACTACTCATAACTCTTTTTGCCTCTTTGGGGTCAGCTAAGCGAATCCCATAATTGTTTTGCAGTGCCATAGAGATTTGTAAGGAGTCCAATGAATCTAATCCTAATGGATGTTCAGGGTTAAAAATGTTATCTTCATCTTTAATCTCACTTGTCGCAATCTCTTTGTCGCACTCTTGTATAATCATTACTTTTAAATCTTCTTTTAAACTCATAAACTATTGTCTTCTTTCATAAAATAGGGATGCTAAACTTAATGAGATTATACCAAAAACAATTAAGACAAATGATTCAAAAAGTACAGCTTCTACCCCAAGCTTACGCACAAAAACATCTAACATTCCCTCTAGTCCCCAAGACATAGGTGAGAGCATAGTCATCTTTTGCATCAGTGGTGGCATAATCAGTTTAGGAACCATAATGCCTCCTACTGCCCCCATAATAACTGCACTTAATGCACCAATGGTTGAAGCTTGTTCAATGGTTTTCATAATACTGGCTAAAAACAGTGCAAAACCAATTGCCCCAAAAGAGATGCTAAGGCTAATGATAAAGAGTGCCAAGAAATTAATATTGATTTGTAGGGCATCACCTCCTAAGAGTGGAACGAGAAAAACACCTACTAAAATCATCAGAATGAGTTGTAATTGATTGATAATCATAAAGGGAATAATTTTTGAAGAAAAGAGAATCAATTTAGATGAGTTCATGGCTTTAAGTCGTGCAAACGTACCATAGTCACGTTCACTTATGAAGAGGGTTGCTATGGGAATGGTTACAAAAAACATCGCAAATACTATCCACGCAGGTACATTTTGTTGTGTAGAGGTGGGTGTTTGATGTCTGTTTTTATCGGTGTAGAGAAAGTGTGAATGAAGCAAATCTTTGGCACTACTTGGTTTTACTTTGTCATTGTACATGGTTAAAGAATCGACCATTCTTTTGATTTTTAACTGCATAATCTTTTCAAGAACTTTGGCTTCAAAAAAGAGTTTTCGATGAGGTTTTGTTGTCGCTGAAGTGTAGATTTCAACTAAGTTTTTAGCTTCTATTTTGTAAAGTTCTTTGGAAAAGTTTTTGTTAATCACTAGGGTAAACTTATAGCTTTCATCTTTGGTAAGTTTTTTGGCTTTTTCTAAATCTTTTTTAATTTCAAATTTCAAATTTTTATAATTTTTGAGTTCGTTTATAAACTTTTGAGACTTTTTTCCTTGGTCGAGATTGACAATGAGGTAGGAGAGAGAAGCAGAGCTATACTCTTTGTAAACATCTTTAAGTGCTAAAGACAAAATCAGTATGAATATCATCGGCATAATAAACAACGCAAGCAAAGCAGAACGGTTACGAAGTAAGGCAATAGACTCTTTTTTTAGGGCATAGTAAAATTTCATTCTCTTAGCTCCTTGTTTGTTAGTTGTAAAAAGTAATTCTCTAGCTTGTGACCATACTCCACAGACTTTATCTGTTCACCTTTGGCTAAAAGTGCTTCAAGTTTTGAGGGTAAGCTCTCTAGTGTAACTTCAAAACTTTGTGTTTGCGTTTTAATAAGGGCTTTAAAATCTGTAAGCAGACTCTCTAGTGTTCCCTCTTTTAAAATCTTCCCATGGTCAATAATGGCAATTTTATCACACAGAAACTCCACCTCCTCCATATAGTGTGAAGTATATACAATGAGCTTATTATCAGACTTCATCGCTTTAATAGACTCCAAAATAAAGTTTCTTGATTGTGGGTCAATGCCTACCGTTGGTTCATCAAAATAGATGATTGTAGGGTCACTAAGTAGTCCAATGGCAATGTTTAAACGCCGTTTTAATCCACCAGAATAACGCTCTGCTTGTTGGTTAAAAACCTCTTGGAGTTGGCTAATGTGCATGACATATTCAAGCCGTGACTTTAGGGCTTGACCTTTTAGTCCTAACATTCCTGCAAAAAATTCTAAGTTCTCTTTGGCAGTGAGGGTCGGGTAAAAGGCTAAATTTTGAGGAATAAGTGAAGAGATAGACTGAACATAATCAAGCTCTTCTTTTAAATTTTTATTTTGAATATTGATTGTTCCTGCATCAAAAGTGTTTAAGCCTACAAGGGTAGAGATAAGCGTAGTTTTTCCTGCTCCATTGGGGCCTAAAAGACCATAAATAGAACCAGCACTCATCTCTAAGTTGATGTTTTTTAATGCTTGATGTTGCCCATAGTTTTTAGAAAGATTTGTAATGCTTATCATAGAGCTATATCATTTTTTTAAGATTTTCATAAACGGCTTTTTCTTCTCTAGCCACACTTTCTAGCTTAGAGGCAAGTTGCTCAAAGTCAAAGGCTTTTCTGTCTTTACACATCATCGCTGTCATGTGGGCAAAGTTTCGCCACTCATCGCCCACTTGGGTCATCATTTCGCTTGACTCTTTCAGTAGATTTGTGTTTGTATGTTGGGCTGATTCTTGTAAAAATGAGGCATACATATATCTAAATCCAGCGCCTCCTGTTCCTATCTCTTCTTGCATGCGTACAATGTGACCGAGGTAAAGCCGTGGATAACGTAAGTCATCTTTATATTTTTGAGGAATTTGACGGATTTTTTTAGCCAAAAAATTAATCCCTTTTAAGCCCACAAAGAACATAGGTGCATTCATGTCTCGAACGGTGGATTTAATAGAACTTTTAATAATTTTTTCATAGTTAATCTCACTGCTAGGTTCAGAGTTTATGTAATAAAGAAGACCCTTTGGAGCCAATGCACCTTTGGCAAAACGTGCTTTGAGTAAATCTTTTTTAGCAATGCGTACAGGTGTTTCAAACACGGGGTCGCTTACAAGGTATTCATCTCCCTCTTTACCATAGACAATGAGATTGTGGGCATTAAAATGAAAACGCATATCTTCAGGAAAGTAGGGGAGATAGTAAACAGAAGTTTGAAGTCCCACATATTTTCCCTCATCTAAGCATTTGTCAAGTTCATCTTGAGCTTTTTGTTGATTTTTAAAGGTTTGGGTTTCAAGTTTCACTTCTAAACGCTTGGTCGCTTTTTTGATGATAGATTTTGGTAGTGTACGATAAGCAATCAGAGGCATACCCGAGATTTTTACAAGGGGTAAATATGCAAAAGTCAAACCAGACCCAAGCCCAAAAGCCATGGGTTCAGAGATATTTAGCCCTTTGTGTGTTAAAAGTAATGAAGTTACACCACTCTCACAGTGTGCAGAGTGTGTATGTTGGAAATTTTGCATAAAAGCCTCTTAATTAGATATTTAATTCTTCGTATAATATAAAACCAACCAAAATAGTAAAATAAGGTTGGTGAAACAATAACGACTCATAGTTTTCACAAAAGCTAATAGTAAACAAGTTTTTTTCCTTTTTGGACTTTAGTACCAGCACAAAAAACGTCTTGTGTTAGCTTAAAAAAATCATCTATAGGATGCCAAGGAGAGTGTTAAAAAACTCTACCTTTTATAACACGAAGCTATGAGAATGTTTTCT
>Ga0256833_1003081_pt1 | contig 11515 bp, 10 predicted proteins | sample 356284metaG_FD_190535 | JGI IMG/M metagenome (GOLD analysis project Ga0256833, IMG submission 190535) | Hydrothermal vent microbial communities from Mid Atlantic Ridge, Atlantic Ocean - 356-284 | ecosystem: Environmental > Aquatic > Marine > Hydrothermal vents | place: Atlantic Ocean: Mid...
GGATTGCTCCCGTGATATATGGGAATACGATCTCGGCTTTCACTTTGCCCACCGTCGAAAAACTGTTCGACCTTCAAGGCAATGATAGTAATATCTGACTCCACTATTTTATTTTGTGAGGCCGCCGAATATTGACTTATCTGGTAAATTATACTTAATTTTTATATTATAATTCATTGCGATCCCCTCTTTTAATGCCGAACCCGTACCCTACACACTGCAAACACGGGGATCCCAACATGGAGAGGGATAAGATAATAATAGTCGGCGGGGGAATAGCAGGGCTATCCCTAGCAGTTCTACTGGCAAGAGAAGGCGCGAAGGTCCGGTTGTACGAGCAGGAGGCGCCCGGATATGGCGCTAGCGGTAGGAGTGCAGGCATCGTTGTGACAATAATGCCAGAGACTCTCCTCGACTACTCCCTGGCGAGCATCGCATTTTACCGTGGCCTGGAATGGGAAGCCCCTCTCGTTAGGAGCGTGAGCGCCCTATGGTTTGCTCCGTCGAGAAAATGTATGTTAAGCCTCTTGGGGTCGCACGGGAAGCGGGGGCTTGCCAGTAGGCCTGCTGGTATGGGGGAGATCCCCCCAGGTATAGTTGTAGGGGACGAGGATAACCCGGCTATAGTCGAGGAGTATATTGTCGATGTTGGATCAACCGTTAACGCGCTCCAGACAGTAGCGGCAAGCCTTGGGGTCGACATAGTGTATAGGCGTGTCACCGGCGTGGGGGATGGCTGGGTTCTTAGCAGTGGTATAAGGGATGAGGGAACCGTTGTTGTGGCGGCCGGCGCGTGGAGTAGGGGGCTCCTTCAGGGGAGACTTGAAGGCCTGGTAGAGTATAGGTGTCAGCTTTCGAGTGTTGAGGGTGAGAGGCCAAACATCCTGGTCGAGGATGATGTTAACGGGTTCTACATTGTACCTATAGGCGAGTCCCGCATGAACATTGGCGACGGATCCAACACCCCTATAAGCGACCCCCTCGAAGGTTACAACACTGACCTGGAGGACATGTATAATGTTATAGAGAGGGCCGCCTCGAGGATCCCCAGCCTATGGGAGTCAAGGCTCGTCTCAGCCTGGAGCGCCCCATGCAACACTAGCCCCGACGGCCTCCCAGCCGCGGGAGCCTTAGATGAGAACCTCTACGTCCTGACAGGCTTCAACGGGGCCGGCCTAACCCTAGCCCCCGCCGTGGCCGGCGAGCTTGCAGGCGAAATACTAGGGTCCGGAACCGTTAACAAGATATTCCGGGTCGAACGGCTGAAACATGCCGTAATGCCTAGAAGCTGGCCTCCCGAGCCTTATGATCCGTGCCTAACAGTAGGATAACATGTGGATCCTAACCTTATCCGCTATCGTATTAAGCCTTCCACTACTATCCTCATATACCTAAAGTAGGATTAACACTACACGCGGGGAAGGTGTAGAGGTTGTCGGGGAGAACTGCCAGGAAAATACTTGTAACTAATGACGACGGCATACACAGTCTCGGACTGAAACTCCTCTGGGATGCTGTGAGGCCGCTCGGGAAAACCATAATCTTCGCCCCGGAAACCCCTAAAAGCGCTAGCGGTCTCGGCATAACGCTCCACAAGCCCCTCCGGATCCAGAGGGTTAAATACTGGGGTACAACGGTCTACGCGACCAACGGTACTCCAAGCGATATCATCTACCTAGCTCTGAACGAGATAAGCCCGAAGCTAGACCTTGTAGTGTCCGGGGTGAACGTAGGGGATAACACGAGCGTCCAGGTTATACTGAGCAGTGGTACTGTGGGGGCGGCGGCGCAGGCCGCACTGCTAGGGATACCCTCGATAGCGTTCAGCGCCGCTGTAGAGGATGCGGAAGAATTCTCGGACCCCAACTATTATAATAGTATTATGGTTGTCGCGAGGGAGATAAGCAGGTTCGTCCTGGAGAACGGCCTCCCTGAGGGTATACACGTGTTGAACGTCAACTTTCCGAGACGGATACATGAGGGCACCAGGGTTAGGATCGCGCGCGTCGCACCCATAAAGTTCCTCCAGCGCGTTAACGTGAACTACGATCCGAGAGGCAATAAGTACTACTGGCTCTACGGTATGATGGCGGACCCCATACCTGGGACCGACGTGTACTACGTGCACGTCGAGGAATCAATAACCATAAGCCCCCTCCAGCTGGACCTTAACCCGCGCAACACTGATGAGGCCCTCTCAAAGTATCTGGAATCGATGACGGCAAGCATAAAGAGGATCCTAGACAGGCTTCCTGAGAAGGGCGACATAGAAGCCGGGGAGGCCGTCGCAGGGGGAAAACCATAGGCCTAGCGATCCCCGCCTCGGCCTCCTAGCCCAGCCGGGCGGGTCTACAGGCTCGAACCCTAGCGTGTCGACTGCCCAGGCAACGTTGGACTCGTTCTCGTCATGTGTCAGCGTGCACGTGCTATACGCTACAAGGCCTCCCGGCGAGGCCAGCCTGTAAGCCTCGTAGAGGAACATTCTCTGATACCTGGCAGCGTTCGCGACATCCCTCCTGGCCCTGTAACAGTATACTTTAGGCCTGACCCCAAGGTTTGTGCAGGGAGGGTCAACTATTATCTTGGTAGCCCATCCCTCCAGGCCGGGGTGGGTCCTGGAGAGGTATCTAGAGTCTGCAGCCACAAGCCTAACTATGCCTTCGAGGCCCAGCCTTTCAAGCGTTCTCCTCAACACCGGCATCTTACTCTTCCTGTCGACAGCTATAGCCTCAGCTCTACCTCCAGCTAGCATGACGGCATGCGTAATCTTCCCGCCCGGCGCGGCGGTCATGTCGAGTATCCTATCCCCGGGCTGGGGGTCTAGGAGGCGGGCGACGTACATGCTCGGTATGCTCTGACCATATATCAGGCCCTCCTCATACCCGGGAAGATCGTGGACCCGGTAGCTCCTATAGACGGGCTCAGTTATTCTGACCGCGAGACCCCTCTTCCTCCTGACCATCTCCTCCGGGGATAACACTGCTATGCCGGACCCGACATGCCTCCCCCTCTCGCTGTATACTGATACCTTGTCTCCCCTGTTGAAGCCTCTAGCCGCTATAACCCCCGGAGCGTAGAGGTCGCTCCCCAGCAGGACTGACTCCGCGGCCCTCTTGTCCGCGACAACGATCCCCGGGTACTTTCCAGGCCGTCCCGGACCCTCTACCGGTGCCCATAGCGCCTCAGGGATCTCCTCGTCCATCCTGAGCTGGAAGCCCCTGCTAGAGGCGAGCTCGAGATAATCTTCCACACTAGTCTTCAGGGTATTGACGCGCACGTAGAGCCTCCTGGGAGGCTCGCCAAGACTCCTGACAATACAGCACTGACCCCCCAGTAAGGGCGGTATTCTGGCTATAACGTGGGGGTCCACGTAGAGATCGCTCCCGCATACCCCCTTATAGTGTAGCCTCCGCAGCGACTCCCTCTCTATAACGCCCATTACCCTGTACCCACCAGGAGATTACACATCCAATAATATTAGGAGCATTCCGGTAGTCTGTTGTCATGGAAGGCTTAAACGTTTGCAAGCCCCTCCGGAGAGGGGATTTTCCAACACTGATAAATGCTGTACTAGCCGTGTTAGCGGCAGATAATAGTGTTTGATAAGGGAGAGGGTTAGGAGCCCTGTATTCCCGTTCCCCCGGAGGGGTTTGTGGCGGGCCCGCCGGGATTTGAACCCGGGACTTCCGCCCGTGCGGCCTGGACGCCAGTACAGGGTCTACGGGTTAAGAGCCCGCCGCTCTACCAGGCTGAGCTACGGGCCCGCCGCGGTGCCTGGCCGCGGCGTCGTTTCTCAAACCATGTAGCGGGAAGGTATTTATCTCTTATTCTGGGATCCCCTATTACCTGGGGATGAGCGGGCCGACATAGTGGGCACCCGGCGTTTGGGATGCCCGGGGGTCAATGGAGCGACCCATGCTTTTGCTCGCATTTCATGGTTATGGGAGGCGTTTTTCAATCCTATAGTTTAAATGTATATCCTGGCTTAAAGGAACTGTTTATATAAGGCGTACAGACGGTATTAAACTGGGTGCTATTAATGTCGAGACAACCTAGACGTGTTCTCGGGCGTAAGTCTAGCCCTCTCGCAGAGCTAGAGGTTCCTCCCGGATATAAGAGGCCTGAGGCTAAGATAGAGAATATAGTTGCTACAGTAATACTTGACCACCCACTAGATCTTAACCTTATAGAGACTAGGATACCGGATGTTGACTATAACCCCGACCAGTTCCCCGGGCTCGTGTTCAGGCTTTCGAACCCGAAGGTTACAGCCCTAATATTCAAGTCGGGCAAAATGGTTGTGACCGGTGCGAAGAGCGTAAACCAGCTGGTCTTCGCGATAAAGAAGATCATTAAGAGCCTTATAGACGCGGGCATACCTGTCAGGGGAGTGCCGAAGACTCAGATACAGAATATTGTGGCCAGCGCTAACCTCCACGCATACGTGGACCTGGAGGCCGCGGCCTACGCCCTCCCGGGGAGCATGTACGAGCCGGAGCAGTTCCCCGGGCTCATATATAGGATGCCGTCGCCCACTGTCGTGCTCCTCATATTCAGTAGCGGTAAGATGGTTATAACGGGGGCTAAACGTGAGATTGACGTTGAGAACGCTGTGGTGAACATATATAAGACCCTCTGGAAGGAGAAGTGCATCCTCGGACCCGCAGACTAGCCCTGCTAGACTATCTCCTGGAGGACCTCTAGCCTCGGGAGGATCATTGTCCCCTCCTGCTCGTCAACTATTATGGGCACGGCATCCTCGATAATACCCAGCTCTCTAATAATAGGGCTCAGGTAGTCGTTTTTACTCATACTAATATTGTTGCCCACCTGGTAGAGGCCTGAGGGGGGCAGAACGAGGATCTGCGTGCCCGGGCTCGTGGGGACAAGGAGGGCTGCGGGGAACTTCTCCCGTGCGCCCCCTATCATTACCTGTAGGGATGGGTGCTCGTGGCCCATTATTACGAGCTTGTACCCCTCTATTTTCTCCATCCTATGCCCGTGGGTCACGAGTATCTTGCTGTCGAGCTCCACGCTATCCCTGAACTCCGCGCCGAGACTCTCAAGTATAGGTCCTATGAAGTTGTCATGGTTTCCCCGTACAACTATTATCTGCTTGTATCCCGTCCTCCGCGCCTCCTGGAGGAGTCTCGCGGTTTCAAGCTTCTCCTGTCTTAGAAGCTTTCCGAACTCGTGTTTGAGGTCTCCTGCTATTATGAGCTTGGAGGCCTCTGTGCTCTCATATGCCTCCCTTATAACCCGTATTATCCTCTTATACTGGAGTCTGGGGAGGAATACCCCTCTCCTGCTCATAGCCTCCTCATAGCCGAGGTGTAGGTCTGCTATGATGACGGCATCGCTGCTCTCCACGTATACTGCTGGGAGACCATCTATTATGTAGGTATTATCGGTTATCTCAACGTGCCTCCTTCCTGGCATTTCCGCTGTACACCACCTTCTAGGACCTGGAGGTTTGGAGGGTATTACCGTTAACCTGGATCTGCCCGCCTGAAAGATATTATCTCCAGGCGGCGCCATAGTTCAGACATAGTGGGCGGGATGGGGAAGCGGGCAGCCAGTGACCATAGGGGTGATATGCCTAGTCTCACTCCGACCGCCCCAAGCCTACAGTATGGCACGATTATTGTTATCGATATAGACCGTATGGGGGATCTCGTCGAGGAGAGGGGTCTAAACCCTTACAGGCCCAACGATATAACAGGCAGGCTCTCAATGCTTGTCGACAGCCTCGCACGCCGCTGGAACATGGTTGTAGTGTACGGTCTCGACTGGGATAGGGGTACCGAGGAGGCAGTGCTCGAAGCCCCAGGGGTAGACCCGGGCGAGCTTAGGGGCGACCTCCTCCGCATAGCCGTGGAGATGAAAAGCGTGGGGGCGAGCGTCACTATAGTGGCGGTCACGGGCCCTGTTTCTGGGAGGCCCGCCAGGGAGAGGAGGGAGGCGTATACCGGCCCCCGGAGGCGTGCTAAGAGGATACTCGAGATGTTGAAGAGGAGGGGCGGCTCGACCGTTTATATTGACGGGGAAACATTTAACGTTTAGCTCCAGCCATGCTGATACCCTCCACGATTATCGAGGGCGAGCAGACCCCGAAGAGGCACCTCTTATCGCTTGCCCCTCCAGCGACCCCGCTCTTGAAGGCCTCGTAGAAGTTGCCTCCCAGCGCTATACTCTTAACCGGCTCCTCTATAGAGCCGCCCCGCACGATATAGCCTAGCGTGACGGTCGAGTTGATCTGGCCGCTTACAGGGTTCGAAAGCCAGCTCCCTATCGTTGACACCACTAGTAGTCCCTCGTCCACCGAGGATACCGCCTCCTCCAGCGTCGGCTTCGACCCCTCCACTCGGACGTCAAGGTTCGTGGGGGCTGGCGACGGGCTCGACCATGGGGCCCTCCTGAACCCGTTGCCCGTGCTCTCCCTGCCCTCGCGGGAAGCAGTATAGTGGTCGTATAGGAACGTTTCAAGCACGCCGCGGCTGAACACGCTCTTACGGCTTGTAGGGTGCCCCTCATCGTCGAAAACCGCGGATCCCGTCTCGTAGGGCATGAACGGGTCGTCGACGACCGTGAGCCTCTCCGATAGGACCTGTTCCCCGAGCCTCCCAGCCAGGGGGCTCCTCCCCTGCTGCACGTTATACGCTGATATTGCCGGGACGAGGATGGTCATTATTATCGACGCGGCCTCACCCGACTCGAATATCACGTGCCCCTTCAGGTCCCCGGCAGGCTTCGCTCTCCCAGAGTCTAGGGCTCTCCTGGCCGCGCGCCTGGTGGTATCCTCGATCCTGCCGGTCTCGAGCCTCCTCTTGAGATACCAGTCCACATAGCCCCCCTCTCCGCCGTGAGGCTTCGCCTCTATAGTGTAGGCCGCGCTGGTGGCCTCCTCTCTTACCGGCCCCCCGTGAACGCTCGCATATATGGTGTACCCGGTTGAGACGCGGAGGCTCGCCTCGGAGGCGACCACCTTCGAGTCTCCCAGTAATGCTATCTGGTCCCGTAGCAGGCCTACAAGCTCGTCGACGCTCACACTGGCGGTCCTTTTATCGTAGAGCTCCACGCTCTCGCTTGCAATGCCAACGTTAGGGTTGAATCCGGGCCAGTACGGGTCCTCCTGCGCGCTCCTAGCTATCTTGATAGCCTTGTCAACTATCTTCTTCGCCTGGCCCATAGTTGAAATCTCGCCGCCGGCACCACCAGTCTTTCTGCCCACGCTAACCCTTACTCCCAGGAGTGTCGTCTCGCTCGTCACTGACCGGTCTATAATGTTGTTCTTCGCCTGTACTACTGTGGACCTGGTGTGGGTTAGTGTTACCTCGACCTCTCCGGCCCCTTCACGTATAGCGTAGCCTATGAGCCTCTCAACATCTATGCTCTCACTGCTGGGCATGAGAGTCTCACCTCCCACCTATGACGAGGTTCTCAACTAGCAGGTGTGGACCCCCGTCGCCTACTCTTACGAGCTGCCCGTTCTTCCCGCATCCTCCGAACACGCTCGTCTTGACTTTGAGGTCGCTACCCACGGCTCTTATGGATTTGAGCACGTCCAGTATCATGCCGGACAGGGTTACCCCTCTCAGGGGCCTCTTCCTCTCCCCCTTCTCGAGCTCCCAGCTTATGCCGACGCTGAAAGTGAATGTTCCAGCCGCCGGGTCCACCTCTCCCCCCTTGGAGCCTTTCGCTGTAACGTAGATGGCGTTCCCGGCCTCCTCCATTATCTCCTCGGGCTTCCAGTCTCCAGGCTCTATATAGTAGTTCGTCTGCCTCACGAGTATGGGGCTCTTATAGTTCATCACCCGGGAGTTGCCGGTGGGGTCCTGGCCGAGCACTGCCGCCTCGGCCCTGCCGGCCAGATACCTTCTCAGCACCCCCTTCTCGATAACAACGGTCTTCCCCTTCCTGACCCCCTCATCGTCGTATGGGACATAGTAGCCGTCGGGGTGGAGCCCGTCGTCGACGACTGTCACGTGCTCCCCCGCGAGCCTCTCGCCCAGCCTGCCCCTGAGTATGCTAGCACCCGCAACCACGAGGTCCCCCTCGCTCGCATGGCCTAGGGCCTCATGCATTAGGAGTCCAACCACCTCCGGCTCGAGGACCACCGTGTACCTTCCACTCCTAGGCACTGACGCCCTGGACGCTTCCACGCTTAGCCTTGCAGTCTCGGCTGACAGGCTGTCAACGTCAAGGCTAGAGACGTACTCCCAGCCCGAAACCCTGCTCCAACTGTCGCCGACTATCTCCAATCCCTTCTCCGACCTGGCTACCGCAGCTAGTGACAGCCCGGTCGTCACACTGGAGACCCTAACTAGGCCCCCGTCTGAGGAGACGATTATCCTCCGGTCCTTCTGCGCCCCGAACCTTGCTATAGCGCTCACGACACCGTCAACTGCTAGGGCCGTCTCCACCGCCTTGCGGAGGAGGCCTATCTTATCCTCCTCGGGCACCGTGAACGGGTCGACCTTGTAGCTGCTTTCAGCCGTGTCTTTGCCGATAGCCGAGTCGGCAGTTGGGCCCGAGGGTTTTGATGCTGCCGCGATGGCCTTCGCGTTCTTGAGGGCTTGGAGCGCCGCCTCGACGAGAGACTGCTTGTCCGTGGCCGTGGTGCTGGCGTACCCCTGCCTCCCAGCGTAGAATACCCTGAATCCTACCCCCCGGGTTGTACTGTAGGAGTAGTCGCTCACCCTGTTCTTATCGTACACTATGAGCTCGTACTCGTATGCTTGTATCCTGGCGTCCGCGTATTCCGCCCCCATCCGTGTAACGCGTGTTAGAGCGTCCTGGACGTTGCCTACTATTTCGTCCAACCTCCCAACACCTGCCCACTCCAAGAATATGGGTTGGCCGGGATAATACTCTAAGTGGCAGGGCGGGTTCTAATACTGCAGTATTAAACTGTTGTCCTAGTGTATTGCGACGTAAATATTATCCTTAACCCTGGCAACCCTGGCCTTCACAATGCGGCCCTTGCAGGGGCGCGTGCAGTAGAGGCTGAACACTCGGGCGCCCCTAGTGTCTACTGCGAGGGTTTCACCCTTATGCCAGCCGGGGCCTACGGGTCTCAGGGCCACTCTCTCCCCCCGCCTGTAGATTGTGGGGAGCGCTGGCATCCTCCTGTAGCCGAGCTCCTCCATGCTGGGTGTTAGATTGTAGCCCGTCTCCTCCTCGACTCTCCGGAGCCAGCTGTAGAACTTGTGCCATGTCCACTCCCTTACCCCACGCGGCTTCCTGCCATACTTGTGTGCCTCGTACTTCTGTGGGAGAACCCCGGTGGGCCACCCCGTCTTCTCGCCCAGCCTGTTCTTCTCCGCGAACCTTACGAGATCGTATATGTCCTCCTCGTTCACGCCTGGGACGATGACGGGTGTGAGCACGACGTCGACGCTCGTCTCCCTCACGGCCCACTCCACTATTTCGGTGATCCTCTCCACGTTGTACCATGGGGCTCCGGATAGCAGCTTGGCCTTCCCGGGGTTGAGCGTGTCTAGGCTCAGGTTGATCCTCTGGAGCCCCGCCTCTGCCAGCCTCCTCACCAGGGTTCTCGTGAGGAAGCCCCCGTGCGTTTCTACCGCCACCCTCCAGGTGTAGGGGTGGGAGGAGAGCGTTTCGACCAGCCATGCTATCTTTGGGTGTGTGAGCGGTTCCCCCACGCCGTCTATGAGCATCTCGACTCTCCCCTTTTTCACCGTTTCAGCTATACTGGTCGCCCACGATGCCAGGCTCTGAGCGTCGACCAGGTACTCGGCCTGCCGCGTGGTGCTCCCGGGGCCCGCGTCGACACTGCAATATATGCAATTGTGGGGGCAGAGGGTGCTGGGCCTGACCTGGAGTATGTTGGTCCCCCTGTCTATTACGCCGAAGGCTATATGGCCTACTAGGGGTATGCTGCGGCCTACCAGGTATACTGGCCTGCCGTGGACCGTGCTCACCCTTGACAGGCCCTCGTCCAAGACCTCCACCATACGTCTATTGTCGAACACCGTGCTAGGCGGGTGGCGAAGATTTTTATCTGGACCACCGCACTGTGATAATGCTAGTAGCTGGAGGTTAAAGGCATGGAAAGCGTCCCGCCACACGGGAAGGTGGGAATACACGGCTGGGGGAGCTATGTTCCCCGCTGGAGACTCCCAATGGAGGAGATAGCAGCCGTCTGGGGCTGGCCGAAACAGCAATACAAGGGTCTGAACGTCGTGGAGAAATCCGTCGACGGGCCAGACGAGGACAGCACAACAATGGGCATAGAGGCCGCGTATAACGCTATCAGGCGGGCCGAGATCGACCCTTCAAGGATAGGCGCCGTGTTCTTCGGGTCCGAGAGCAAGCCCTACGCCGTCAAGCCTAGCGCCACTATAATAGCGGAAGCCCTAGGGATAACCCCCTCCACAATGGCTAGCGACCTGGAGTTCGCGTGCAGGGCCGGGAGCGAGGGCCTCAAGGCGGCGATGGGCCTTGTGGGGTCCGGGATGATGGAGTACGCCCTGGCAGTGGGGAGCGATACTGCCCAGGCCGAGCCCGGAGACGTGCTCGAGTTCACCGCTAGCAGTGGTGCGGCGGCTTTCGTGGTCGGCCCCCGCGAGGGGGCGGCCGCTGTTGTTGAGGCCTCCTACACCTACGTGACAGACACTCCAGACTTCTGGAGGCGCGGCCTGAAACCCTACCCGAGACATGGGGAAGGGTTCACCGGGGAGCCCGCATACTTCCACCATATCATAAGCGCTGTCCGGACCCTCCTAGACATGACCGGCTATAAGCCTGGCGATTTCAAGTATGCAGTGTTCCACCAGCCTAACGGGAAGTTCCCGCTTAGGGTTGGGAAGAAGCTGGGGTTCACCCAGGAGCAGATAGAGCCGGGCCTCGTGACCCCCCTTATAGGTAACACCTACAATGCCAGCGCGCTCCTAGGGCTCACAAGGGTCTTAGACGTTGCGGAGCCCGGGGATCTAGTGCTTGTCGCCCCGTTCGGCAGCGGGGCGGGGAGCGACGCATACATTATACGCGTGATGGAGCCGGTTAGGAGGAAGCAGGGGCTCGCCCCCAGGTATGACGACTACCTGGCGAGGAGGACCCCGGTCAGCTACGCCCTCTACACCAGGTATAGGAGGATACTCACCATGCTACCCAGGTAGAGGGGTGCCCTCCCGTAAGCGTGGAGGTGTGAGCTCATGGTCAGGGTTGGAATTACCGGGACCGGCGCGGTCCGTATAGGGAGGAGCTATCCGAGGAGCGTTTTCGACCTTGCGGCCGAGGCGGCAGGACAGGCCTTGGAGGAGGCCGGGGTCGAGCGTGTCGACATAGTGGTTGCCGCGACATCGCTATCCTACCTCCAGAACCCCCAGCTGGACTTCGCATCATACCTGGCAGGGAACATAGGGCTCCAGGGCGTTAAGAGCCTCACCGTCGAGGCCGGGGAGGGCTCCGGGCTCGCAGCGTTAGAGGTGGGCTACGCCCTCCTCAAGAGCGGTGCTGCCGACAGCGTGCTCGTGGTCGGGGCAGACAAGCT
>Ga0256833_1003082_pt1 | contig 11515 bp, 14 predicted proteins | sample 356284metaG_FD_190535 | JGI IMG/M metagenome (GOLD analysis project Ga0256833, IMG submission 190535) | Hydrothermal vent microbial communities from Mid Atlantic Ridge, Atlantic Ocean - 356-284 | ecosystem: Environmental > Aquatic > Marine > Hydrothermal vents | place: Atlantic Ocean: Mid...
GCCTCCCGCTAGCGTTCATCCTGAGCCAGGATCAAACTCTCCATAGTATTTTCTTCTATGTGTTTGAGCCAATCCTCTCTCCTTTTTAAACGTTCACTTCTTCTTTTCTTACCTATTATTTTCTATCTAAATAGTATTTTAATTTTCCCTTCGTGTCAATGATCTTTCGCCCTTCATTTGAAAAGCGGTTGCAAAGATAACTATGTTTTATTTTATCAACCAAACTTTCATCCATATTTTTTATTGTTTTTTTTATATTGTTTTTTTTATAATATACACCAATATAATCCTCTTCACTTTATGTTTTTGCTATTTTGATAAAAAATTTGTTTTTTTTTCTTTTCTTTGCAGATTATATTTTTTATTCAATTAAAATATTAACTCGAATAATTACTAGCAAATATTTCATGAAAAACAAATACACTTACAAAATAAAACAAGAAGATATTATCATTCCTGTTAACCTTTATAAGGAAATGAGATTGGACGAACGTATTGGACTACTTAAAAATAAAGCAATTATCAGAGTTCCTTTATTTTATACAAACGCCCAAGTTAATAAAGCTTACTTAAGAGCCGAAAAATGGATTATAAAACATTTGGAAAACAATCCAAAAACGAAAGAACGTTTTAGAGTCAAAAAATACAAATCGGGAGATGAGCTTAAAATTAACAATCATATATTTATTCTTGACTTACAGTACACAAAAAACAATAATTACTCAGGTTTTATTGAAAACAATAAAATAATAATCAAAATACCCTATGAAGCAATAGATGATCACTTGTCAAATCAAAAAGCTATAAAAACAATTCAAAGTAGATTAATAGCTCAATTCTTTCACAAGGTGATTACTGCTCGGATTTTGGAATTGAATAAAAAGCACTTTGGTATACATATAAATAGTATCAAACTAAAATACAATCACACAAATTGGGGAAGCAGATCTGCAAAAAACAACATTAATATCTCAACCAGATTGCTATTTGCTCCTAATGATGTGCAGGATTATGTTTTTATTCACGAATTAGCACATTTCAAAGAGATGAATCACTCTTCAAAATTTTGGAAAATAGTTGAGGATATAATGCCTGACTATAACGAAAAAGAAAAATGGCTTAAAGAAAATAGTGCTATTTGTGATTTCTGAAATTGCTTTATCTTTTTATAAATGTCCCGGCGATATCCGTCTCAACATTTATAGTCAATTTCACCATAGACACACCACTTGATAAACTAGCAAGTCTCTGTCCACAAAGTCATTAAAAAAATAAGATAAATAATTGATTTTTATTTTTTTTTATTGTGGGAGTCAAAAATTACCCCTTTCTTAACAAAACTGAAAGGACAAAAGGCAATTTAATTGCGAATTAAACGACATATTATAGACTTAAGCAGAATATTACACCCTCTTGCCCCCGCCAGCGGGGGAATTTTTCCATCTAGAGGTCGGGGGAGACCTAAGCATTGATGAGAGTAGAGTAAAATCGTAAATTTAAGGGATTTTTTCCTAATTTCGTAGAGCATCTGAGAAATGGGACTTAGTGAGGAACGTGATTTATACCTTTAACGGGGTCAAAGAACTTTCCTGTTTTTTTATCAATCGGTCTGCTTTTATTTCTTCCGGGATTGCATCTGGATATCCTATCAAATGCATCAAATGTACCTATAATCGCTCCATTTTCCTTAATTGTTTCTATGGCATAAACCGAACAAGACGGTGTAAAAACACATGCATCAATATCTTGGGAAGAAAACACTTCTTTATAAACTAAAAACAGGAGAGAAAAAATAAAATTCAATTCATTTTTGCTTTCTTTTAAATGCTGTTCCCAATTATGGTGATGTTCGTTTACCTCAAACAAATTTTTAAAACTGCTATAATCGATATTTTTTTGAGCAATTAAACCGCTAGGTACAGCACAAAGCCCTAGAAATAGAGATAAAAATATATATTTACGAACTTTATTTTTCATAACCATTTTTTATTTTAAACAAAACTATATATTCTCATTAAACAAATCAATAAAGTGGGTTTTTTGAGACTTTTTGAGCAATTTAGAATCATATATTTGATTCAATACTTCTTGTTTTAGCAATTCCGAACCGGCATTATTATTTTTCATCATTGTCTTATACAATTCATAGCTAAAAACCAAGTTATTGGGATAAAGATCGTGCAAATAACTGATATTGTCAAATGCAAGTTGGTAATTGCCCTCGATATAAAAATAAATTTTATACAAAAAATAGTTAGCTTCCACCGCGACGAGATGATTCATAGAGCTCAAACACTTTTTCAAATAATTCAACCCCATTTGTTTATTACCTTTTGGATATTTTTTTAAAAATGCTCCAGCTAAAATATATTTATTTTCGACATAATCTACAAAATAGTAATACAAACCTATTACTAGTAGTTTTCTATCAGACAAATCCACTGTATTCATCAACTTTTTTATCCGATTTAAAGTTTTAAACAATATCGGTATCGTATTAACCTTATTATTTATATAATTCTCAAGCCTTACTTTCAGTATATAAGTATTTATCAGATCGATTTGGTAATTGATATCCGGACTTTCGAGCCTATTTATAAAATCGATCGTTTTATCTGTATGCAAATCACATTCTTCTATAAAATCATCTGTATTGCTTCCACTTAAGATAGACCACCAGGCAAGATTATATTTCATCATCGAAAAGGTAGCAGAATTATCTTTATTTCTCTCAACAAAACGCAAAACAGAGTCTGCTTTATAAAAGGAAAAATCATAGACATAATCCATAAAAGTTACAAATATATCTTTAGAGGTGGTACTATCATTTGGAATCCCACCAAATATCGTAGGTGTACTAAACAAAAGTGCAAATAAGAGCAATGCTTTAGGAGAAACAATAGCTATATTTATATTCAAAAGCCCCACTTACTCTTTAGTTTAGTTTATTATTTCCTTTTACTATCAGGTCAATCACACTATTATAAAGAGTGCTTCTTTTATTTTGTCTTTTGACAATAGCTATCTTTTCAGCATTGGTATAACCTCCCGTATAATACCTTTGAAACCACGGCGCTACAGATATCAGAGCATAGAGTGGGTCAATATTGACCGCAGTTCTAATTCCTATTGCCACCAACCCTACAGACAGTAAAAAGGAATTCAACCCATTTCTATATTTACCAACATAAAATTGTCCTAAACCCGGCATCAACATACTGAGGATTCGAGCTTTTCTCGGAGAGGGAGTGAGAAGATTATGTTTTGAAAACAATAGATCCAGTTGTTTTATCTCAGTTGTATCCAAGCACAACTTAAAATATTTTTTGGATCGGTCAAACTGTTCAAGACCAAAATAACAGGTTCCAAGATAAAAATTTAATTTTTGTTTGGTATTTTTGTCCAATTCTTTTACTGCCAGAAGATCAATAATAGCATAGTGATAATTTTTATTTAGAATTTGGCTGTATGCTTTTCCAAACAGCATCTCATTTTTCAAGCTATCAGACTTAGCAACATTATACGCCAATCCATAATTGTACTGAGAGGTCTCAAAATCATGTTGCAAAAAAGCTATTTCGGCAACAGCTGTATAAAGAGGAAAAAGGTTACCATCAGTATTAAAATAAATCAATCGTTTGAAAGACTTTAAAGCGACAGAATAATTCTTTTGATCATACTGATTCAATGCAAAATTCAGCGTCTCTTGGTAGTTTTGAGCAACCAATTGTTTATTGAAAAATAAACTAGAAACTATAATGCTGAATAAAATTATATACTTCATCATTTGTTTCATTCAATTTCAATTTATTGTATCTTTTTGCGGCTTTAGTTGATCCGTAAATATTGCCGATATAAAACCCCAAGGATATACTACCAAACAACCATCCGCTAATGCTTTTATTACCTTTATTTTTAAATCCTTTGTAAGACTGCCAAGCCGTACCTACAATAAACAAAAGAGACATTATCCCATCTGTATAATTTTTGGTATACACCTTACCCAACCCGGGAATTACTGTTGACAATCCTCCGGCTAAAACCGGACTTTTAAAACTATTGTCCAATGCTTTATTCGCTATAATCTCAAGCCTTTTCGGTATTTTGCCTTCACTTTGTCCATAAGAAACACATAGTTTTTTATTATTTCTGTATTCACCCAGAAGCAATTTACTACTACATTCAAAAATATTCTTATCCTCTTCTTTTAATGTGGTATTATGCTGTAGAAAAGCCTTAATCTCTATTAGTGAATCTGCAAATATTAAGCTGGATAAATACTCCACAGACAACCCTCGGGACAGATCAAAAAGACTCCCCTTATTGAAGCTATATGCCCTATTTATCGCTTGGCTGTAATTTCCTGACTTCCTATAAGACTGAAGTAATTTAACTTTATATTCTTCATTTTGTTTATCTAGAAAAGTGAGCCGTTCGTATTCTTCTGCGGCTAATTTATATTGATTACTAAGTAAAAGATAATCAGCATATCTTTCACTATTATTTAGATCATATAAGTTTTGTGAGAACAAAGACCCGGATGCAAATACTACCGATACAACAAAAACAAATAAATGCTTTCCAATAGTCTTATGGTATTTTGATGTCATACATTTCACTGTTATTCTTTTCATTTACGACCATATTTTTATACGTCGTAATTTCATAATACTTTTTACCTTCTACAACAGTCTCTTTAACCAATTCCTGAGGAAAAGACATACCGTTGATGCTAATATAATTTCTAAAAAACTGCCTACTCACTACTTCATCTTCCGGATTTTTAAACACTATCCCAACCAATTGTTGATCGACATTAAGCATTAATATACTTCCAAACACTTCTTTGAGTTCAGGAGGTGGAGCCCATGTTGAAATAATTTTTTTTCCGTCTTTTTCCACATCAATTATTTTCATATTTGATTTTTTTAGCCCATAATCAGCCAAATCACCATTTAATGCAAGGTGATAAATTGTCAATTCGGAAATATTTGGAGTGGTTTGACGGGAAACAACTTCGGAATTCACGATTTTAAACAAAGAAGTATCTTTCTGAACCCAAGTCTCTTTTTCCGGAAAACTTATTTGGAATATAAGTTTTTTAATATTTTTATCGTAATATATCTTCCCAACGGTCAGCTGCTGCTTGCCTGTGATCGTTTTGCTTTTTATAATAAAATCTGTTTTTAATCTAAAAAAATCTTGGGAAACTCCCATAGATAGATAAGAAAAAAAAGCTAAAGTTACTAATAATACTCTGTTCACCATAAATATATTTAATGAAATAATTGAAACCTTAAAGTAGAAAAAAACAAATTATTGCTTTTCAATACTTCTTTAATTGCAATTAACCAATAATTAACCAATATAACGAATAAAAAGGGAAATGAGATTTTCAAAATTCAATTAAAAATAAGTTTTAACTAAATAGTTATACCCATCTAAAACTCAACTTTAATAGAAAAATAAAAACCTCATTTACAATGATTGTTTTATTTATCACCCTTTTGACTTGATATTAGCCCCCAGCAGCAATAGCGCCTGCGATAAGAACAAAATACAAAATTGTGCCGGCAACAGTTCCTGCTATACAGCCCCATAATGCTTTTTTAGCCTCGTCTGCATCTTGATCACTAAGAAAATACACTATTCCAACTCCTACTATTCCAAGAGCACAGCCCCACAAAAATGAAGGTATACCTAATACAGCTCCTCCACCTGCAAGTGGCATAGCAGCATTAGGCACTAGGCTCATTGATTCAACTAGACCTGCGTCTGTAACAGACAATGTACTATAAGTCAAATCAGGATTAGCTTCAACCATATCTACAAGTACATTTAACTCTGTAAACTCTTGTTGAACAGAATTGTAATCCAATTCAAACAAATCAGCACTAGAAGCAAAAGCGGACATCCCCATAAAGAATACCACAACTAAAGTAAAAACAACTTTCTTCATAATTATAAATATTTAATTAAAAAATAAAATCAACCAAAAAAAATAAAATTAATTCCTTTAATATCATTATCATATAACGATACAGTTAAAATATGCCTCTAGCATACCAACCTCCGCCCCATACGATAGCACCTACCAAACATCCCCATAAAGCTTTTTTTGCTTCAGCCGAATCTTTGTCTGTAAGAAAATACACAACACCTACACCTATAAGACCCAAAGCACATCCCCACCAAAACGAAGGTACTCCAAGTACAGCATTGCCACTAGCTAAAGGTACTGCAGCACTAGGTATCAAGCTCATCGACTCAATCAATCCTGCATCAACAACAGCTAATTCACTATAAGTCAAATCAGGATTAGCTTCAACCATATCTACAAGTACATTTAACTCTGTAAACTCCTGACTAACCGCATCAAAATCTATTTTGAAATTATCGGAAATAGAAGCAAAAGAAGAAAACCCCATAAAGAGAACGGCAATAAAAGTAAACACAACTTTTTTCATAATTGATAAAAATTTAAGAATTAAAAAATAAAATAATCACTAAAATTAAAGTTTTTTTTCATTATAAAAAAGAAAAAACTTATATTTTTTCAAAAAAAACTAAAAACTGTTTCCTATTGAAAACCCTAAACCATATAAAATACAGGTATTTTAGTATCTTTGCAATATGGCAGGGATTTATATACATATACCATTCTGTAAACAAAAATGCAGCTATTGCAATTTTTATTTCTCTGTTTCAATGAAAACAAAGAATGATTTGATTTATGCTATAGCGAAAGAAATCGATCTAAACCACACGTACTTAACAACGGATTCAATTGACTCGATATATTTTGGAGGAGGGACTCCCTCCCTACTTTCAATTGCTGAATTGGAAATAATCCTCAACAAACTCAGTCGTTACTTCATATTCAAGTCTGACATCGAAATAACTCTTGAAGCCAATCCTGATGATATAACCAAGTCCTACCTGAAAGATTTAAAAAAAGTTGGTATTAGCAGATTTAGCATGGGGGTTCAATCATTTATAGATGAAGAACTTGTTATTTTAAATAGATATCACGATTCACAAAAAGCAGAATATGCCATCAAATTGATTCAAGACAATCAATTTGAAAATATGAATATAGATCTGATATTCGGTATTCCTAATTCTTCTTTAAAATCTTGGTTATTCAATCTTAAAAAATTCATAGATTTGGATATCCCTCATCTTTCTTGTTACAATTTGACTATTGAACCAAAAACTGCTATATATCACCAAATAAAAACCGATAAACTACCTGCTCCGGACGATGATCTTAATGCAAAACTGTTTCTTGAGACTTTTGATATCCTTTCAAGCATTGGGTATGAACATTATGAAATATCAAATTATGCTAAAGACAAAGCCTATGCAAAACACAATACTAATTACTGGAGAGGCATCCCTTATCTTGGATTGGGGCCTTCTGCTCATTCTTTTGATGGAGAAACCAGACAATGGAACATATGTAACAACAGGAAATACATACGGGAAATAAACAAAGGCATTTTACCAAATGAAAAAGAAATATTAAGTTCAAAAGATAAAATCAATGAGTATCTAATGACAGGATTACGTACGATGTGGGGAATTGATATCCATGCCATAGAAAAAATTGATAGAGATTTTATTGTATCTATTCAACAAGCACTTACCTCCTTTGAAAAAGAAGGTCTTGTCAATCACAAAGACAATAATTATAAGTTGACAAGATCAGGAAAGCTTTTAGCGGATAGCATAACGAGTGCATTATTCGTTTAAATCTGCAAAATCGTTACAGTATTTTGTAATTTAATGCTTACAATAGCTCAGTTTATTACAATTTTAAATTGGCATTTATACATAATTAAATGAATAACAACCTTTTTAACAACATATCTACAAGCCCTATAATACACATAGCCTTTTTACTCAAACCCCAAAAGAAATATTCCACACACAACTAATTAACAAGTACTTAAATCCACTTGCAATGAGATAAATATTCTGAATAATATATATATATATTTTAGATTTTGTATAAATACACACTTACTTAGGCAAGAAAACATATACATTTTTAAATATATTTAAATTTTTGGCACGGTATTTGTATTATACTAATCGAGTTTTGGTTATTAAATTGAGTAATGCCCGTGATATGGAGATAGCACGGGCTTTTTTTATTTTATCCCTCTCTTTTCTTTTTGTATTTTAGATGCTTTTTAATATACAGTTTATTAACACTAAAGACCAAGCCGATATTAAATACTGAAGCTTTAGTTTCAAAATTTCTTCCATACCTAAGATACATTGCTCCTGAAGATCCAAATGAACCATAGCCAAAATCTATTTGAGCTATATAGACCTTATTAAATTCTCTTTGTACACCTAGATTACTGTACTTGTCTGACAGATAGAATAATTCTGTTTTAAACCATTGCATACCAACACCTAAAGAAAAACCATCAGCAAATCCGGGATAAAATCCACTTAAACCCTTGTAGTTAAATTTTAATAATGCGGGAAACGAAATTGCCCCCAACCCCTTGTAGTCCTTCAATGCCAAGGAAGTAATCCCCAAATTTATTTGAGCCTCTAAAGATAGGGAAAAACTCTTACCACCAAGCCACAATCTGGGACCCCAAATAAAATTGAGCAAAGTGTTTCCTGCTCCGTTATGAGCAATTTTATCAATTGGATTATTATACTTTTGATATAAATCAATTCCCTTGACTGTACCAAAGCCGAATTGAGCATTAGCTTTGATGCTAAGCAAAAAAAACATAAAAAGAAACAGTATTTTTTTCATAAGTTTAAATTAAAAAGAACAATCACACCAATTTAATGTCAAAAAAAAGCTATAAATTTACAACCTTTTATAATCAAATTGGCTTCGAATCTCCAAAAATAATAAATAATACCATTAATCAATAGAAAATAATCCAATAAATAATTTTATTTCCACGATTTCATACAGAAGCCCGTCCTATCGTAATCGTTAAACTAAAAAATAAAAGAGCATCGGAATTCACCAATGCTCAAATAAATCAATATTTCATTAATAATTTCTATATCCTCTCTATCCAGTTATATTTATCTTCAATAATTCCTTTCCTAACATCATTAATATATTTTTTAGCAAAATCAGCCACTTTAAATGTTTCAGTATCAAAAGTCATTATCTTATCATTGATATCAAGTTTGTCAATTTTTGCTATTATTGCAGCCGTTCCCGAACCAAAAACTTCTTTCAACTGACCTTTGTTATATGCTTTAATCAATTCGTCAGTCGATATCAATCTTTCTTCTACTTTGTAGCCGTTATCTTTGAATATAGTGATAATACTATTTCTAGTAATTCCATGTAATACTGCTCCATCCAACATTGGTGTAACTACAGTATCTCCAATCACGAAAAAGATATTCATTGTACCTATCTCCTGAACGTATTTATGTTCATTTGCGTCAAGCCACATCAATTGATCATATCCAAGCTCTTTGGCTAAATTAAAAGGATATAAAGACGCACCGTAATTGCCGGCAGTTTTAGCTTCCCCTATTCCACCTTTTACAGCTCTTACAAAATTCATAGATGCCTTTAAGCTCAACGGTCTACTATAATAAGGCCCCGATGGAAGTGTCAATAGAACAAATTTATATGTCTTTGATGGTTTTACACCAATGACATCATCCATTGCAATCATAAACGGTCTTAAATATAAAGCACTACCAACCTCTTTGGGTATCCAATTTATTTCCATTTTCACAAGTGCTTTAATTGCACCGAGAAATAAATCTTCAGGAATCTCCGGCATACTCATTCTAACAGCCGAACGTTTAAATCTTTTTGCATGATCCTTTGGTCTAAAAAGTATAGGTTCGTTTTTATCAGTAAAAAAAGCTTTCATTCCTTCAAAAATTGTCTGTCCATAATGAAGCGTCAGATTAGCAGGATGAAGAGAGAGATTCTGAAGAGGTTTTATTTCAAAATTTTTCCATTCTCCATCAATATAATCTGCGACAAACATATGGTCAGTAAATGCATGACCAAAGGGAGGCATATTACTAAAATCAAAATCTTTTACTCTAGATTTTTCAATTTTTGTAACCTTAATATCATTCATAACTATCAGTTTAATATTTCAAAAACAATTATTATAAAATTTTATTACTGCATGTTAGGCAACATCAGTTAAAAAAACTCTACATTTGCATTATATTTCAAATAACTTATTCTATAAAAACACAAATTCGGTTGCAATTTAACATTTTTTAAAATAAAATTACTGTTTTTGCTGAATTATCTACAAAATAAGTTTATTATTTTGATAAATTATAAATATTAAAATTTTATTTCAAATGAGTATTTTCTCAAACACAGATATTTATGTAATTAAGGACTCAACATCTGGCAAAAAGGTCATTCAAAATGGAATACAAAAAAGTACATTATCAATATTACTATCAAAAGGCGTGTTTAATCCTACTTCGATAGAATTTTTAAAAACTATATTAACGGCAATTGGTTTTGATATTGATAAGGATTGCATCATTAGAGAATTCGATTTCAATGAGAGGGTTTCTATACATAAAGTTAAACAACAGGACAAATCCAAATTCATTTTGAGTTTTGGTTTAGATATTAGTGCATTTGATATTCAAGCAAAAATCTCCATGTATAAATGGAATCATTTTGATAGTTTATCTTTATTATTAAGCGACAATTTAGATAAAATCAAAAGCAATATTAATTTGAAAAGAAATCTTTGGATTGAACTAAAAAAAACATTCAATGGCTGATTATAAAGAACTGGTATTTGCCACATCAAACAACAATAAAATAATTGAAATAAATAGGTTATTACCAAAAAATCTTCTCATCTCCTTAAAGATGTTGCATGATATGGGTATTGAAGAGGAGCTTCCTGAAACAAGAAGTACTATTGAGGGGAACGCGATCCAAAAAGCACAATATATATACGACAACTATGGTTACAACTGTTTTGCTGAGGATACTGGATTAGTCGTAAAGTCTTTGAACGGAGAACCTGGGATATATTCTGCCAGATATGCGGGAGAAGATAGGGATGATGATAAGAACATGAATAAAGTATTAGAAAAACTTAAGACCAAATCAAATAGAAGAGCTCATTTCAAAACAGTAATCGCTCTAATAATTGATGGCATATTACATACTTTTGAGGGAAAAATCGAAGGTGAAATAAGCTTATCAAAAAGAGGAGATTCAGGTTTTGGATATGATCCTATTTTCAGACCAAACGGCTACGATCAAACATTTGCAGAAATAGGGATAAATGAAAAGAACAAAATCAGCCACAGAGCTAAAGCTTTAAACAAACTGATTACCTTTCTAAAAAACTATTATATTTAGTGTCTGTCCATAAAGTCATCAAAATTCAAAAATAATCTTTTCGCGATATTTTTACTTTATTCAAATTACTGATGCTAAGGCATCACTAATTCTCAGAAAGACAAAAATCTCATCAAAAATCTTTATTTTTCAAAAATCAAGCACTTT
>Ga0256833_1003083_pt1 | contig 11508 bp, 8 predicted proteins | sample 356284metaG_FD_190535 | JGI IMG/M metagenome (GOLD analysis project Ga0256833, IMG submission 190535) | Hydrothermal vent microbial communities from Mid Atlantic Ridge, Atlantic Ocean - 356-284 | ecosystem: Environmental > Aquatic > Marine > Hydrothermal vents | place: Atlantic Ocean: Mid...
AGGGAAAAAGTAAACTTTTAATTCTAACAAATGGTTCAACAATTAACAGGAAAGATATACAGGAAGCTCTACTAAAGTTAGATATAGTAAAGGTTTCCCTTGATGCAGTTTCTGAAAAAATATTTAAAAAAGTTGACAGACCAATACAAAATATATCAGTGAAAAATATATTAGATGGACTTATAGAATTTAGAAAGAAATTTAAAGGTGAATTGATTATAGAAATACTTGTCGTTAAAAATGTTAATGATACAACAGAGAATATGATAGAGTTAAAAGAAATATTAAGATTGATAAAGCCTGATAGAGTTGATTTAGGAACTGTTGATAGACCACCTGCCTATAGAGTTGAGCCTGTTTCTGATGAAAAATTGTTGGAATTAGGGAAGTTTTTAAAAGATTTTAATTTAAATATTCTCTTTAGAAGGAATTTAAAATTCTCAAACCCAAATCTAGAGAAAGATGAGATTTTAGAGATATTAAAGAGAAGACCACTTTCAATAGATGACCTTAATGAATTAACTGACAGCACAACAAAAGAAAAGATTTTAGATAAAGTTTATAAGAATGAGTTAAAATTGGTAAATGTTGGAGGTAAAAAGTATATTTTAAATCGCTAAAAAAAAATATTTGTAAAATTATAAAATTGTAATTAAAAAATTTATAAAAAGGTTAAATTATTGAGAGAGCTTGTAGTTATTTCTTCCAGAAATTTTTATTTTTATATCCTTTTGGAAAATGAAGACGTAGTTGAAATTAGATTAGACAAAAAAAATAAAACAAATTCTGTAGGAAGTATTTTTAAAGGAAAAGTAAAAAAATTACTTCCACATATGAATGCCGCTTTTATTGATATAGGAGAAAAAAGAGAGGCTTTTTTACCATTAAAAGACCATTTAGAGTGCTGTCAAAAATTAAAGGTAGGCGATGAACCTTTACTTCAGTTAAAGAGAGCTTCAATTCAATCTAAAGGTGCAAAATTAAGTTGTAAAATTACACTACCGGGAAAATATTTAGTTTTAATGCCTACTGTAGATTATATATCTGTATCAACAAAGTTAGATGAAGAAACAAAAAAAAACTTAAAAAAGAAAATTTATGAAATTATTCAACCTTTTAATGAAGAAGATAGATTTGGATATATAATAAGAACTAAGGCAATAAACGCTACAGAAGAAGAGATTATACAGGATTTTCTAGCTTTAAAACAGCAATGGAACAATATAGTAAAAAGGTATCATAAAGTTAATGCTCCAGCTCTCCTATATGAAGAAGGTTTAAGAGCTTATGCATTTTTAAGAGATTATGCAGGTGATATTCAAAAAATATACACAGATGATAGATATTTAGCTGAACAGTTAGAGGACTATATAAGATTAAATTTTAATAAATCAGATATAAAAGTTATATATGTAAGTGAAAATAAAGAAAGTTTATTTGAAAAATATAATGTTGAAAAATTGATAAACAGAATTCTTAACCCTTATGTTTGGCTTAAAACAGGTGGATACTTAATAATTGAAGAAACGGAGGCTTTAGTTGCCATTGATGTTAATAGTGGAAGTTTGAAAAAGTACAAAACTCTTGAAGAAACAGCTCTACATACAAATCTAGAGGCGGCTAAAGAAATTGTTAAACAGATAAGATTGAGAGATTTAGGAGGAATAATAGTAGTTGATTTTATTGATATGCATTCAGAGGAGTATAAAGAAAAACTAATTAAAGTTTTAGAGGAAGAAATAAAAAAGGATAAACAAACTATAAAAATTAAATCTTTTACATCTTTAGGTTTGTTAGAATTAACTAGAAAAAAGGCAGATAAAAGTTTAATAAAACAGCTTTCTGAAACATGCCAGCATTGTAAAGGAAGCGGTTATAATAAAGGAAAAGATATTGTTCTATTTGAAATAGAAAATAAAATAAAAAGTTTGAAGCCTTTCTTTAAATTGAAAATATTTATCAATAAAACCTTAGAAAAAGATATAAGAAATCTTATAAAAGATTTATCTTTAGAAAATGAAGTAGAGGTAGTAATAAATAAAAATTCAAAACAGTTTGAGTATAGGATAGAAAAATTTTAAATATAAAAAAAGCCCCTCGTGAAGGGGGAAGAAGAAGGAGGGGGGAGAGTTAAATTAAAAGAACTAATTAGCTTTAGGTTTAGGAGTTTCCGGAGTTGAAGGTGGTAAAACTGGTAGTTTTAATGCATCTTTAGGAATTTCTCCAGTTAAACTATTTAAAAAGGCAACTATCTTATCAACTTCATTATCAGTTAACTTTATGCCTAGCTGTGTTTCTCCCATAATCTTAACAGCTTTTCTTAAGTCCCATACCTGTCCATCGTGGAAATATGGATAAGTTCTAGCAATGTTTCTTAAAGATGGAACTTTAAATACAAATTTATCTTGCTCTTTTTTTGTAAGTTTGTATTTTCCTAAATCTGCTGTTGGATATGGTTTAAATATACCAAACTTAGCGAACATGCCACCTCCAACTGCTACACCATTATGACATCCAGCACATCCTTTATCTATAAATAATCTTAAACCTTCCTTTTCCTTTTTGGTTAAAGCCTTTGTATCTCCCATTAAAAATTTATCAAACCTTGAAGGTGTTGTTAATGTTCTCTCAAATGCTGCAATAGCTTTAGCAACATTATCATAAGTTATAGGGTCTTTATCTTTAGGGAAAACTTTCTTAAATTCTTTAACATAACCGGGAATTGTTTTTAGTTTTAACACAACAAAATCTGGATTAGGCATAGCCATTTCAACATGAGCTAAAATAGGTCCCTTTGCCTGCTCTTCTAAATCTTTAGCTCTTCCATCCCAAAATTGAGCAACATGGAAACCGGCATTTAAAACTGTTGGAGCGTTTCTTCCACCTGTCATAAATTTATGTCCTAAAGAAGTTGGGACATTATCAACTCCATAGGTTGCCAAATTATGACAGGTATTACAGCTTATCACTCCACTAAGGGAAAGTCTTGGGTCATAGTATAACTTTTTCCCAAGCTCAACCTTTTCTTTTGTTGTAGGATTACTTTTGGGAGCAGGTATTTCTTTTGGTAAAGGCTTAAAATACATTTTTGCCTTTTTTAAAAGCTCCTCATCATTAGCAAAAACATTTCCTATAAGAGAAAAAACTCCAACTGTTCCTATTATAAACTTTAGCTTTTTCATTTCCCAATCCCTTTTTAGTATTGATTACTATTATTAATAATAGTAAAAATGAAAAAATTTTTCAATAATGTTCATAAATTATTTAAAATTTTATGGTGGCCAGGGGCGGAATCGAACCGCCGACACTACGGTTTTCAGCCGTATGCTCTACCAACTGAGCTACCTGGCCAGGTTTTAATAATATTAACAATATTATAATTTTCTGTCAAGAAGATGTATCGCTTCAATATCAATTTAGAAAATTATTCTAAGAAAGATAATGTAAGGACTTTATAAACAAAATTTCAAGTAATACTATTAAAATAATTATTTGAATAAAAAAGATTTTGGAGGAATAAAATTGTCATTGAAAGAGTATAATCCTAATGAGATAGAGAAAAACTGGTATAAAAAATGGTTAGAGGAAAATTTATTTGTAGCTGATAACAAATCAAATAAAGAAAGTTTCAGCATTGTAATGCCACCACCTAATGTGACTGGTGGACTACATATAGGACACGCTTTAAATCTTACATTACAGGATATTATAGTTAGATACAAGAGAATGAAAGGCTATAATGTTTTATGGCTTCCGGGCTTTGACCACGCTGGAATTGCTACACAGTGGGTAATCACAAGAGAGCTAGAAAAACAAGGGATAAATAAATTCGTATTAGGAAGAGAAAAATTTGTTCAAAAGATATGGGAATGGGTTCCTAAAACCATGGCAACGATAAAAAAACAGATACAGACTTTAGGGGCTTCCTGTGATTGGACTAGACAAAGATTTACCTTAGATGAAGGTTTTGCTAGAGCTGTTAGAGAAGCATTTTCTAAACTTTACAGGGAAGGACTAATTTATAAAGCTCCATACATAGTAAATTGGGACCCAAAGGATAGAACTGCTATATCTGATTTAGAGGTTGAGTATAAAGAAGAAGAAGGTAATCTATGGTATATAAAATATCCAGTTGTAGATGAAAATGGAAATGAAACAGGTGAATATATAACAGTTGCAACGACAAGACCAGAAACTATGCTTGGAGATACAGCAGTAGCCGTTAACCCTGAAGATGAAAGATATAAAGAGCTAGTCGGGAAAAAAGTTAAATTACCTCTTGCACCTGAAAAAAGAGTAAGTTGGGATGGAAAAGAGGAAGTATCAAATCTAATTCCTATAGTAGCTGATGAATATGTAGATAAAGAGTTTGGAACTGGAGCGGTTAAAATCACACCAGCCCACGACCCTAATGACTTTGAGGTTGGACAGAGACATAAATTGCCAATGGTTATAGTGATGGATGAGAAAGCTAGTATGAACGAAAACGCAGGAGAGTTTAAAGGGCTTGATAGATATGAAGCAAGGAAGAAGATTGTTGAAAAGTTAGAAGAGTTAGGTTTATTGGAAAAAGTAGAAAAGATTAAACATAATGTAGGACATTCTCAAAGGTCTGGAGCAGTAGTTGAGCCTTATCTTTCTATTCAATGGTTCGTTAACACAAAAGAGTTAGCAAAAAAAGCAATAGAAATTGTTGAGAATGGTAATTTAAAGTTTATCCCTGAAAATTGGAAAAAAACATATTTAAACTGGATGTATGAAATTAGGGATTGGTGTATATCTAGACAGATTTGGTGGGGACATAGAATACCCGTTTGGTATTGTGAGAAGTGTCATCATACCAATGTTTTCAGTGATGAATTATTTAACAACCTAGCTGAAAAAGTAATATTTAATATGTATGCAAACACCAGAATACAGCAGGTATTCTCTGAAAAAGAAGTTATAGATTATCTATTTTCACCTAACTTTAACCAGTCTGATAAAACAAACATTCAATTTTTTGAAAATGTTGTTTTTCATTCTGAAATACCAGAGCTTAAAAATGAAAAAGAAATTAAGAAATTTTTAAATAAAACTTATAAAAAGGTTCCAATTTTAGATGAAGCTCTTTTAGATAATAAAGAAATTGATGAGAAAGAGGTAATTGGCTTCTTACCACATGCAGTATTCTATATGTATGAGCATGGATATATAGGTAAATCCTTTACAACAGATGATGTTATAGAAGGTTATAAAAAACATGCAGATGAAATTAAAGCAGTTTATAGAATGGTTTTAAATAAATTAAAAAGGGAAGATGTTCTCTTAAATAAAGAGAAGTTAGAGAAATGGCTTATAGACCACGCTTACGGAAATTGTCCTAAAGGAAGAATTTTCTTTACAGAAAAAGAGGGAACCTTTTCAGTGATAGAGGATAATATTAAAAGATATAAATACTATCTAGAGTTAAGATGTGAAAAATGTGGAAGCAATCTATTAACTCAAGATGAAGATGTTCTAGATACATGGTTTTCATCTGCACTATGGCCTTTTGGAACGTTAGGATGGCCTGAAAAAACTGAAGACTTGGATAAATTCTATCCTACATCTCTACTCATAACAGGATTTGATATTATCTTCTTCTGGGTTGCTAGAATGATAATGATGGGAATGAAATTTATGAATGAAAAACCTTTCTCTGATGTTTATATACACGCTATAGTTAGAGATGAGAAAGGTGAGAAGATGTCAAAAACTAAAGGTAATGTGATAGACCCTCTAGATATGATAAGCAAGTATGGAGCTGATTCATTAAGATACACATTGACAGCTTTAGCGGCACAGGGAAGAGATATAAGACTTTCTGAAAAGAGAATAGAGGGATATAAACATTTTGCAAACAAAATATGGAATGCTTCCAAATATGTTTTAACAAATTTAGAAAATTATGGAGAGAATATTACATACAATCTTTCATATCTAAATCTTTCCTACGAAGATAAATGGATACTTACAAAACTAAATGAGACTATAAATAAAGTTGAAAAGAGCCTAAAAGAGTATAGATATAATGAATATGCTTCTGAGATTTACGATTTCTTCTGGCATAACTACTGTGATTGGTATCTTGAGTTTACTAAAGAGAGAATCTACAAAGGAAATCCTGAAGAAACAACAGTTGCCCTTTCAGTGTTAACATACGTTTTAGATAAATCTTTAAGATTACTCCACCCAATAATGCCGTTTATAACAGAAGAAATTTGGCAAAGATTACCTATAAAAGACAGTGAATATATAGCAGTATCTAAATTCCCTGAATATAAGGAAGAATTAGTATTTCCTAGAGAAAGTGAAAACATAGAGTATTTAAAAGAGGTTATTATCTCTATAAGAAATGTTAGAGCTGACTTTGGAATAGAACCATCTAGAAAACTTAATATCTATATAAAACCGGAAGATGAGGAGTTTGAAAAAGTATTAAAATCATTAGAACCATCTATAAAACTTTTAGCAAAGGCCGATAAAGTTATAATTAGTAGAGATTTAGATAAACCTAAAAACACAGTTATAGCTATATCCACAAAAGCAGAAAGTTATATAGACATATCAGGAAGTATAGACATAGAAAAGGAGATAGAAAGACAGGAGAAACTTTTAAAGGATGTTGAAAAATCCCTAAGTATATCTGAAAGAAAGTTATCTAATGAAAACTTTATTAAGAAAGCTCCTAAAGAAGTTGTAGATAAAGAAAGGGAAAGATATGAAGAGTTAAAACAAAAAGAAACTAAAATTAAAAGCATAATTAAAAACCTTAAAGAGTTGTTAAAGCTGGGAGGATAGCTTTATATGAAAAAAAACAGAGCTGTCTTTTTAGATAGAGATGGAGTTATAAATAAGGACTTTGGTTATGTTCATAAAATAGAAGATTTTTATATATATGATGAGGTTTTCCCTGCATTAAAAAAATTACAGGATGCAGGTTTTAAACTTATAGTGATAACAAACCAGTCAGGTATAGGAATGGGATACTATACAGAGGAAGATTTTAAAAAGGTTAATGAGTATATGTTAAAAACATTAAAGGAAAGGGGTATAAATATTGATAAAGTTTATTACTGTCCCCACCATCCAGAGGGAACGGTGCCAAAATATAGAATGAAATGCAACTGTAGAAAACCGGGGACAGAAATGATAGAAAGGGGAGTTAAGGAATTTAATATAGACACAACTAAATCATTTTTGATAGGTGATAAAGAGACAGATATAGAAGCAGGATTAAAGATGGGATTAAAAACTGCTTTAGTTAAAACAGGACAGGGAATAAATTACTGTAAAAATACAAAAGCTCACTATGTAGCAGAAAATATATTAGATGCAGTTGAAAACTTTATTTTGAAAGAAAATAAAAATTAAAACTTTTTCTTCTTTTCTTTTTTATTAGAAAATAGCTCATAAAGTATTCTAAACAAAAACTAAAATTCTATTTAATTTAAACAAACAAAAAATTCTATTTACCTGTGGATAAGTTGTGGATAACCTGTCATTTTAATGTCATTTAACTGTCATTTTAATGTCATTTTAATGTCATTTTAGAGAGTAAACCTGTCATTTTAATGTGGATTTACAAAGTTTAAATTGACATTATAAACACATAAGTTAGATTTAACTCTAACCATTGATATATAAGGTTTATATAAAAATTCTTTTAATTAAAAACATTTTTAAATTCACATTATGCACATTTAAATCCACAAGTTATGCACATCTAAAAATCCTTTTAAACCATTGATATTCCTTGTTTATATAAGTTATGCACAAAAAACACAGCCTATTATTATTTTTATTTATATTAAGAATTAAAGACAAATATATTAAATAAAAAATAAAAATAATAATTTAAACATCACAGTTTTATAAGTTTGGCTAATTAAGATTAAGAAAATGAAATAAAAATTTACAGAAGGAAGTAAAAATAATTTATCTTTAAAAATCCTCTAATTTTGGATTTGTCGGTAATTCTCCATATATTGCATTTTTTACTATGACTTTTCTACCTTCCAACTTAATTCTATTTTCTGATAACCATTTTATAGCCTGTGGATATATTTTATGTTCCATTTGTAGAATTCTATCTGATAATGTTTCCTCTGTGTCATCTGGTAAGACAGGAACAACTGCCTGAATTATTACTGCTCCACTGTCAACCTCTTTACTTACAAAATGAACTGTGCAACCTGTATATTTAGCTCCAAAATCTATAGCTTGCTTTTGAGCTTTTAGACCTTTAAATGCAGGAATTAAAGAAGGATGTATATTTACTATCTTATTTGGGAAGCTATCAATGAAATAATCTGTAAGAATTCTCATATACCCTGCTAAAACAATAAGGTCTGGATTTTCCCTTTTTATTATATCTACTAAAAACTTATCATAGTCTAATCTACACTCAAAATCTTTTGGGTTAACAAATAAAGTTTTAACCCCATACTCTCTAGCTATCTGTAAACCTCTAGCATCCCTTTTATTTGATATAACTAAAGAAATTTTTCCCTTTATCTTTCCACCTTTTATTCCCTCTAATATTGCCTTTAGATTTGAGCCTCTACCTGATATTAAAGCTACTATATTAATCATAACTTTGATTTACTCCTTAAATAATTCTTCACTTAAAACTCCTATACATATTTCTCTAACTTCTCCAGTCATTCTAATATTAAACTCCTCATCAACGTATATCTTTAGCTCTCCACCTTCCATCTTTACTTTTAGCTCTCTATCTGTTAATCCTTTCTTAACCATCACAGATGCAACTGCAGATGAAGAAGTCCCAGAGGCTAATGTATAACCTGCCCCTCTTTCCCATATTCTTATTTCAACTTCATTCCTTGATATAGGCTTAACAAACTGAACATTAATCCTATTAGGAAAAATAGGAGCATTTTCTATTAATTTTCCATACTTTTTAACTATATCTGTATCTAATTCATCTACTAAGATTACACAGTGGGGATTTCCTACAGAAACACAGTTTATTTTGAAAGTTTTGTCTTCAACTTTTAAAGGATAATCTAAACATTCCTCTTGATTTATGTTTACAGGTATTTCTTTAGCCCTAAATGTTGCCTTTCCTATATCAACAGTAATCTCTCTAGCTTTACAGTTTTCAATCTTTTCAATTTTAGCTTTAACAACTCCCCCCTTAGTTTCCACTGTAAACTCTGTTCTTCCATCTGTCCAACCATAATCGTAAAGATATTTACAGAAAATTCTTAAACCATTGCCACTTTTCTCTGCCTCTGAGCCATCTGGATTAAATATTCTTAATCCAAAATCAGCCTTATCTGAGGGGACCTTTAAAAGTATTCCATCAGAGCCTATTCCATAATGGATATTACATAGCTTTCTTATTAACTCTTCATTTAAATTAAAGGTTATATTCTCATTATCTAAAACAATATACTCATTTCCTAAACCATGAGATTTAACAAAAAAATTTTTATCCATTTTAATACTCTCCGAAAACCCTTTCATATATGTAAGGAACATTTCTTATAAATTTGTTTACATCAAAAATCTCCTTTAATTCTTCTTCAGTTAGATATCTCATAACTTCTTCATCTTGTTTTAGAGCATCTATAAACATCAGATTTTCTGTGTCCCAAGCCTTTAATGCGTTTCTTTGGACTATATCGTAAGCTTCATCTCTAGATAAACCTTTTTCGACTAATGCAACTAAAACCTTTGACGAAAAGTATAAACCTTTAGAAATATCCATATTTTTCTTCATTCTCTCAGGATAAACAACTAAATCTTTTAAAACTTTTATTGTTAGGTTAAGTATGTAATCTAAAGCTATTGCACTATCGGGCATTATCACCCTTTCTACAGATGAGTGGGAAATATCTCTCTCATGCCATAAAGCTATATTTTCCATAGCAGGTATGGAGTTAGCTCTAATAACTCTAGCTAAACCTGTAATCCTTTCACATGTTATAGGATTTTTCTTATGGGGCATAGCAGAAGAACCTCTTTGACCTTTTTTAAAAGGTTCCTGAGCCTCTAAAACTTCCGTTCTCTGTAAATGTCTTATTTCAACAGCTATCTTTTCTAATGAAGATGCAGTTATAGCCATTGCAGTCATAAACTCTGCGTGTCTATCCCTCTGTATAACCTGATTTGAAACAGGTTCAGGCTCAAGCCCTAATATCTCTAAAGCATACTTTTCAACTAATGGGTCAATATTTGAGTAAGTTCCAACTGCCCCTGAAATTGCCCCAACTGAAACAGTTTTCCTTGCCTTTTCTAATCTTTCTCTATTTCTTTTCATCTCTTCATACCAGAGAGCAAACTTTAGTCCAAAAACCATAGGCTCTGCATGAACTCCATGTGTCCTTCCCATCATTACAGTATTTTTATATTGAAAAGCCTTTTCTTTTAAAACTTTTAACAGTTTATCTATGTCCTCTAACAGTATGTCTATAGCCTCTTTCATTAGAAGAGCTAAGGCAGTATCTATAACATCTGAAGATGTAATTCCAAGATGTATATACCTTCCATTTTCACCAACTTGCTCTGCAATAGCACTGACAAAAGCCAAAACATCGTGATTGTATATTTTGTCTAACTCATTAATTCTCTCTACAACCTTTTCATCTATATATGTTTTTTCCTTTATTTCTCTTAAAGCATCATCAGGAATTTTTCCTAACTTATTCCATGCTTCACATACTGCAATTTCAACATCTAACCACTTTTGGAATTTATTAACATCACTCCAAACTTTTCCCATCTTATCAAGGGTATATCTCTTTATCATCTAAATTAAAATCCTCCCTTCCAAAATTTTAAAAATATTGTAAATCATTTTTTTCTAGTAAATTTGAATTTAGATGACTTCTCACATAAATTGTAAAGAAATAATTTTTATATTATTATCATTGTGATAATATTCCAATTAAATTTAGGAGGTATGAAAATGAAGAAGATTTTAGCTACTGCATTAACAGGATTAACATTAATGGCAGGTTCAGTTTTAGCAGCTGACGGAAAAGCTGTATTCCAATCAAAAGGATGTACTGCTTGCCACCAACCTCAAGTTGATACTGTAGGACCAGCTTTAAAAAAGATAGCTAAAGCTTATGATGGAAAAAAGGAAGAATTAATAAAGTTTTTAAAAGGTGAAGCTAAACCTAAAGTATGGCCTGACAAATTCCCAATGATGCAACCACAGTTAAACACAACTAAAGCTTTATCTAAAGGAGATTTAGAAGCTTTAGCAGATTACATTTTAAGTAATAAGTAAAAACTTTTCTTGCCCCCTTCTCTTTTGAAGGGGGTGTTTTTAAATAAAACAAATATATCTATGTAAATCTATCTTATAGCATAAAAATATAGCAGTAAGTTTTTATGCTGATAATATATAAATCCTAGTAATAGCTCGTTCTTTAAAATTTTCCTATAAAATGGTCCGTAGTTGTAATTCCTTCGGAATTCTCAAATCAAAGATTTGTGGTTTACACATCAAAT
>Ga0256833_1003084_pt1 | contig 11506 bp, 14 predicted proteins | sample 356284metaG_FD_190535 | JGI IMG/M metagenome (GOLD analysis project Ga0256833, IMG submission 190535) | Hydrothermal vent microbial communities from Mid Atlantic Ridge, Atlantic Ocean - 356-284 | ecosystem: Environmental > Aquatic > Marine > Hydrothermal vents | place: Atlantic Ocean: Mid...
TCAGGCTTTGTAGAAAACACACTGGCAGCATTTAAAGATCGCACTATCCACACATTCCATACCGAAGGTGCGGGTGGTGGTCATGCGCCTGATATTATTAAAGCCTGTGGTGAGCTAAATGTATTGCCATCATCAACCAATCCAACCCGACCATACACAGTAAACACGGTTGATGAACATTTGGATATGTTGATGGTTTGTCATCACCTTGACCCTAGTATCTCAGAAGATGTTGCCTTTGCTGAATCACGCATCCGTCGTGAAACCATAGCGGCAGAGGATATTTTGCACGACCTTGGTGCATTCTCAATGATTGCATCAGATTCACAAGCTATGGGGCGTGTCGGGGAAGTGATTACTCGCACTTGGCAAACTGCGCATAAAATGAAAGTACAACGTGGTAGCCTCAAAGGTGACCCTGCCGAACATGATAATGCACGTATCAAACGCTATATTGCCAAATACACAATTAATCCAGCACTTTCTCATGGTATTGCCCATGAAGTTGGCTCTATTGAAGTTGGCAAACTAGCGGATATTGTTCTTTGGAATCCCGCCTTCTTTGGCGTTAAACCCAGTATTATCATAAAAGGTGGTTTAATAGCTGCAGCCCCAATGGGTGACCCAAATGCCTCTATACCCACGCCACAACCTGTTCATTATCGCCCCATGTTCGGTGCTTATGGTGGCGCACGTTTAGCAACCCGTATGACGTTTATGTCACAGGCGGGTATTGATGCGGGTATAGCAGAGCAACTTGGCTTGAATAGCTTAATCAGCGCAGTAAAAGGCTGTCGTGGCGTTAAAAAGACCGATATGATTCATAATAACTATATGCCAAAAATTGAAGTAGATTCACAAACCTATGAAGTAAGAGCGGATGGTGAATTACTCACCTGTGAACCTGCTGAAATGTTACCACTGGCACAAAGGTATTTTTTATTCTAAAATAGAACAAAAAGAAAACATGTTGTTTGTTAGGGGTTCTAATAAATGATAAATAACCTTTGGAGTTTCTAAGCCGATGCCTGCAATAAATACCATAGCCCAATCCAATCTAGTATTTGATATAAAAGCCGAACGTGCTTGTAAGAATAGTTTAATTTCCTTGTTTGCAGGTGCGGGTGGTCTGGATATAGGTTTTCATAAAGCGGGGTTTCAAACTCTATGGGCGAATGAGTTTGATAAGCATATTATTCCCTCCTATAAAAATCATTTTCCTGAAGTTGCCTTTGATAGTCGCTCAATTACAAATATTCCCAATTATGAGATTCCTAATGCAGAAGGAATTATCGGTGGACCTCCATGCCAGTCATGGAGTGAAGCAGGAGCTAAAAGAGGTGTGAATGATCCAAGAGGAAAACTTTTTTTTGAGTACATTCGCATTCTAAAATATATACAGCCCAAATTTTTTGTTGCTGAGAATGTTTCGGGTATTCTTCACAGTCGTAATAAAGAAGCATTTACAAATATCGTCAAGATGTTTGAAGAAGCAGGATATGATGTCTTCTGGAAGCAGTTGAATGCAAGTGACTATGATGTCCCACAAGATAGAAAAAGGGTTTTTGTCATTGGTTTTAGAAAGGACTTGCAGGTTAAATTTGAATTTCCTCAGATTCAAAAAAATAAAAAAACATTGAAAGATGCTATTTATGATTTAAAAGATATTCCTTTAGGAAAAGACTCTATTATTTCCAATCATGAAATAACTGATACGGGTTATTCATCCATGTTTATGTCTAGAAATAGAGTACGATCATGGGATGAACAATCCTATACGGTTGTTGCTATGGATAGGCAGACCCCGCTTCACCCTCAAGCTCCTAAAATGCTTACAACAGATGAAAAAGATAAAAGAATATTTGTACCTGGAGAAGAGCATAAATATAGGCGTTTCAGCATACGAGAGTGTGCTCGAATCCAGACTTTTCCTGATGATTATAAATTTATTTATTCGCATCCGCGAAATGGTTATAAAATGGTTGGTAATGCAGTCCCAGTTAATTTAGCTTTTGCTATTGCAAAACAAATTAGACGCTATCTCGGATAGGAACATAGGAGTCTGAATATATATGGCATCCCAAGTTATAAATGGCAAAGCTTTTGAATGGGCAGTAGGAAATGAAATAGTACAATCATACGGATTTAAGCTAAAAAATGATGATATAGCGGAATATAATAAACAGTGTTTTTTTCATAATCAAATAACTCAAGCTAAAAGAGATAATTTTTTAAAAAGTGCTAGTGAAGCTGTAAAGCATATTCTTGAGAAAGAAAAAATGACAGAATCTAAAGGATTGGTTTCTTTTTTACCCGATTCTAAAGGGCAGGAAGGTGATGTTAGGGATATTATGATTACGACAGATCATAAAGAATTAGGCATTTCTTGCAAAACCAATCATGATGCTTTCAAGCACTCTCGCTTATCTCAAAAAAATGACTTTGTTAAACGCTGGGGCTTACATTCAGATGGATGTAGTAAACAATACTTTGATACAATTTTTCCAATTTTTGAAGAGCTGAAAGAAATTAAAAAAAAGAGTGCGGGAAAAGCAAAATGGGCAGATATTGAAGATGTTCCTAAGCGTTTCTATTGGCCATTGCTTAATGCTTTTAGTGATGAAATAGAAAGAGTTTCAAGCCCTGAAATGTGTCGTAACTTTATAAAATATATTGTTGGGAGTTTTGATTTTTATAAGATTATATCAACCAATAAAAAAGTACTGATACAAGCCTTTAATATTAATCAAACACTCAATACAACAAGCCAACCACTACCAACTCAAATAGACTTCGTTAAAGACAAGAATACAACTCAATATTCTAAAACCATTAGTTTTGACAAGGGCTGGGTGTTTAACTTTCGTATTCATAATGCTTCATCGAGAGTAGAAGCGTCATTAAAGTTTGATGTAACAGCATTAGCATTATCGTATAAGCATTATACGCATCATATTGATTATTAGATATATACCCATCCCCCCTCTTTTTTGTATATTTTTGTAATGTATTTATAGGTGCTGGCGAGTAGGGGGATAAATATAAATACTCTTGTCTGCTTAAGGAAACCCTGATCAAGTCCAATTATTTTAAAGTTCCTCATGTCAGTTTTTCAGTGGATTAGCTGAATGAGACTTTAGGTGTCTGTGACACTGAATATAGTTAAAATATGAGTATCTTGATTGTATTGACAGGAAGTATTACTATGGTTATACTTTTCACATGAAAACAGCAATATCAATTCCAGATCCAATATTTAACGAAGCAGAGGGGCTTGCTCATCGTTTAGGTATTTCTCGTAGCCAACTTTATGCAAAGGCAGTCGCCGAGTATACAAAACTGCGTAAAACTGAAAATATTACTGAAATACTTAATAAAGTTTACTCTGTAGAAGATTCAACATTAGATAAAAAGCTTTCTTCTATGCAGTTTGAAGCTTTAGAAAAGGAAGAGTGGTAGTGAAAAAAGGTGAGGTTTGGTGGGCCTCTCTAGGCGAACCAAGAGGTTCAGAGCCAGGTTTTAAAAGACCAGTTATTATCGTTTCAGCTAACGAATTTAATAGGAGTACAATTAAAACAGTAATTGTTGCAGTTATCACTTCAAATCTACGTTTAGCCGAAGCTCCTGGTAATTTTTCTCTTTCTAAAAAGGATAGCGGTTTAGCTAAAGAGTCTGTTGTTAATATTTCACAGCTATTAACATTAGATAAGTCTTTTTTAGTAAAAAAATCAAAAAAAATACCAGAGCTAAAGTTATTACGTTTAAATGAGGGTTTAAAACTAGTTCTATCAATTCAAGAATAATGTAAAACCTGAATCCGTGAGGTCACTACGGCACAGGGCGCAAGCTATTGATTCATCACGGGTTTAAAAAATACCCGCTTAACCTATGGGTGAAGCTAAGATTTAGTGAGCTTCCTATCTGCGTTAGCAGATGGTGAACTCAATTATGCAGAGCTTTTTAAATCGCGTGCTAAACCAATATCTTACGCTCTGCTATCCGCATTGACCTCACGGATTCAGGTAAAATTAAATATCTTCATCAACATTCTTCTTAGGTCTCTCCGCCCTTCTTGCTGTTACTTGTCTTTCAGTTAATTCTTCAATCCGAGTTCTCAGACAGCCTCCTAGTGCCTAATCCTTGATCAGGTTTTCCTTAATTAATCACAATTAAGCGTTTTATTTTTCCCCAATGCTTGTGTTCTAGTTTTAATTCTATGGCTATTGGTAGGTCGTTATTTGAGCCCCAATTTTCTTTCCATGCGCCATTTTTGGCTAAAAAGCGTAGCTCAAATGATTCGACATTTTTGAGTAATAGCATGGTAACGGGTTCGGTATCATCTGTGTGGTCTACTAATTTCCAGCTTAATCTTGAGAGTTTATTGTCTTCTAGTACATAACGTACTCGTTGCAATGAGCTACGCGTTAGGTCTAAAGGGTTGGATACGCCTGCACTGGTAAATTCGACTAGCCCGACTGAGTCTAGCCCTGATGTTAATGCGGGTACGAATTCTGATTTATCAAAACCAGTGCGTCTAGGGCGCGCAACTAACTGGCGCATATCACGCTCAAAAAACATCATGGTGCGTTTTAGTGTTTTTAGTTTGGTTTCTAAAGAGGAAATGACTTCATCACTCTTAAAAACTTTAACTAAGCCACCATAGGCCATAACGGACATCAATGAAAAAATTATCATTGAAACCAATACTTCGAGTAGGGTGAAGCCTGTGTTTGCTTGTCTTTTCATCTATATGCCAGGATTTGCTAAAAAACCAACGACAGTTACATAAGGTGAGGCGGATGGATCATCTTCTTCTTTCCATACTGATAATTCTATTCGTTTCACATTTTTATCATCAGTTTTAATGGTTTTCTGAACCCAGCGCCATTTTTGGTTAGCCATTTCATCGTCTCCTTTGGTTTCGCCAAACTTTGGCCATTGGCTACCTATTTGAAGCTTTGCCACGCGGTTAAGTGCAACCCATTGGGCAAAAGTCTTGTTTGATAGGCGCGATGTGTTAAGGGCGGCGTTTCCCATTACCTTTATAACGCCACCTAAAGCTACTGCTATCACAAACAGGGCAATCATCACTTCAAGTAGTGTAAAACCATTGTTATTTTTTATCTTCAAACTTGTAGTCCTTTTTGATTGTTCCACCTGCATCGACATCAATGGATACATAGCTACCATTTTTATAGCCAAAAGAGTAAACAAAAGGAGTCATTTCGCCACTGGAGTAAATAACAATCTGTGGCTCTGTCTTGCTTTTATCTTTTAACTTTATGAGTGTTCCTTCCAAGTCAAGTGCAGATATAGGGTTTCCTGATAGTTTTTTAGGTTTAAAAGGTTCCTCTGAAAATTCTGACCAGCTTTTGTCATTTTTACTCAAAAATGAGTAGCCAGAATCATTGATTGCTATGGCTAAATCACGAGATTGAAGAATTGCCTCATCTTGGGCGAGGTATAAAAGCTCGCTAAAACGCTCAGCATCTTCTTTTAATAAATCGTCGGTAGAGCGCGGAAAAGTCAGGCTTACTGCACCGACTAAAATAGAGACAATAACGATAACCACCATTATTTCAATCAGCGTAAAACCTAGACTTTTCATTTTCATTGGCAAATAATTAGTTTTTGATATTCCAGTTGCCAATATCATCTTCGCTCTGCACCCCATCAGGTCCCCAAGAATACACATCAATATCACCATGAGAACCAGGGCTTAGGTATTTGTATGGGTTTTCCCAAGGGTCAAGTGGTGTTTTATCCGCTAACTGTCTCCAGTTTTTTGCCGCAGGGTCGCCATCTGGCTTGCGTATTAATGCCTCTAAACCTTGCTCAGTACTAGGGTAATTGTAGTTCTCAGCTTTATAAAGTTGAAGCATTGAGACAATACTTTTTATATCTGTTTTTGCTCTTGAAATACTCGCTTTTTCAATATTCCCTAATAATTTAGGACCAATTGCTGCTGCCATAATGGCTATAATAACCACAACGACCATGACTTCGAGCAATGTAAAACCTGTTTGATTTTTAGACTTTCTAAAGATATTTAAATCTTTTTTTGATTGAATCATAATTTTTCCCTTTTAATAATTGTTTATGTTCTCTATTTTGCCATATTTACGTGATGATGACCAAATGATAAGCAAACCCTTCAAACCTTTAATCTTTGCTGTTTTATTTATCACTGTTTCTCTTGTTGCAATGCAGTTTTTGCAAGATACGCTTGTCTTTCATCGCCAGTTGATTGAAAAAGGTCAATGGTGGCGTATCATAAGTGGTAATCTTGTTCATGCCAATACCGCACATTTACTATTGAATTTAAGTGGTCTGTGGATTATGGCGTTTCTGTTTATAGACACTCTTAGTGCTAAAACATTCATTATTAGTTCGCTTATTATGAGTATTTTTGTGGGTTTAGGTCTTTTCTACCTCGATCCTAGCTTGCTTAAATATTATGGTTTTTCAGGTGTTCTTTATGGTTTGTTTTTTGTTGGAGGTGTGACCGCAATATTAAGTAAAGATTATTTTACGGGAATCTCGGTAATTTTATTTGTCATAGTAAAACTTATCTGGGATCTTATCTATGGCGGTAATGCCTCCAGTGAAGAGTTAATCGGTATTCCTGTGGCTGTTAATGCGCATTTATATGGCATCGTTGGAGCTTTTATTATTAGTATTTTTCTCTATGTCTCAGAGAGATAGGATTGCTATTTTTTCTTTATAGGCTGAGGACGTTCAAATACCCAGTTATTTTCTGTTGATAGTTGTTCTGAAAAGGTATAGCCACCTGCGCCAAAATCCTTTATATCTTCTGAGTTTTCTATGCGATTTCTGAGTATAAAATCTGTCATCATGCCTCTTGCACGTTTGGCAAAAATAGCGATAACCCTTGTTTTACCGTCTTTAGTTTCTTTGAAGCTTATATTAAGTAGTCGTCCATCTAGTTTTTTGGGTTTTACTGATTTGAAATATTCATTGGAAGCTAGATTAACCAGTACTTTTTCTTTTTGTATCGCTAATACTTCGTTAAGCTTGTCTGTAATGCGTTCATCCCAAAATTGATAAAGATTTTCACCACGCGGGTTTTTTAATTTGGTTTTCATTTCTAGGCGATAAGGTTGAATTAAATCCATCGGGCGTAATGCGCCGTATAAGCCTGAAAGAATGCGTAGATGATCTTGTGCATAGTTTAAATCATCATCAGAGTATTTTTCTTTCTGGATGCCAGAATAAACATCACCTTTAAAGGCAAATAATGCGGGCTTGGCATTTTCAGGCGTAAAGGGTAATTGCCATGTGTTAAAGCGTTCAACATTCAGAATGGATATATTTTCACTTACATCCATCAAAGCTTTCAGATCTTTAATGTCCAACTTTTTTGCTTTATTAATAAGAATCTGTGAGTCATTTAATTGATCAGGAATACTATAGATATTCGAAGGTGACGGAGTATCAAAGTCTTGCCCTTTAGAGGGAGAGAGAGTTAAAAGCATAATATAAAATATGTAAAAAAGGGGGGGGATGGGTATGTCTATTTAAAGTGGGCGAAATTTGTGTTTCTATAGGTCAGATTAGTGATAGCGTAATCTAACAGGTCACGCTATCACTATTTGAGTTCAATCTATATAAGAGCTTTTACTCAGCCATTAGTTTTTCATATTTTGCCATGAGTTCTTCTTCTGATTCTTCATGCTTAGGATCTTTAGGAATACAATCAACTGGACAGACTTCTACACATTGTGGTTCGTCATAATGACCTACACACTCAGTACATTTTTCAGGGTCTATTTCATAAATCTCATCACCCATGTAAATTGCCTCATTTGGGCACTCAGGCTCGCAGACATCGCAGTTGATACATTCATCGGTTATAAATAAAGCCATTTTTATTTCCTTTTAAATAAGTTAGACGCATTTTAGCAGTGGCATATATTAAAAAACATTAACCTTTATCAATATATGGAAGATGGGCATTATTACAAGCCTATTGAGAAAAAACTATCTCTGTTTTAAAGCAGTATTTACTAATGGGTGTACGAAACTAGAAATATCTCCTCCAAGTGCTGCAACTTCTTTGACTAATGAAGATGAAATAAATGAATATTCATCGGCTGGCATTAGAAAAACGGATTCAATATCAGGAGCTAAATTACGATTCATACTGGCAAGTTGAAATTCGTATTCAAAATCAGAAACAGCCCGTAAGCCTCGTATCAAAATATTAGCTTTTTCTTGTTTTGCAAAATCAACCAATAAAATATCAAAGCCTTTTACGCTCACATTAGGGCAGTCTGCCAGTATTTGCTGTGCTAACTCAATGCGTTTTTCTAATGAAAAGCGTGGTTGCTTTTTATGATTTGAGGCAATAGCTACGATGACTTTATCAAATAATTTTGCTGCTCGTTGCACTAAGTCGATATGCCCGTTGGTAATAGGGTCAAATGTACCTGGGTAAAGTGCTATTCTTTGTTTTTTGGTAACTAATTTATTTACCAATTTAAAGTACCATCACTGCATCTGCTTCAACTTGAACATCTTTAGGCAGGGCAGAAACCTGAACCGCTGCACGTGCAGGATATGGTTGGCTAAAAAACTCTTCCATGACTTCATTGACGATTGCAAAGTTATTTAAATCAGTGAGAAATACATTTACTTTAACAAAATCATTCAGACTGCCACCAGCAGCTTCGGCAATAGCAGATAGATTATTAAAAACCTGACGCACATGCTCGATAAACTCACCACTGTGAACTTCCATTGTTGCGGGTATCAATGGTATTTGCCCTGAAATATAAATTGTATCACCGACTTTAACAGCCTGTGAGTATGTTCCAATTGCTTGAGGTGCTTTTTCTGTGGATATTATTTCTCTATTCATTTTATTGTTTCCTGTGAGGTGTTGCCAATAAGGGATGGGAAAATCTTTAGTAGTTTCAAGGCTATTTAAAGGGGCGTGCAACATTAATAACATGCGATATTTTGTCAAATGACTCGGCAATTTTTCTGAGGTGAGCGGTATTTTCTACCTGTATTAAGAAATACAGGTCTTTCACGTTATCATCGCCTGAAATATTGATGTCCTCTATATTGACACGCATTTTCTCTAACAAATGAGTAATATGTGATAAAACACCCACTCGATTTTTTACCCTTACTTCAAGAGGTGCTAAAAAATAAGAATCTTTATTGGGTTTTTTATTCCAAGAAATGATAATTGTTTCTTTATCATTCTGTGGTAGTTTAGGGCAGTTTGTTCGATGTACTTCCAGCCCTCTTAGCTCATCTAACTGGGCAGCAATGGTATCACCTGGAATAGGGTAACAACAAGTTTCTAAATGTACTGCAAGCCCTTCTGCTCCTTTGATGAGAAACTGATTTTTTTTATCATCTTCAGTTGATGGAGTGAGGTTTTTATCACCTAATAAGCGTCTTGCTACTAGGTTAGCGGATTGATTGCCTTTGGCAATATCAGTAAATAGTGTGTTTTTATCCTCTATCTCCAGTACTAACAATACCTGCTTAATAATTTTGGAGTCGATAGACTTTAGGGATGCTCCATATTTGCGGAGCGTCTTTTTCAGAATTTTTTTGCCAAGCTTAATAAATTCGTGATTTTTACGTTTATTATTCCAGCTACGAATAGAGGAGCGTGCTTTTGCTGTAATCACGAAATTTGCCCAAGCTGGATTTGGCATGGCATTTTCATCCGTAATTATTTCTATCATTGCGCCATTGCTAAGTGGTGTATTTAAACGTACATAAGCTCCATCAATAATGGCACTAACACACTTGTTACCAATCTCGGTATGAATAGAATAAGCAAAATCTACTACTGTTGCGCCTTTGGGTAATACTTTGGTTTGTCCCTGAGGTGTATAGACATAAATTTCGCTAAGGAATAAATCAGCTTTCATATCTTCTAAGAATTCTGCTGCATTTCCCGTAACTTCTTGTATCTCTTCAACCTGCTTTAGCCAATTGTTTAAGTATTCTTGAGGTTTGATTCCTGATTTTGATAATTCTGGATTGCGATAATGTGCGGTTATTCCATATTGGGCAATATGGTACATTTCTTGTGTCTGAATTTGGACTAGGATAATTTGCCCTTGAGGGGTAAGCAAAGAGGTCTGTAATGCTTGGAAGCCGTATATTTTGGGTGTAGCAATAAAATCTTTGAATGAGTCAAACTTTGGTTGATAGAGCTGGTGTATAATGCCTAAAGCGGTATAACACTGCATCGGAGAATCTACCAGAATACGCAGTTCTAGTGCCTCTGAACCGCTACAAAGGCGTTTTTTCCCTTTGTGGTTTTTCATTCGCGAATAAAGCTTGTAAATGTTTTTATCCCAGCGCAGGACATGAGGCTTGATGCCATTATCAAACAGTGCACGTCTGAGTTCGCTGAGGATTTGCAGATGCTTTTGAGTGTTTGTAGCTTGCAAGTCATTCATTGCATGTCGCAATATTTTGGCGCGCCAAGGGTATAGGTGCGTAAATGCTGTTATCTGTAAATCTTTGCGTAAGGCATTCATTCCCAAGCGACGCGCTAAAGGTACATGTATGTCAAGAGTTTCTTGCGCAATACGTTTTTTTGCATCAGGCTTGCGAACACCCAATGTTTTAACATTATGGAGTCTATCAGCGAGTTTGATAAGAACTACTCGAAAGTCTTGTGTTACAGCAGCCATCATTTTTTGGAAGCTTGCAGCCGCTGCTTCTTGACGGGAAGTAAACTCTCCACCAGCGAGTTTTGTTACGCCATCAACCAAATGAGCAACAGTTGCACCAAATTCTTCGACTAAATCCTCTTTGCTAATATCGGTGTCTTCGATGACATCATGCAATAGGGCGGCACAGATTGTATCGGCATCCATGTGTAGATTTGCCAGTGTGTAGGCAACCGCAATTGGATGGAATATATAGAATTCACCAGATTTCCGAACTACTCCCTCATGAGCTTCGGCAGCAACAAGAAAGGCTTTGTAGACCCGTTTGGTATCTTCATCATTCATATAACGACCAACCAATTCTGTAAGGTTGGTTCCGCTTATTAGTGATGAAGATCCTTTTTCGGGCATTTTATTCGTTAGTTTTTTGTGAGGTTACCAATTTTGTGATGGGGTGTTACTTTACACTGCTTTATTTGCTTTAAAAGCTAATGATTGAAGTTAGAAAGAGGGCGTGTAAGAGTGCTAATATTCTTATTGCAACACCTCCCCAATATCCCTCTTATCTGTATTAGCTATATTACCTGAATCCGTGAGGCTACTACGGCATGATGAACAGGTTATTGATTGCACAGCGGTTTAAAAAATACCCGCTTAACCTATGGGTGAAGCTAAGATTTTTTAATTCCACTGTGAAACCAATACCTTATCCCTCATATCCGCATTAGTCTCACGGATTCAGGTTTAGCTTTAATAAATCCGATACAAACTGTAGTAATACTTGACTGCTCTAGTCAGGTACTCTACTATCCAGCATAATTCATACCAACACAGAG